>ULMS01038367.1_pt1 | contig 15969 bp, 11 predicted proteins | sample 1951721 | NCBI WGS metagenome assembly ULMS01 (sample SAMEA4835557, study PRJEB28245) | human gut metagenome | biome: gut microbiome; material: fecal sample | place: Denmark | collected 2008 | reverse complement strand
CGGGGTTTCGGGAGGTGAAGAGTTTTCTTTATCTCTTCACCTCCTCTTCACCCCTCTTCACCCATTTATCTTTTTTTTCATTAAAAATTATTTAAAAATCAGTTTCTCCATTCTATCAGCCAGGAAAAGAGGGATGTTGATAAAGGAATCATCCCTCTTGAGATTAAGCATCGAATATCTGATGCGCAAACCAGGTGAGTACCTTTTGTTATACTCTATCAAACTACGCCCCGTGACACTGGTACCCGACTTCACTTCCACCGGAATAACTTCCAAACCACGCTGAACAATAAATTCCACTTCTGCTTTATTACCCGAAGCCCAATAATGGGAACAATTAACGCCATTAGCCACTAGACTCTGAAGAATATAATTCTCTGCCAAAGCGCCCTTATATTCTTTAAATATAGGATTATCAACCAGATAAGCCTCAGGACTCAAATCAGCAAGCACTCTCAATAATCCCACATCAAGACTATAAATCTTGAAGATGCTCAAATCTTCATACGATTTCAAAGGAACTTGCGGAGTAGAGCACAAGCTTACCTTATATATCAATCCCGCATTTTTAAGCCATGTAAGAGCATCCTCATATTCCCTCGCTCTTGCACCAGGACGAACCAGCTGATAAACAAACTTTCTATTTTCCTTAGCCAACTGTGACGGCAAAGACTTCCAAACATGCGAAATCCTATTAGCCAGTAAAGGCGTAGCATGCTTCACAAAGTCCAAGGAATAATCTTGCAAGATATTACGTAGAGTTGTTTCCACGCCACTCAGATCCTTTTCTATCATCTTCATTGCCGCAGCTGGCATTCCACCAGATATACGATAGGCAGTAAATGCCTGAGAAAGTCTATCAAAAAAAACGTCAGGAAGAGGTTCCAAGCTATCTATTGACATATAATATTGGTAAAGCCTTTCATCTCGCTGCTCCAAAAACTCAGAAAAAGTGACAGGATACATATTTATATGGTCAACCTTACCCACAGGAAACGAAAAGCCTTGATGACCAAAAGCCAACCCCAAAAGAGAACCAGCACAAGCCACAACATATTCCGGCGTCTTTTCGCAGAAATATTTCATTGCGCTAATGGCTTCCGGACAGTCTTGTATCTCATCAAGAATAAGCAAAGTCTTCTGAGGCAAAATAGGTTCTGAAGTAAGATATGACAATTGCTCGATGATTTGCAGCGGGTTCTTGGTCTTGCGAAAGATATCGCAGACTCCCTCTTCTTCATTGAGACTAAAATATGCGCAATGCTCAAAATATTCTTCTCCGAACTTCTGAAGTACAGAAGTCTTTCCTACTTGTCGAGCGCCCAGCATAATCAATGGCTTACGGTCTTTTTTAGCTCTCCATTGTTTTAATTCTTGAATAATTATTCTATTAAACATTTTTTAGCACCTCCATCGTTAAAGTGCGGAAAATGTGTAATTTTACACATTTCTAATACTTCTTTTGTGAAATTCTCCACATTTTCCACACTTGAGTTTTATTTTTCATCGCAAAGATACTAAAAAAACGACAAGCAAACAAGCATTTACTACATTTTTAACCAACTTTATTACATCATTTACTGAGCCCACTTTAAAAAGGGGCTCAATATATTATTCTTTTCCTTTTATCGTTCCTAATTCTTTCACATTCTTCTCAAATTCATTTCTTTCACCAATAGCTCCATTACGCAGTTTTGCCCGATAATTATATATCGTATTAACTGCATAATGTAGGAAATCTGCTATCTTCGTACTGTCATCAATACCCAGTCTTATCAAGGCGAATACCCTCACCATTGCCGGTAACTTTGTTGCATCGGTAAGATGGATTTGTGCCTCCGGCTTCAGAAGGCTATTGAGGTCTTCCACGAAATCAGGGAACAGATGCAGGAAGACCTTATCGAAATTTGCATAGAGTTCTCCCAACTCGTGTTCCTTCAGTTCACTGCTTCTCGTCATTGAATAAAGTTCCTGATATTCACAGTTCTTTACCATCTTATTGACATGGAGACGCAACTTATCCAGTTTGTCTATATAATGAGAACATGCTCCCAGGAACTGGCCTATATATTCTTCCTTCACACCATTTGACTCATTCAGTTTATCATTCGAAGTCTTCAACATTTCGTTGGTAGCAGAAAGTTTCTTATTCAGTTCCTCCAATTGTTCATTCGTTTTCTTCAGTTCATTTCTCGCTATAGTAACATATTTCTTCTGCTTATTGACATAGAAAGCCAGAACACCTAAAGAAAGAACCAGAAGGCTGACACAGATGATGGCAAAGACAAGACGTTGGTTTGCCTTCTTGAGCTGTGCCTGATAATTATGATCGATGGTACCAAGCACTGGCGAAATCTGCCAACTGCGAATACGCGTACTAAAACTCTTATTGGCATTCCAGGAGAAGTTGATATATTTATAAGAACGCTCAACATCTCCCTCCTGACTCAGAATATCGGCGAGCATCCAGAGCGAAGCCTGATCATTGATAGCACACTTCACATCACAAATGGCAGATTTTAGCAACCAATATTTCTTCATTTCTTCGTTTTTCAGAGAACGGTAAATCAGATAGCGATAGTAGGCTACGATGCCGTATTCATGACTCCCCTCCTTACATAAATTCAACCGTTCATCATTCACCTTCAGTGCTTCATCCCATTTATTCTGACTGGTAAGCATCACCTCTTTACGCATGAGATAATCTTCGCTATGATGTGGAAGGATAGCAAACAAAGTATCCCGATATGCATTCTGACGACTAAAGAAATTCTGACTTAAATCAGTATCTACATGCATATTAAAAAAGCCCAACTCACCATAGACATGGTAATAGGCGATGAAATAATCTTTCCGGTTCGATTCATCCAATGTCTTTTTATCTATATGATTGAGCACCTCCAAAGCCTCAGCAAAAGCTCCGGCAGTAGAATACTGTAAAGCTAACTGGCTTTTCAATCCAGCAACTTCAGCCGGCAGTCCTTCCTTCTGAGCCAATACAATGGCTTTCTGAATATAAGCCACAGCAGAATCGCTCTGGTAGGACTTATATTCAGAACAAATCTTGCGATAAGTATTGATGAGCAACTTCGGATTATTCTCCTGATGAATCAATTCCTTCAACTGAGCGATGCTACTTTCTTTCAGTTTGGTATAGTGCTGGGATTGCTCTATAGCCCGATCAAGTTGGGCATACAGTTCACTGATGCTTTCCTTTTGAGCAAAGCATGATGTAAGTGTAGCGAAACACCAGATATACAATAGAGATAATAATCTTTCTATCATTAGCTGATAATATTTTGTTGTATAGGTATCATTAGAACCAGCCCTTACTGCTGTATAGGACATTCAAGAGACAAAGGTATAGTTTTTTGGGCATATTTCCAAATTTTCTTGCATTTTTTTGATTTTCTTTTTTACGTTTGTTATTCTTACATCCTTGCACCTTTTCCCCCCCAAAAAAAGGCTGCCCCAAAAAGTTTGGAGCAGCCTTAAACAAAGCTTTATACCCTAAATTATTTAAACTAAAACCTAAAATGCTTATGAATATCAACCTACAACTTATTTCTTTTCTACTTTGAGAACTGCCTTGTCTACACCGGCAGTCAAGTCAACTGTAAGAACGTATGTCTCGCCATCCTTCAGTTCTACTCCATCTTTCAGGTAAACATTGCCGTTGTCGTGACCGTTACCGTCACCGATGCCGAACACCTCGCTATCAGTTGAGATGAGATGGCTGTTATCCTGACCCTTGAACTCAATACCCCAGTTTGCCTGACCGAAGAACTTGAAGTTTACGTCAGTAGCTCTGAGTTGCTTGCCTACGGTGAGTGTAACCTGATATACCTTATCCTTGATTGGAGTGAGACAGACGTCAGAATCAACACCTGTCCACCAGCCATGATTTACAGCCTCCCAAGTTGGCTTGTTGACACCTTCATTACCGATGATCCAGAGTGCACCAGTACCATCGCCATTCAGTGACATAGGCTCACTTCCATTCATTGTCCAGATGCGGAATGACTTATGGGTGAAGTCTGCCAAAATAGTATATCTGCCGGTAATAGCCTTGAAAGTATAGCTTCCATCCTCTTCTTTCTGGAACCAGTCGCTGTCATAATACCAGTCATCTGGCAGATTATTGCCGTTGATAGTAAGGTTACAGGTAGCACCTTGCTTGATATCACCCACCCAAGTCTTGCCTGCATCAGAATCGGCAAAATCGAGGATAGTAACCGGCAATACATCGGTAGGACCAGCCGTATAGTTCTTGGCATCGAAAGTGACAACTACATCGCTCATATTCTCAGAAGTGAAGTTGAAGTTGCCTGTTTCTCCCAAACTGATATCCTTACCTGTGCTGGAACCGAAGACAAACTTTCCATCCTTCGTTGCAAAATATCCCTTGAAGGTCTTCTTACTGCTAGGAAGAACAGCCTGATAAACAAAGTCGCTTTTCTCTGTCATGTCATATTTAACACCATCAGCACTCACAAACTGCAGATTGTTGAAATGAGGGCGCTTGATATCAAACGACAAGGTCTCTGTATTCGATTTGGTTGATACATTCTGCAGAGTAAGTTGAATGTCCACCTTTCCATCAGGAACATTCTGTGCATAAGGCACTTTCAGTTTGACTGTATATTCACCAGCCTCCTTGGTACGGATGGTAGTTTCATCTACACTCTGCCCACTAAACAGGAGGTTTGCTTTCAAGGTAGAGAGAGCCACGCCTCCCTCATCCTTGCAGTTTACTTTCACCTCCACTTCATCGCCCATCCATACAGCTGCAGCAGGAGCCGTATAGCTCATCACAGGATTACCGGCAGGAGTAGGCGCACTGTAATCATCTTCGCCGCAAGATGCCATCAGTGGCAGGGCGAGCAACGCCATGATATAATATCTGATATGTTTCATAATGGTCGTATCTTTAATGAATCATTTACTATAGTTTATGGATTACTTATTCCACTTGCAAGAAATCACACCATTAGCAGGAACATTGCAGGTAAAATTATGAGTTCCATCACTGAGATTGATTGACTTAGCCTCATCTCCCTCGTTGATAATGACAGCAGCATAACTACCATCAGGATTAACAAACTCAGCATGTGTAATCTTGCTGTCATTAACGGTGCGGGACGTATTACCAATGCGAACCGCACCAGGAGCAACGACACTAGACATGTGGTTGATGATGTAATAATGAGAATTGTAGCTCAACTGGTTGTAGCCATTCTGATTGATATCAATAGCACCATAGCAGGTCTGGCATCCACCATCCAGGTTAGGTCCCATCTTATTGTCAAGCATCAGATTCCATACAAGCACAGCCTTGCAATACTGGTTTACCGTAGCGAGCGCCACATTCTTCATATCCGCCATCAGTCGTTTACTCAAGTCACGTCCGTTATTCCAGGTTCCGATACTGGTTTCCGAGAATATCAGTTCCTTGTCAGGACGCTGGTTGTGGATATCAGTCAACTCGCTGTTGTTGCCGCCATAATCATGATAAGCAGCACCTACAACCAGCTCTGAGCCCTCAAAGTTATCACCGATAGCATTGTAGAGTTTCACAGGATAATCTTCCTGATCGGCAATCTTGTCATAGTTGTAATTGTGATCGAAGACATAAATCTTGGTCTGCAGGTTATTCTTCTTAAACTGCGCTGCCAATTCCTTTACGAAAGGAGCCTCTTCCTGCCAAGGCATATAGAGAGATGCACAGTTTGCTTTGTTCAATGGCTCATTCTGAGGACTAACAGCATAGATATTGATACCTTTCTCCTTCATCACATTGATAAACTTCACGAAGTACTTGGCATAAGCCTCGCGATAATCAGGATTGAGATGACCATCTGTCCATGAATCCTTAGGATTCTTGGTATTAAGGTCTGTCACCTTCATCCATTTTGGACAAGTCCAGGGAGCTGCAATAATCTTCAGATTAGGATTGATGGCAAGAATCTCCCTCAACACAGGAATCACATAATCGTTCTCATCGCTATAGAGCGCGAAGTTGCTGATAGGGTCAGATTCGCTGCCCTTCGTGTCGCAATAGGTATACTCTGTACTTGAAAAGTCATTGCATCCCAAAGAGATACGGGCATAACTTACGCCATAACCCTCTGTTGTAGAGTAAATACGCTTCAAAAGAGCCTGACGCGCCTCTGGAGTCATCTGCATCAGATTATAGCAGGATGAATAAGTGATGGCATAACCGAATCCATCAATCGTCTGATACTTCTTATTTAAATCGAGTTCGATGGTGGTTGGTGCCATAGATACTCCATTATACAACTTTACCTCACCCTGTGCCAATGAATAGACTCCATCGGCTGTGGTAATGAAAGTTTTGGCTGTTCCTTGTGCCGGTACTGGATTTGGTGCCTCACTAGAAGTATCAAAGTCTACAGGATCTGAGAATGAGTTACTGCTGCTGCAAGCTGTCACAGAGAAAGCTGTTGCGCAGACCAGCATCATCAGTTTATTGCTATAGTATTTCATATTCGTTTCTTCTATTATTTGTTAATAACGGTTTGAGTTGAAAGCTATCCAGGTTAGCTTAGTAACCTGGATTCTGCTCTAGATTGGTATTCTGGTCAAGAGCGGTCTGTGGAATTGGCAACAGGTATGAGTTGCCGTCAAACTGTCTTACCTGTCTGATGCGTCCGCTGTCACGGTTGTCTATTCCGTTGAGATATTGCTCCACCTTGTTGTTGCGGCAGAGGTCGAACCAGCGTTCTCCCTCAAAGGCAAGTTCCAGACGGCGCTCATGGAGAACAGCCTCTATCATAGATTCCTTGCTGCCAGTCTTGTCGGATGTCAGTTCCTTCAGTTTGGCACGCTTGCGAATCTGGTTCACGAGTTTCGCACTCTCGGCAAGATTGCCCTTATAGGCTTCTGCCTCAGCCTTCATCAGGATAATATCAGCTAGGCGAAGCCAGTAAATATTATTGTATGAAGAGCGTAACTTATACATGAACGGATAGTTGGAAGCCGGATAATAGTTGCTCCAGGTACAGGCATAATATACGATAGCCTGATTCTTACGAACCTCATCACCTTCCTTGTCAAAGTCATTGATGATGTCTCGTGAAGGAGTAATCCACTTTGCCCAGGTAAAGTTATAATCCCAGTTGTCTAACTGACGGCCGTACATCCAGGTTTCCCAGTTTCCGCTACCGGTTGTCCAATGCACCTCCAGAATACCTTCTTTGGTATTGCGTTTCATGCAGTCTTTCGCAGTCTCATCATAGCCCCAAAGAGTTTCATAACTGTCTTCCAGCTCTACACCGGTTGTATTCATCACCTTGTCGGCATAAGCGATTACCTTGTCATAATCCTGCACTTCCTTTTCGGCATAAACCTTGGCAAGCATAGCCTGAGCTACGGTCTTGGTCATCTTTGTGCGGTCGGAATTGTCATTATCCGGTGCATACTGCTCAGCATCCGTCAAGTCGGCAATAATCTGCTCATAACATTCCTTCGGCGTCTTGCGAGGTGGATAATAGGTAGGATATACCTCATTGATATTCTCGGATGTAATGGTCTTGGCGATGGTCGTGATGACAGGGAAAGAACCCCACAGACGAGCCATTCGGAACATCATCAGGGCACGGAAGATTTCGCCCTGTGCCTTATAGGAATGATATTCTGCTTCTGATATCTGACCATTCTCCTTCAATTGCTCAACACCATTAATCAGCACATTTGCCTGTGCGATATCCTCCAGATAGCGGTTCCAGTCACGGCTCAATACCGAGTTGCTGGCATCGATAGAGTTGGTCTCATAAGGTACCACCTCTGCACCGGTAGTTCCGGCATAAGCATTGTCGCTATGTGAATCGCCTATCAGAAGATAGTCGAGATGGGTATGTTCCTGACGGTTGCGGAACAACTCATAAAGCGATTTGAGCTGTGCATCAGCAGCAGCTTTGTCCTTCAATACGGCTGTTGAGGTCTCTGTCTGACCGCCCTGTGTTATTTCTGATGGCTCTGATAATGGCTCGTAGTCGAGAGAGCAACTTGCCAAAGAGAACATTGCGATGCCACCGAGCGCCAATGTCTTGATTGCATGATATGTTTTCATTGTTGTCGATGTTTAGAATTCAACTTTTACACCTAATACTACACTCTTATTGAGTGGATATGTACCCCAATCGATGCCCTGCACACTACCACTGTTGCCATACTGGTTAACCTCCGGATCCATACCTGAATAGTCGGTCAGGGTAAGCAGGTTGGTTGCTGATACGTATGGCTGCAGACGGGTCAGACCGAAGCGTGAAATCAGCTTGCGAGGCACATCGTAAGAGAGAGAAATATCCTTTACTCGGAGATAACTGCCATCTTCTACGAAGTAGGTTGAGTTGCGGATATCCCACTTAGCCTTTGGCACATCGGTAATCTGACCAGGAACTCTCCAGCGAGCAAGCACCTTGGTGCTTTGGTTCTTACCATCATACATTCCTTCGGTTTCCATACGTGAAACGTTGTAGATATCGTTGCCATAGCTTCCCTGGATAAGAATACTGAGATTCAAGCCTTTATAAGAGAAGGTATTGGTCAAACCGAAGGTGAAGTCTGGGTTCGGATCACCGATATAAGTACGGTCACTGGCTGATACCAGACCATCACCGGTCACGTCCTTATACTTCATATCACCGGTCTCGGGATCCACACCTTCTGCTACATATCCCCAGAAACTGCCCAATGGCTTACCTGGCGTATTGCGAACCACCTGTTCGTTGACGAAATCGGTAGTCGTGGCTTCATAATATACCTGAGTCAGAGACAGGCTCTCCAACTTATTCTTGTTGAATGAGATGTTGAAATCTGTATTCCACTTCAAGGCGCCTGTCAGATTCTGTGAAGAGATGGCAAACTCCCAGCCTTTGTTGATCATCGAACCGCCATTATAGGTCAGGTTTCTTGCTGCAGCACTACCTGCCGGCAAGGTGATGTTCATCAACATATCCTTGGTCTTCTTATAATAGTAATCAGCATAGAAGGTGAGGCGGTTGCCCAGTACGGTCAAGTCGAGACCGATGTTGGTCTGGGTTGTTGTTTCCCAAGTCAGCTCAGGGTTACTCAGGTTGCCCTGTGAGAAAGTAGGAATAGAATTGGCATCATTTCCCTCGCCAAACCACTGCACACGATTGATGTTGTATCTTGCCAGATAGCTGTAATCGCCCAATCCGCTCTGGTTACCGGTCTGTCCCCAACCTCCACGAATCTTCAAGTCGTCAATCCACTTGATATCTTTCATGAATTTCTCATTGCTTACGCGCCAGGCACCAGAGAATGATGGGAAGTAGCCCCAACGGTGATGCGGTGCCAACTTGGAAGAACCATCGGCACGCATATTGGCGGTTACCATATAGGTATCATTCCAGTTGTACTGCAAACGGGCGAAAGTAGAGAGAATAGCCCAATCAGAAGCTGACGAACCGGTTCCTGTCCAGGAAATCTTGTTGGCTGCATTCAAGGTTGGGAACAGATCGTTGGCATAGTTGCTACCATTGATATAGTTCTGGCTCCACTTGCTCTGTGTCCAGGAACTACCAGCCATCGCATCCAGACTGTGCTTTCCGAATGCCTTCTTATAGTTTAATACATTGTCCCATACGATAACGCTGCTGATGTTTCTACCATCATATCCTGTACCGAATTCCTGACGGCCGATGGTGGTAGATATCGGGTCAAGGAAGTTGGTTGTTGTTCCTTGTGTACGGTCGAACGAGAGAGATGTGTTATAAGTCAGTTCAGGCATAAAGGTGAAAGTAGCCTTTCCGGTTGCCAGCAATCGGTTGTAAGCCGACTTATTATTCTGAGTACGGGCGATATTCTCTGCTGGCGAGGTAATGTTCACGCCATAGAAATTGTTGTAAAACTGGCTAGGATTCTCCGGATTCCATACCGGTGCATAGGTTGGCGTATTGACGATAGCGGTTACTACGCCGCCTCGGTTAGAACCGGCACCCGAAATGATACCTGTACCCTTGTTGGTATAATCAGAATAAGTTACACTGGCATTGAGTCGCAACCACTTACGTATATCGTTCTCTACAGATGCTCGGAAGTTGTAACGCTGATAGCTTGACTTCTTGATGACGCCATTTTCGCCTGTATAGCCACCCGAGATAAAGTATCTCAGTTTATCGGTACCATTGGTGATAGAGAGCTGATAATCCTGTACATTACCCGTACGGAACACCTCGTCTTTCCAGTCGGTCTGGTCTTTCAAGCCTTCTGGCAGTTTCACCAGACCTATCTCATCCATAAGTTCCTTATACTGAGCCGCATTGAGAGATTCCTGGTTGTCACGTACAGTATTAAATGCATAATGTGCATTCAGAGATACCTTGGCTACGCCAGCCTTACCCTGCTTTGTACCTATAATAATGACACCATTGGCTGCACGTGATCCATAGATTGCAGCTGAAGAGGCATCCTTCAACACCTGGATATTATCAATATCATCAGCTGCCAGGAAGTCGATATTGGTCATTGGCACACCATCTACTACATAGAGCGGATCATTACTACCATTTAAAGAGGTGGTACCACGCACACGTATGGTTGGTGAAGCACCTGGCTGACCGTTGGCTTGCGAAATCTGCAAACCGGCTGCCTTTCCCTGCATACCTGCTGCGGCAGATACGATAGGACGAGTATCAAGGTCTTTGGCTGACACACTGGATACGGCAGTAGTTACATCCTTACGCTTGACAGAGCCATAACCGATAGCCACCACTTCGTTGAGCATATTAGACTCCTCTTCGAGCATAATCTGTACGCCGTTAGAAGCTTTCACTTCCTTATTCTTATAACCTATATAAGAAATTTTGAGTCTGGCACCTGGCTGTACTTCGATGGTGAAGTGACCATCCAGGTCTGTAGCAACACCATTTTTGGTGCCATTCTCCAGAACCGAAGCTCCGATAACGGGTTCATTGGTATTGTCGATTACAGTACCCGTAATCTTCACCTTCTGTCCCCAAGCTGTCGCCGAGACCATTAGGACGAGTGCTGAGGCTGCTAGTCCTCTCAACACCGCATTACTTTTTGATTTTCTCATAATTTAAACTTTAGTTATTCTCATTTATGTTTAAAATTGTTGTCTGATAGTCGGGAACCCATCCATGATTGGTTTCCGTTTGCAAAAGTATATAAAATGTCTGATATTTGTTGGTTGATTAAATAATTAAGTGGTAAAAATGACCACCTGTTTTTATAATTGCATTTGATTATCAGGACTTTACATTTTTCATAGTTCTAAAAATAAGTGGTAGATTTATAATGGTAAAAGGTACAATTATAGAAGAAAAAAACTGTTTTTCTGATGATTCTGCCAGAAAATTTATGCAGGCAATTCAACAAATGAGTTGTAATATAAACAATCCCGATTTATCTCTTCACTCTTCATCTTCTCGCCCGTAACCCCTCTGTTTATCGGGGTTTCGGGAGGTGAAGAGTTTTCTTTATCTCTTCACCCACTCTTCACCCCTCTTCACCCATATAGAATTTGTAATACACTATACGCAATATGGGAAGAAAAAAAGAGGAAAAAGCCCCCGAAGCGTAATAGCTCCGGGGGCTTTCCGTATTTATCATCAGGCATTGTATCTACTGAATCTGCAGTATCTGGTCTTCCGTCAAACCAGTTATTTCCTGGATTGTCGCCTCATCCATACCTTTTGCTAGCATATTCTTAGCAATCTCAATACTTCTTTGGCTTTTGCCTACTTCTTCGCCTTTTGCCATGCCTTCTTCCATTCCTTTCTGGTACCTGTCATCGAGGAGGGTTCTTTCAACACTTACCGAATCCCAAAACTTGTCGTAGGCTCTGAGCTCGGCATCTGTAAAGCCAGAAACTTCAAGATCTTCTACGGCTTTTCCTATCTCTGGGTCATTAAGCAGGTCGGAAGGAATCTCCTTCGTGTTGGAATTGATTTCTGTCAGGAAACGGAGCCACAAGACCATCATGCGCTTGTCAGCGATGGAATGTGGAGTGAACTTAGGGAGTTCTATGAAGGTGAAATGCAAGCCCTCGATAACCTTATTGCTGTCCTTATCGTGCACGATGCGGTAGTTGTGGATGAAATCTGGAGTATCATGCGCAAAGATATCATTTATCAGGTTGAGAGAATACACTGGTTGCAGTTCGCTGTATTTTCCTCCCTTTTTTGCCTGACTCACATAGAGTTTGGATGCATTGAACAGTACGCGCTGCTGGAAAGCGTCGGACCATTCCATCTGCATTTCCACGCAGAACTTCCTGCCTCTGACGTCGGTGCAGAGTACATCAACTATGGTGTTCTTGCCCCCTTCTAGCTGGGGCACAAGTTCCGTTGGCAGATACTCTATCTCGTGTATCTGCTCTTCTTCGCTGAGTGGCAGGAGTGCGTTCAGGAGGCTGATCAGTCTTTTAGGATGATTGCCGAATATCTTCTTGAACGTGAGGTCTGCCTTAGGGTCTAAGTACTTCATAACCTTCTGTTTTAAAATGCTATACCGCAAAGTTACGATTTTATTTTCATATCAGCAAGAGATTTCTGATAAAAATTAAGAAAAAGCCCCCAGGCATCAGATGTGCTGCCTGGGGGTACGATAGAGAATCAGGGGGCTAGTCTGCCCAAATTCCCTTATTAGTTTCATTATCCCAGAAATCCTTCACTTTTTCGTCGCTGTAATCCGCTTCTCCCGCCTTCTGGATAACAGAGCCGGCGAGGATGGCTGTGGTTTCCATTTCCATGACGCTAACCACTGGCTTGATATATCTTTTCTTTTTCATATCTATTTTTATTACTATTTTTTATTACTTGATGATAACCTTCATGGTCTTGCCGCCACGCTTCACGATGTTCACACCCTTCTGCAAATTCTGTAGGCGACGACCCTGGAGGTCGTAGTATTCAGCCTTGCTATCTGCTGTAGTCTCCAACTGCTCGATGGCTGTGGTGCTGCCGCCGACGCTGATGCTGATGCTGAACATTCTGGCACCTGCTGCAGAAGCAGAAGAGTTATCTACCATGTAAGCACGGAACGGCTTGCTGCCCACAGACTCTGTTGCTGTTTTATCCAACAGTTTGGCTGGGTTCATCAGCTTGTCGCCCTTCACGATGTAGCAGTTGTTATCAGCATCCTTGCTGAACTCCTTTTTGGTGTAGATGCCCTGGAGCTTGTAGTTGGCATCAGCAGTTTCAGCAGTCTGAACGTCTTTTGCAATCGTCTTGTCGGCTTCTGTGAAGTTGAGCTCGGTGGCTCCATCCTTCATCTTGATGATAACAGGAGTACCAGCCTCGATCCTTGTCTTTATTTCTTCGAGTTCTACGGTCTCAGTACCCTCATCAGCTGAAAGGAGTTTGAAAGCACGGAAGTCCTGATTTGCGAGAGATACCTCGAATGGCAGGCAGAGCGTTGCCCAAGTGGTGCCTTCCTTCATTGTGCGGTTGTAAGATGCAGCCTTGGCTGCGAATGGCTCGTAAGCCACGAAGTCCTTGCTATCGTCAAGAACGAGATTATCAGTAGCAAGAGTTTCTCCCGTTGCTCCTATCTTCTCATCACCATTCTTGCCTACCAGCTTGGTGAAATAGCCTGTCTTGTAGTTGGCGCAGGTGTGGCCTGTCTTGCTAGAGATAAAACCTTTAAGGTTTCCGCAATTATTGAACATGTAAGAACCTTTAGTTACCTTGTCCGTTACAAACTTATCGCTGACGTAGATGGTTGTGAGAGCCATGCAAGAGGCGAACATAGAACTCATATTCGTCACATTCACGGTATTGAAATTAGTGACGTCGAGAGAGGTGAGTTGTTTGCAAAAACTGAACATGTAGCTCATATCCGGTATCTTTTCTGTATTAAAGTTTGTGACGTTGAGCGAGGTGAGAGCTTGACAGTTTGAGAACATTCTGATCATATTCTTCACCTTCGCGGTATTGAAGTTAGTGACGTCAAGAGATGTGAGTTTTGTGCAGGAATTGAACATGTAGCTCATATCCGTCACATTCGCTGTATTGAAATTAGTGATGTCGAGAGAGGTGAGTCTTAAGCAGGATGAGAACATATAGCTCATATCCGTCACCTTCTCACTATTCAGGTATTCCAGGCCTGTAATAGTTTCCAGCTTTGTGAGACCACAAAAGAATTCGCTCAACGATGTAGGAGTGTATGTGCTAAAGCTCTTATCGAAAACAATGTGCACAATTGTGCCATTCCCTAATTTATTATTGATAGTAGCCACCCTCTGTCTATCTATCACCCAAGCACTATTTTCAGGAAGGGTTTCACCCACATTTTTCTTGAAAGTCAAGGTTTGGGTAGAGGATTCATACGTTGCTATATACTTAGAACTGGAAGCTGACGTCTGCGCCACCATGCCGGCAGGCAGAAGCAACAACATGAGCAACATCAATGGGAACAGGGCGAATCTACGGATTATCGCCCCCCATTGTACATACGGCCGGCTTGCGACCCATTGGATTGATTTGAAATCTTTTCATCATAAATGTTATATTTTGTTATTATATTTTATCAAGAAATTACTGAATACTGATTGCCATCAGACTGACTACCAGACATACGAACGTGATAAACACTACGCCGAGAATGAGGCAGATATAAAAACGCCCTCTCCTGATGAAATCACCCAAGCTGAAATGATACATCGGGTAATCATCAAGATAGGTCCTATATTTCCTCACCATGACATTAATCATGATGCCAACATAAATGAGGAGAAACAAAGCTACTATCAGGATAGCCTGTTCTTCTTTGGCAAATGAATCTATTATACTTTTCATGGTGCAAAGATAGTGTTTTTCTTTGAAACAAGGTGTCGCATTCCCCCACATAGGTGTCGCATTCGTGGGGGAATGCGACACCTAATACATACTTTTTAACAGTTTTTCTCTCTCCAAGCCGTAGGAGAGCAACCTTCTTTCTCTTTGAACATACGGTAGAGATGGGTACGGGAAGAGAAACCACACTCGGCAGAAATGATGTCATTACCGAAGTCGGGGTTATCCAACATCATCTTCTTGGCAGCCTCAAAACGCACCTCGGCAAGCCAGGGGCGGAAGGTGGTATTGAGACAGGATGAGAGGTAGCGCGACAACTCGTATCTGCTGATATTCAACGAACGTGACAGGGTAATCATATTCAGCGACGCATCACTATAACCCTTGGCAGCACACCATTCATCCAACTTCTCACGGATGTTCTTCTGCCGTCTTTCTGAACGCTGTGATTGTAAAGTTTCTTTCTTATCATCAAGTTCTTCATCCTGCAGTTCTAAACAGGCATTGTCTTCCACACTTTCCATGGCAGCCTCCTCTTCTTCCTCCTTATCCAGAAGTTCTTCGGAAGGCACGTAATTATAGCCCAAATCCATGAAACTGAGCGTAAAGAAAAAGACAGCAAGCAGTCCCAGAGGTCCGATTACATATAGAGATTTGGTGGAAAGAACTGCAAAAGGCAGGGCTACTGCAGGGAAAAAGACCATGAATACACTGGCTCGCGCATATCTCACGTAAGGCAGGATATCGTAACCAGCCATCACCTCCAGCATTCTTCTGCGCTTTCTGATTTCCACTATTATCATATAGATGCAATAGGCTATGTTGATGCCGAACAGGACTATCATCACATAAATCCAGCTGCCGATATGGAAGTTTCCCCTCTGGATAAAGCCGGTGCAGAAGGCAGCCAATATGGCGGCAAAAATGCTGGCGCAAACGATGTTCATATTCCTGCGGTTGGCATGCGTTGCCTCAATATTGTAAATGCCAATAGAGATGAGCGAGAAGCAAGGGGGATAGACCAGAATGTTGAAAACGGCTCCCACAGCAGCGTCTTGAGCTCGGAAGCCCAGAAGCATCTGCATGAGAAATTGTATGGCCAATCCTACCATGGCTCCGATAATCAGCCATCGTGACACTTCATATCGCCGGTTCATCCACTTCA
>ULMS01006828.1_pt1 | contig 16798 bp, 10 predicted proteins | sample 1951721 | NCBI WGS metagenome assembly ULMS01 (sample SAMEA4835557, study PRJEB28245) | human gut metagenome | biome: gut microbiome; material: fecal sample | place: Denmark | collected 2008 | reverse complement strand
TGTGAGCGGTGATGCTATTTTGAAGCAGACAGTGGACCCGGAACCGGGTTATGCGGTGAAAGAGGTGTTTTTTACCAAGAAAGGAAAGAATGTATATGCCATTTTGCCTGTGTATCCGAAAAATACCATCAAGTTGAAGGATATCCGTTCTACCGGCAAGACCAAAATTTCCTTGCTGGGATCAGAGAAGAAGGTTAATTGGAAGCAAAAAGGAGATGATATTGTAGTGGAAATGCCGGCCTTGTATATGGATGATATGCCATGTGACTATGCCTGGACGCTTAAATTGGAAAATGTGGCAGACTGATTTTTTCTTTTTCCTACCCGCCGGCATTCCTTTTATATATTCCGGGTCGGGAAGTAAAAGTAATGCCGGCGGGCAGGCTGTAAAGAAAGGTTATATTTTTTCTATTTTTGCCAAATATCCTCCTCCCGGGAGTAAGTCAAGCTGTAATGTTTTGCCGGATTTGATTTTTCGGTTGCTGATGACTATCTTTTTATAGTTCGAGCCTTCATCCGATGCGATGGTCATCCGGTAAGTGCCTTTGGGAAGGAAGTCGGTCTGGAGTTTGCCTTTATAGGGTGTTTCACCGTTAAGTACGGAAAGATACCATGTATCGCCACTTCTTCTGACTAAAGCTGCCAATTTTCCGATGCGGCTTTCGGGAAGTACTTTGGTTTCGTCCCAAACCACCGGTACTTCTTCGATAAACATCCGTCCCGGGCATGATAACATATCTTCCATGTCGGCGGCAAAAATCAGCATGGGAGAGGTAAAGGTGTAAATGCTTGCCAATTGGTGTGTAAAGGTTACCGACGGAGGGCAAAATTTCCGGAAATTCAAAGGGGTATAGTCGGCAGGGCCTGCCAGCCAGCGGGTAAAGGGTAATACAGTGTTATGGTAAGGCCATGCCGGACCGGGTGCCCAGCTGTTTTCGGCTCCTACGCTTTCCAGTCCGCGTACTGCTTCTTTTGCCAGCAGGTTAGGATAAGTATAACTGTCACCGGTAGGTTTGTTTACTCCATGGAAAATAACCATCAAATGGGCTTTGGCGGCATCTTTTAAAATGTTTTCCATCAGATTGACGGTAAAAAGGTTTTCGGTGTGGAAGAAGTCAATCTTCAGTCCTTTGACACCTGCTTCGGCACATTTCTTCATAAAGCCGGAGCGTTCGTCGGCATCTACCAGCCCTATGTCGGTCTTGTTGCCCGAACGGGGAGAGGAAGGGCGCCATACCCAGATGTCTACATTCTTGGCTTTGCCATAGTCTGTCAGTTCTTTTAAAAGTTCCCATTTGGAACGTCCGTTGGTGTTCTTTTCAGTTTCTTCCCAAAGTTCCCAACCATCGTCTACCACAACCGATTGTAGTCCCAGTTCGGCTGCCCCGTCTACATATTTTTTATGGTTGGCTACGCTGAGGCGGTCATTCCCTTCTGTCAGCCATGTGAAAACAGAGCGTCCCGGTTTGATCCATTCCGTATCTTTTCCCTTAGGAAAAAGGGTGGGGTCGGGACGGTCGGATACTTGGGCAATGATTTGGTTATTGACTAAACCGTTCAGGTCTTCGGCCAACATCAGTACGCGCCACGGGGTGACGATTTCATTTTCTCCGTTGCGCGGCGAGGTAATCCACGGTATGTTACGAACCTCTTCATGCCAAAACTTGGAGTCGGGAAGACCTGTGATGATTCCTGTTTCCACGTGTCCTTTGTTCTCTACATAGCCAAATTGTACGCGGTTGTTTTCTTTGCCGAATAAAACAGCTCCGTGGAAATTGAAAAGGTTGGCTTCCGTGATGGCGGCATAGGTTCCGTTCGGTAAAAGGAATGTGGCGGGAGGAGCCAGCAGTTCGTCTTTGATGGAGTTGGTGCTCCTGTCCTGATAAGCTTGTATCCATCCATACTGGAAGGGGCCGCTGGCATACCATACGTGTGTGCCGGAGGGGAAAGTGTAGGCGGTTTGTTCGCCGTAAATACAACGGGGACCATCGGAGGGAATACGGTAACGGAGAGCTACGCCGTCATCGAATTCCCATGAGTCTATGTAATAGGTATTTCCATCTTTTTGTTCTATTGTATATGTTTTATACTTTCCGGAAGTTGTGCTGACGGTGCTGTTCTTTACTTCTTTTCCCAGTAGGTGGTTTCTATGTTCATTCCTAAAGGGGAGGAAAGGATGACGGGTTGCCCTTTGAACGAGACGTCAAAATTGAGTTGGCCTGCTTCTATCCCGATGTTCATTTTGGCTTGTTGTGCTTGAAGGAAGCACGGGATGGAGAAAGTAAATGCCAGATAAGCCAGTCTTTTGAGTTTCATGATATTTATATAGGTTTAATGAGTTATTCAATTACATACCAAGTGTATCCTTTAGCCGGAATTTTTACGGTAAGGTTCACCGTATAGTCCCTGTTCAGGGTATAAGTTGCCGGTGTGCCTTCCTGTTCGCGGATGCGGGCTGTCTTTGTCAGTCCGGTATAGTAAAGCGGAAGTTGGATGTCACGTGTCATTTCCTTGTCGGTAGGATTATAGAACATGGCCAGCCCTTTTTCTTTTCCGGCAGGAGCGACGTGCATGATGCCATCCCAGTCGCGGGCATCCGGTTTGCGTAAGTGGATGATGTCACTGTTCAATATATTCCGGTATTTCTTATACCAGCTGATGATTTCCACTACTGCTTTTTTTGTTTCGGGAGTGTCATACAGACGCGGGCCGCGGTAGCAGGCTTGTACTCCTGCGCCATAATTTTGGAACATCAGTGTTTTGTATTCGTATAAATGTTCACTCAACGGTTCCAGTGTGGCTGCTGCTCCACCTCCTTGGTATTCCACCAATGGGACAAAGCTCCACAATGAGGAAGGAATGCGTTCGAAAGTGCAATCGTAGTTCAGTTGACGGGTATGGATAAGTTGGCGGTCGCGTGGTAATGACCAATTGGCTTCACGGTAGCCGATTCCTACTTTGGTAGAGCCGTTCAGGAAATAAAAGTCGGGGACATTGAGGTAGATTCCGTTTTCGCACATCCAATGATAAAGTTCCGTTACCTTATGGAATTGGTTCCATTGTGAGTCTTTCAGTCCTTTATGGTGGGGATGGACGGTTGAGGCACAGAAATCTCCCGGATAAGAGCCGTCGTGTTCAAAGCAGCGCATTCCGGTTTTCTCGAAGAACGTCTTTATCTTATGGAAATATTCATAACCCCAGTCACTGCACAGGCAGGGAGAACTGCCGAATGTCATGCCGCCGCGTTTCCCTGTTTTCGGATTGATGACATCCACTTCGTCACTTATCCAGCGGCTGGCAAGCAGGGAGTAACATCCCATTTCGATGCCTTTGTTGCGGGCATAGTCCACGAATGCTTTATATTTGGCGATGTTGGCATCCGAGATGTCTTCTGCATTCAGACCCGAACCGAAACTCAGGATAATCATCTCATAGCCTGTTTCGGCACATTGGTCGATGGCACGGTACACCGTTTCCGGATTGGTTGAGGTGAGATGCATGAAGATGGGATTTTCCGTAGTCCAAGGTGCGATGGTGCGGTACATTTTGCGGGTAAACAGTCCTTTACGTTCACGGTCGTAGCTGTCGAACGGCATTTCGTATACGCTGAAAGAACGGAAAGTGCCTTGGGACGGTATGGCTTGGTCGGGTCCCATTTTGGGTGAGACTTCCAGTATGCAAGGGGTTTGCAGCAAATAGTTCCGTTGCGAGGTATAATCAGGATCGGTTACCCATTTTTCGGTAATGTCTGTTTCTTTTTCCGTGAAACTGCCGGCACAAGCATAGTCGCTTTCTATATGGATATTGGGCAAGAGGAACTTGGACGGGTCACCTCCTCCGGGAGATTCAGGTTCGGCAAAAGCCAGGTATTCCAATTGGAATGTGTCGATGTTGATAGGTAGGTCGGACCGGTTTATCACTTCAAACCGTTTGCGGATGACGGGAATTTTATCGTATACCGATACATGGAGTTTCACAATGACATCTTTCAGTTCCTTGTCACCCCGCAAAGTAAAGGTGATTTCACTGCCGGTTGCAGCTTCCTTATTGAGCGCCCAACGGCTGCGTGCCCATTTTATATCTTCCTTGATAGGGCTTATTTCAAAGTCCTCTACCAAAAAAGATTCGGGAATGGTAGTCATGTTCTCTATCCATTTGTCTTCAATGTAAGCCCGTTCCGGTTGTCCGGCCAATCCCCCGATTAAGTGCTTCTTGCCATCAATTTGTATGCTGCCTTCACTGCTGACAGCACGGAGCATACTTTCTCCGGTCATGCGGTTGATGATATTGGTTGTGGCCAGGTTCGGGAAAATCCGGAAGGTGCGGGATACCATCGGGTTGGCCACAATAATACTTTTACCGTCTGCCGAAGCATAAATGCCTGCTTTGGCTTTTTCGGGTGTAATCAACCAATCAAAGTCGGTTTTCGTAGAAGCGGGAACGGATAAGACAGGAAGTTTGCTGATTTTATCTGCCAGTTTGCGGGAAATGCCGGTCGTCATTTCCGGGCCTTTTCCTGCGTATCCCGCATGGATGGTTTCGGGTTTGGCCGATTTATATTCAATGGTTGGGGTAATCCACAATGCATTGTCACCGCTGGCACCGTCGTCGGTGGGTTCTACCGATAATTCCAGTATACGGATGCCTTTCAAGTCTATATCCATGGATAGAGGCGATTCATTGCCGTGCAAGATGCCGCTGTTGTAAAGCTCTTTGCCGTCTCCTTTCACGATAAAGCAAACGGAACCTTTGTCTATTTTGCCACTGGTGCCGGCCAGTCCCAGGAATTGCTTGTCATTGCCTTCCTTGCGGAAATAAAGTTTTGTTCCGTTTACTAATGGAAGGACGGCCAGGCTCTTGTCCGAAATATCGACTTTGCTGTCTGCAACGCCTATTTGGGAGCGCAGGCGTGTAGCATCCCCATGAAGGTCTATTTTCAGTATGCTTTTAGCATGGGTACCTATCACTTCATTGTATATTTTCCCATTGACGGCAGCTTGTTCTCCGGTGACGGATTTTCCGTCCTGTACTTTTCCATACTCTTGCCATATATGAGATAAGTCTAGTTCCGACAGTTTTATCGTATGTTGGGCTTGCCCGCTTAAGCAGATGAAAAGGGCAGTGGTCAGTAATAAATTCTTTTTATTCATATAAATCTTTTAAATGTGTTTCTATTTATTACCAATATCTGTCCTTTCCGGTTGAACAAATTCCTGATGGTAGTATCAGGTGCCTTTTGGTGGCAGGACTGCAACAAAAGGACAGAAATGGCTTTTATGTAACAAAGGAAAGAATAATAAATGTATAAATCAATGGATTTTCTTGTTTAAAACATGGATTATGTTTTTGTGTTCCATTGATTTGAGATGAGATAGAAGTGTGCCAAAAGCTCTAAATGACACTTGCATCGTGAATCATTACTTTTGACACACTCTCTCTTTTTAGTATTTCTATTTCTTATTCATACGGATTGAATGTTCCGTTGTTCCAATCTTGCGTTTGCTCCAGCTTGGAATTGGTTTCCAAATGCTTGTTGGGAATGGCATAGAAATAATAGTTGTTTTGGAAATTGATTTCATATTTCTGGTCTAATACCACCACAGAATCTTTAAAATAGGTCGTATAGTCTTTGTCTATGTCTATATTGTCTTTTATTTTGTCGAATTCGACGGGGGAAATCTTTAGTTTGGGCAAAAGACCATGACGTCGGGTTCCATTCATTTCGGATGCGAACATGCGTCGTCGGCGCAAATCCCAGTAGCGTTTGCCTTCATAGGCAAATTCTATTTTACGTTCCAACATGATGGCAGCTATCATTTCATCGTGTGACATATTTGCTTTCAGACCATACATGCCATTGCTTCCGGCTTCTATTCCGGCGCGTTGGCGAATGCGTTTTAAAACTTCGTAAGCTTCATCCGATTTACCATTTTCGGCAGCACATTCGGCATAGTTCATCAAGACTTCGGTAAAACGTATTTCTATCCAGTCGGTACTGCTTCTTTCAGTATAATAGGGAGTATAGCTTACATTGATGGCTTTCCGGCAATAGAAACCGCTGCTGCTGGGGTTCAGGGTAGAGTGTCCTTGGTATGTCCATTGGATTCTGTCTTTTTTACCACTCAATTCCCATTTGCATCCATTATAGGCTATGGTGCTGGTGAAGCGGGGATCACGGTTTTGCCAGAAGTGAAGCGGGTCATAATCAGGTGATTCTGTGATAGGAGTTCCGGTGATCATCGGGTAAGATTCTACCATTTCCTTTGTAGGCTGATTGCAACCCGAATAGTTTTGGGCTTCCGACAGAGGACGTGTCGCAGCATCCCAATGGTGGGTAATGTCGGGTTCCTGATAGCGTGTAACGAATAATACTTATTCGTATAAATGCAGGAACACGTCTTGAACGATGTTTTCGGCATCACTTTCGGACAATACATATTCGCGTGCAAAATAAATAGCACGTGAATACCATGTGATATAGAACCGTTCAAAATTTGTCATGACGAATCCTTAAATGATTTAAATGCAAATTTAAATTTTTCTATTGAAATATTAAAAAAATGATAAGGAATATTATGGGATTTTTATTAAGAGAAGAATTACGCTCTTTGTGCTTCTTACATCGGTTGATACGGTCATCTCTCCGACTATTATAAAGTCAGAAGAAAAATATGGGGGAGTTTCGTGATATCCTGTCCGGAGAATAAAATAATTCTTTAAGAACTCAAGCCCCATGATTTTGTAGGCGGGTCGGTTTTACTTTGCCGGTATTGTTTGAAGCCGTCAATTGATGGGGTAAGGTAAGTAATTGAAAAGTTTTTTGTATTTTTGAGCTGTATAAACAGTGAAATGGATGAAAGAAAATAATAAGGAACAAGAAAGGTTTGTTGCTTATATTACTAAGCAGCAATGTGTTAATGAAGCAGCATCCGTTACCGATTTTCTTCGGAAATATGCTTTTAGGTATCATAATTCTGCTTTTATATCATCTGATCCGGTTCAGTTTCCTCATCGTTATCATCGGAAGGAAGATATAGAAATAAGCGGTTTTCTGACGGCCTATCTGAGTTTCGGTGCTCGTCCTCAAATACTGAAGGCAGCGGAGAGGCTGGATGCTGTCATGCAGCATAACCCTTTGGTTTATGTACTGTCGAAAGATTGGAAATCGGATTTTTGTGGGGAAGAATCTTTTTATCGCACAGTGTCGAAGAATAAAATGGGGGAATTATTCCATTGGTTACATGGAATATATACAAAATATGGCTGTATGGAAGTGGCTTTAATGGCGTGTCAGGAGGGCTCTCCGATACAACGCCTATGTCGTTTGTTGGGCGTTTCGGACAAGGCACCGCAAAAAAAGCTCAATATGTTTCTTCGTTGGATGATCAGGCGTGACTCGGAAGTAGATTTCGGTATTTGGACTTCTTTTTCGCCTTGTGATTTGTTGATTCCGTTGGATACTCATGTCTGTGAAGTAGCTCATCGGCTTCATCTTACTCGAAGTAAATCTTATACATTGAATAACGCAAAGGCCATTACCCGTGCACTTGCCGAGGTTTTTCCGGACGACCCGTGTTTGGGGGACTTTGCGTTATTCGGTTATGGAATTAATGATGGAAAATAACGATATTAATTTTACTATGAAAGAGTCTTTATAGCAGTTGCTGTATTTGTTCTCTTTTGAGTTCCGTATCAGGATGGAATGCCGGACTGTTCATGTATTTTTTCAAGCTATATAACAGTTGTCGGGCTTCGGGGCGTTTATCCATGTCTTGCCAAAAGTCTATACCTGAAACCAATATTTTTCCTTTACCTACTCTAGCTTCGAACAATAAGGCTAAGGGGCGATTGGTAAACCAGTCGTCGATGACGCGGACGATGGGATGTATCTTTGGAGAAAGTTTGCTGAACTCAATTGCTCCGGAATGGCTCATGGCATCCCACCATTGGTAGTCGCTGTGATATTCTGTGGGGAATTCACTAAGAGCCGGATGTGCGGGATTGCATAATATGCCCAAGGTATGAGGTGCTTGTTTGGCAGTCCATGCTGTATTCCAGAAAATGCTGGAGAAGCCTATTTGGATATCGCCCCCCAGTTTTTTGGATAAACTTCCTTTCTTTAGTGAAAGTAAGACTGTGGCTCCTTTCTCAAGGGTGTTTAGTGTGATGGTATCCAAGCGGTCGGTCATACAGATTTTATTTTCATGGGGAATGGCTTGTCGGACTGTTGGGTATACCCAGATGTTCCAGTCATTTTTTCTATTGTTTACTGAAACTTCTAATATCAAACGTTGAGGTGTGGTCACAGTAGTGAGTGGAGCTGCTACTTCCCCTAAAGTAAAATTATTGCCGACAGGTATTTCTTTTGAATTCCATTGTCCTGATTGGAGAATGTTTCCTTCAGTGTCACGTAAAGTCCATCCGGTAGTTGCGTTTTGCAGAGGGCTGCTTCCATAGTGAGCGACCTCGACAGATGCTTTCAAAGTATCATTGTTTGTGAAAATTAGTTTGGACAGACGTGCCAATGGTACGGTGGCATTGCAGAAACGGCTGTATTCTTCGGGGGATATATACCCTTTTTCTTCCCAAAAGGCATCAAGCACACCTACCGGTGCGGTGCCTTGTCCCGGAAAATCGTATAAACCCAACAATTGGAATCCTCCGAAGTCTTTAGTGCGGAGGGCGGCTTCTATGTCGGCCTTGTAACAAAGTACTTGTAACTTTCCTGATGCCAGCAGGAAACTATCGGAAAGGGCTTTCATGCCATTCTCTTGTAGACTTTCTTGGAATATTTCAAAGTTGGTAGGGCGCATTACCCCTGTATACTTTTTCATTTCTTTAAAATTGGGATAGACGCACCATTGTCCTATTTCATGACTTACTATGGGTTGGGTGAACCGGTTAATATATTCAGACCAGTCGTAGTCTGTACGTGGTGCCTGGGCATTGATGATACTGTTCAGCCCTTGTCCCCATCCCTGTATGCGTGGTGAGGGGTCGCTTAAGAAATCACTGACAGGCAAGTTGGGCCATCCGCCTGCTGTGCTATAAATTCGTCTTTTATCTTGTTTTTTCCAATAGGAGGTAAATTCAGCCAGATAATTGTTGCTTCCTGCGCCGGCAGGTTCATTGCCGTACATCATCATGCAGAAAGAGGGATGATTGCCAAAAGTTCTCACTATAGCTTCGCTTTCTTTTAATATAAAGGCGTCCAATGGTTTCCCATCTCCGATAGTGGTGCTGCTGTTTGCCCAGGATGAACATTCTATTTCCAGATACATTCCCATTTTGTCGGCTGCACAAAAAGCAGCTTCGGGAGGACACCAGGAATGAAAACGTATATGATTCAAACCGTGGTTACGGCAGGCTGTGAATATCTTTTCCCATGAAGCTTGGTCGGTAGGTGGGTAGCCGGTTTTGGGAAAAGCTGCACAATCCAGTGTTCCGCGTAGAAAGACGGGACGTCCGTTGATGGTGATGTGGCGGTCTGTTACTCTGAAATCGCGCATACCGAACTGCTCTGTATGAGTATCGGTAGTTGTTTTTTCTTTATCGGTCAGGCTGGCTTCCAGTGTATATAAATTCGGATTGAACTCATCCCACAGACAAATATTGTCTCCTAATGAAAGTATTGTTTCAGTTTTGTTCTCGCCGGGAAGAAGCACTATTTCTTGTTGTATGCTTTTCCCATTGGCTTTTAAGGTTAGAATAGCGGTGGCTTTTGTCTTTTTTTTGTTTTTCAGGTATGTTTTTACGCGAATGTTTTTAGCATTGATATCAGGATAAATATCTGTGTGTACTATGCTTACTTGTGGGCGGACTTGCAGGTACATGTCGCCTATTACTCCGTTCCAGTTACCTTGCGTGTGGTCTGAAATACTGTGTGAGTTTTCTCCCGGATCAATGTCTTTTATTCTGTTATCTATACGTAAAGTGAGTGTATGCTTACCTGGAGTGAGTACTTCGGATAAGTCATATTGATGGGGAGTTCCGAGTGTGTTCTGCATGCCTATTTCTTTATCATCTACCCATAAACGTGTTTCCCAATGGCATCGTTCCAAAAAAAGAGAGATGTCTTGCTGGTTCCAGTCGGTTGGAATATTTACTTCTTTCCGATACCATGCTACACCTTTGTAGTATTTTACGGGTTGCAGCCAAAAAGGTATTTTGATGTTATCGGAGTTCCGATATTTTGCATAATGTTCATTTTTAAAATAAGAGTCATCGTTGATGCTTCCTGTCCAAGGTGTGTTAATATTAATATCTTCTCCTAAGCCATTGGAAGTCATAGAACCGGGCAATAGAATGCTACCACTCCAATTGGTAGAGTCTGTAGTAAATTGCCATTTGCCTGTCAGGTCAATTCGGTTTTCAGGTTGTGAACATGAAACTGTTAATAGGAATAAGAATAATAAAGAATTGATTTTCATTTATCTGATTGTTTATGGTACTTGGTTAATGACATATTAAATGTTGTCTCCTGCCGATATTTTTTATTATCTATCTGTGCGGAAAGGTGCTACAGGCAGTCCTTCTGCATTGAATAAATTTCCTACAGTCGCATCATCGAAACAGTAACGGACAGCAATCGGCTGTTTTATTTTGGGTGAAGAAACTATCAGCCGGTTTTCTTTGATACGTGCATTGGCAGGTACGAAGTTTCCGTCATTTCCGGCTATTGTTACTCCTCTGATTTTTTTGTCGGGACATACTAATTTCTTTTCTGTATGACTAAAAGAGAGGATAGCTTTTCCTTTTTCTATGGTCATTTGTGTGAAGAAAGGTGTTTCATAACCTTTTTTTAATGCTTTGTAAGTTCTGCCCAATACTAAATTAGCCAGTCTAAAGCCAGCTTCGGCTTTTTGGGCAGGATGGATGTTGTCAGGGTCACCAATATCGGTAGTGGTTATCAGTCCTACATTGTCAACTCTATGTGCTACTTGTTCTTGTGCTTCACGTATCAATGCGGGACCGTTATTGGTAGAGTGGTAGTTGTATGGAGCTATTTGAACCATATAAAAAGGAAAATTCTTGCCGAAGCCTTTTCGCCAACTTGCAATCATTTTTTCCATGAGCAAATTGTATGATGACGGATTGTCTCTGTTCGATTCTCCTTGATACCAAATGGCTCCGGCAATGTCGTATGGCATTAACGGATGAATCATGCTGTTGTAAAGGACTCCCGGTGTTACCGGCCACCAGGGGTAAGGCTTGTTTATTACTGCTTCGGCAATGACTTTGTTGTTTATGACGGTGTCTCTCGGAGTCCATACTTCGGCAGGAGTTCCTCCCCATGCGGAAACAATTAATCCTATGGGTACATTGAGTTTCTGTTGCAAACGTTTGCCGAAAAAATAAGCTATGGCACTTCGCTTCTGCATTATTTCGGGGGTACATTGTTCCCATTGTGCATAGCAATCTTCTTGCGGAGATTTGCTTCCTTGTTTGCTCAGACTGAAGAAACGTATGTGGGGATGGTTAGCGTTGTCAATCTCTTCTTGCCGGTTATGGATTCCGTTGTTGGGACTCCATTCCATGTTTGACTGTCCACTACATAACCATACTTCGCCCAATAGGATATCTTTCAGTATTATTTTGTTTTCTTTTCTGTTGTCGGTGAATATTTGCAGGGTATACGGACCTCCGTGCCCACAGGTAGGAATTTTTGTTCTCCAACGTCCGCAGTCATCTACAGAGGTTGAAATGGTATCATTGGGCATCCAACTTCCTACTAATTTGACCGTAGTGCTTGCTTCTCCCCATCCCCAAATAGAAACAGTACTTTTCTGTTGGAGTACCATGTGGTCCGAGAATATGGCCGGTAAATGTATTGGGGTAGAAGTTTGCCCATTTGTAACTGCACTATAACACAATGCCAGAAAAATAGTTTTAATAGTTCTTTTCATTATATTGTATAGATTAAGGTGAATGAATATTCCTGATAGAGGAATAGATTTGCAAAAGAAATAATAATTGTTGTATAATCCCATAGATATTTTAGCTTAAATGATGGATTATATTTCTATTTTTTTTGGGGGGAGGAAATAAAAATCCCCGGTCAGGATAATCACATCCTCCGGGGATTTACTTTTACTTTAAAGGTTAGTATAAATTAGGTTAGGTCTTATACTTCTTATAGTGGGACATATTCTACAAACGCTTCCATGGCTTCATAGCATGCCAAACCTAGCTGGTCATACAATGCTGCTGTACCACGATTACGGTCTTCGCTACGTTGCCAGAACAGACGTTCGTCATTACCCAGGAACGGTGCACTTTCCATTTGAGACTGATGTTTCAAGATAGAGTTACGTTTAGCACGCAGTTCCTCAGGGCTGAACGGAACTGCCATTTCAATATTCTCTATTTCCCATTCTGCCCATGCGCCACGGTACATCCATGTGCGACAGTCTTTCAACCATTCTGCTCCAGCTTCCTTTTCAATATCGATGGCAGCAAGAACTGCATCAGTACATACGCGGTGAGTTCCGTGTGGGTCGGCCAAGTCACCGGCTACGAATATTTGGTGAGGCTTTACTTCGCGTAACAGCTTCAGTACAATTTCTACATCAGCTTCACTGATAGGATTCTTTTCAATCTTACCGGTTTCGTAGAACGGCAGGTCGAGGAAGTGGCAACGGCTCAAAGGAACTTGATTGAAGGTACAAGCAGTACGGGCTTCACCACGACGAATCAGACCTTTAATGGTCAGGATGTCGCGTGTATCCATATCGCCTTCCTTCTTTGCTGCAAGGAATTTCTTGATTTCAGCATACTTGTTCTTGATTGTCTCATTAGAGTTATCATCGAAAAGTTGATTGAAACCATTGATAAAATGCATGAAACGTACTACTTCTTCATCACCTACGGCGATATTTCCGGATGTTTCGTATGCAACGTGCACTTCATGACCTTGTTGAACCAAACGGCGTAAGGTTCCACCCATTGAGATGACGTCATCGTCAGGGTGCGGAGAGAAGATTACCACACGCTTGGGGAACGGTTTTGCACGTTCGGGGCGATAGGTATCGTCTGCATTCGGCTTGCCACCCGGCCATCCGGTGATGGTGTGCTGCAAATCATTGAAGATTTTAATGTTTACGTTGTAAGCAGAGCCATAGAGTGCCAGCAGTTCGCTTAATCCGTTTTCATTATAGTCTTTGTTGGTAAGCTTCAGGATGGGTTTCTTTGTCTTCAAGCATAACCATACGATGGCACTGCGAATCAATTTATCGTTCCACTCGCAGTTGGTTACCAACCATGGACGTTGGATGCGCGTTAAGTGGGAGGCTGCTGCCAGGTCAATGCAAACATTTGCATTGTTATGCAACTGTAAGTAAGAAGCGGGAAGTGTATCACTTACTTTATCTTCCACTGCTTTCTTGATAATATCGGCTTTGTCATCGCCCCATGCCAACAGATAAACCTTGCGAGCTGCCATGATAGTGGCAACGCCCATAGTGATGGAACAAGGAGGAAGATTGTCCACACCCAGATTGTGTGCGGCTTCGGCACGTGAAGTGGAGTCAATCAGAATCAGTCGGGTAGGTGAGCTGAGACTTGAGCCCGGTTCGTTCATGGCAATATTGCCTTCACGACCGATACCCATCAAAATGATATCCATACCGCCAAATGTCTGGATGCGTTGTTCATACAGGCGGCAGTATTCGATTACGGCTTCTTGAGGAATAGTGCCGTCAATCGTAAACACATTCTGCTTATCGATATCTATCTGGCCCAAAAACAGGTCATTGAGTTGTGCGAAACTGCTTCCTGCACCTTCGGCAGCCAAGGGATAGTATTCATATAAGTTGAAGATGACTACATTGCGGAAACTTAGTCCTTCGTCTTTATGCTTACGGACGAGTTCAGCGTATAGCGGACGCAATGAAGCACCAGTTCCTGCACCAATCACGCAGAATTTTCCTTCGCGCTGGCGCTCATGGATTTTGGCAGCTATTTCATCGGCTATGTGTTGCACTCCTTCGTCTACCGTTTCGTAGATGTCTGTCGGCACCTTCTCAAAACGAGTGAGTACGGAACGCTCCACTGCATTTTCGGGTTTATAATACTTCGGAGATACTCTGTTAAGAGAAATCTGCGAGCTTAGGTTTGTTCTCATAAATTACAAATTAGCTTTTTCGATGTCCTTAAAATACTTGTAGGTACCTACTTTCAGTTCATCTGTTGCTGCTTCATCACAAACAATGATGCCATGTTGATGCATTTGTAATGCGCTAATGGTCCACATTTGTGTGATACCGCCTTCGACAGCATGCTGTAATGCGCGAGCTTTGTTGTGACCGTTGCAGATAATCAGCACTTCTTTGGCTGAAAGAACAGTTCCTACACCTACTGTTAACGCAGTTTTGGGAACTTTGTTCACATCATTGTCGAAAAAGCGTGAGTTTGCAATGATAGTATCGGTGGTCAGGGTTTTGATACGGGTGCGAGAAGACAGGGAAGAACCCGGTTCGTTGAAAGCGATATGGCCGTCAGGACCGATACCTCCCATAAACAAATCAATACCACCTATTTCGGCAATCTGCTTTTCGTAGTTTGCACATTCAGCTTCCAGATCTGTTGCGTTTCCGTTCAGGATATGTACATTTTCTTTCTTGATATCAATATGGTTGAAGAAATTCTTCCACATGAATGTGTGGTAGCTTTCAGGATGGTCTTCGGGTAAACCGACATATTCGTCCATGTTGAAAGTAACAACGTTCTGGAAAGATACTTTTCCTTGTTTGTTCAGCTCGATTAGCGCTTTGTACATACCTAGTGGCGATGAACCGGTAGGACAACCCAGTACGAATGGTTTGTCGGGAGTGGGGTTTGCTGCATTAATTTTACTTGCTACATAGTTTGCTGCCCATTGTGACAGTTTTTGATAATCAGGTTCGATAATTACTCTCATGGTTCTTTTTTTAAGTTTTAAGTTAACTATTCGTTTTTTCTATTTATTGTCTGTTTTAGGATGAACTGTTCACCCAAGTTGCAATATTACTGAAAATTGGGGACATTCCCTTCAATAAATGAGTTTTTTCTTTCTGAGAAAGTGATTTTCTTTGTTTTATTAGCATTCTCTTTCGTTTTATAAAAAATAACATAAAAAAATGGTTCGTCTAAAATGAAAAAGAGATGAGGGTAGGAGGAGTGCCTTTTTTATTTATAGGAAAGAAATAAAGAGTTATGTAGGTTGTAGCCGGTATTGATATATAAATCATTTAGTAATAGAGTTTGATAAGTGAATTTATTTATTAAATAAAGCTTATTTAATAATCTCCTAATTTATGGGTACGTAAACGGTGTTGACGAATAATTCTTATGAATTAGAAATAATTGACAGAAAGATATAATATATTAGGTTCTATAAAAACTTTTTGCAAAATTCTCTCTTTATGAAATATGATTTCATAAAAAAATAACTATATTTGTGAGCATTAACGGAATATTTTAGTATGGGTGATAAGTTGTTGAAAGAGATAGAGAAAGGCTCTAAGTTGGCTGTGATGAAGAAACGTATCATCACACATTATATTTATAATGGTAGTTCTACCATTACTGATTTGGCAAAAGAAATGGATTTGAGTGTGCCTACTGTCACAAAGTTCATTGATGAAATGTGTGAGGATGGGTACATTAATGACTATGGAAAGTTGGAAACCAGTGGAGGCAGACATCCTAGTCTGTATGGATTGAATGCAGAGTCCGGCTATTTTGTCGGAGTAGAGGTGCGGCAGTTTTCTATTCATTTGGGGTTAATAAACTTTAAAGGTGACGTGATGCAATTAAAGATGAATGTACCTTTTAGGGCAAAGAATACTCCTGAGTGTTTGGATGAGTTGTGCAAGATAATCAAACAATTCCTTCAGAAACTTCCGATAGAGCAGGATAAAGTTTTGAATATTAATGTAAACCTTTCGGGACGTGTAAATCCTGATTTGGGGTACAGCTATAGTATCTTTAATTTTGATGAGCGTCCACTTTCGGATATTATTTCTGAAAAATTGGGCGGTTTCCGGGTGTCGATTGATAATGATACGCGTGCAATGATATATGGTGAGTATATGCAGGGTGCGGTGAAAGGTGAAAAGAATATCATCCTCATTAACGTTAGTTGGGGATTGGGTATGGGTATTATCATTGATGGAAAGCTTTATAAAGGAAAATCCGGTTTCTCCGGTGAATTCGGACATAATTACGGATATGAAAATGAGATTATCTGTCATTGTGGCAAGAAAGGATGTATAGAGACTGAAGTTTCGGGTTCTGCCTTGCAGCGGATTTTATTGGAGCATATTAAGAATGGAGAGACTTCTATTATTTCAAATAGCAGGAAGAATATTGAAGAAATAACGCTTGATGATATTATTGCTGCTGTGAATAAAGAAGATTTGCTTTGTATTGAGTTGGTAGAAGAAATTGGTGTGAAGCTGGGAAGGCATGTTGCCGGATTGATTAATATATTTAATCCTGAATTGGTGATTATCGGTGGTGATCTTTCTCGTACAGGAGATTATCTGATACAGCCTATTACAACGGCTATCCGCAAGTATACGCTCAATTTGATGAACCGTGATTCTGTGATTGTGGAATCTAAATTGAAAGAGAGAGCCGGTATTATCGGTGCATGTATGCTTTCCAGAAGTAAATTGTTTGAATCTTAGCCTTTTTCGGGCAAATTATTGTTTTGATGTCGAAACATTAATAATGTAATTATTTTGTTTTGTCATTCTGAATTTTGCGAAGAATCTGTAGGGATATTCAGTAAATGTCTCTAAAAAATAAGATGGCA
>ULMS01035304.1_pt1 | contig 17352 bp, 12 predicted proteins | sample 1951721 | NCBI WGS metagenome assembly ULMS01 (sample SAMEA4835557, study PRJEB28245) | human gut metagenome | biome: gut microbiome; material: fecal sample | place: Denmark | collected 2008 | reverse complement strand
CTTTTGATTTTACCTGTTCCGGTAAGAGCGAATCTTTTTTTAGCACCGGAGTTAGTCTTGATCTTTGGCATCTTGTTAAAATTTTAATTATTATTATTCACATGGTAACGCACTATACCGGCGCGTTACGCACTTTCTTTTTTATTCTTTGGTTTCAACCACCTTCGCAGGTTCTGGTTTTGCAGCCTTTTTCGGAGTTCCCGGTTTTTTCGGAGACAATGATATAGTCATTCTCTTTCCTTCGAGCAACGGCATCTGCTCTACCTTTGCATAGTCTTCCAAATCGTTGGCAAAACGGAGCAAGAGCACTTCTCCCTGTTCCTTGAACAAAATGGAACGTCCTTTAAAGAACACGTATGCTTTTACCTTATCTCCATCCTGCAAGAAACCGATGGCATGTTTCAGTTTGAAGTTGTAATCGTGTTCGTCGGTCTGAGGTCCGAAACGGATTTCCTTCACGTTTACCTTCACCTGTTTAGCTTTCTGTTCCTTTGCGCGTTTTTTCAGCTGATAGAGGAATTTAGAATAATCTATAATTCGACAAACTGGAGGAACTGCGTTAGGTGAAATTTCGACCAAGTCGGCTTCATGTTCTTCCGCAAGTTTCAAAGCCTGCGCAATCGGATATACCGCCGATTCAATATCATCTCCCACAATACGTACTTCTTTGGCGCGAATCTGTTCGTTGATTCGGTGTTGCCCTTTTAACGTGTCATTTTTCATTAAAAATAGTGTCTTCCTGTTTGTTTTTTGAATTTATAAATTATTTATTTTAAAGTCCGTTTGCCGCAGAATTTTGATTCTGTCAGCAAACGGCTGCAAATTTACCATTTATTTATCATATTATGAACTTCTTCTGCAATATTTTTTGCAAATTCTTCGATTTTCATGGTTCCTTTGTCTCCTTCACCCTGCTTACGTACGGCAACTTCACCATTTTCGGCTTCTTTTTCGCCCACAATCAGCATGTAAGGGATGCGTTTCATTTCGTTGTCGCGAATCTTACGGCCAATCTTTTCGTTACGGTCATCTACCAATGCACGTACATCATACTTTCTCAGTTCCATGCGTACCTTATCGGCATAGTCATTGAATTTCTCAGAGATAGGCAGGATAGCCACCTGATCCGGAGTCAGCCACAACGGGAACTTGCCGGCAGTGTGTTCAATCAGCACAGCCACGAAACGTTCCATTGAACCGAACGGAGCACGGTGAATCATTACCGGACGATGTTTCTGGTTATCTGAGCCCATGTATTCCAACTGGAAGCGTTCCGGCAGGTTGTAGTCCACCTGAATGGTACCCAGCTGCCAGCGACGACCGATGGCATCCTTCACCATGAAATCCAGTTTCGGACCGTAGAATGCAGCTTCACCATATTCCACTTTCGCCTTCAAGCCCTTTTCTTCGCAAGCTTCCACGATAGCCCGTTCTGCCTTTTCCCAGTTTTCATCGCTACCGATGTATTTTTCGCGGTTTTCCTTGTCACGCAAAGAAATCTGTGCTTCAAAGTTTTCCAGCCCCATAGAAGTGAACACGATAGAGATGATGTCCATCACGCGGAGGAACTCATCTTTCACCTGGTCAGGACGGCAGAAGATGTGCGCATCATCCTGTGTAAAGCTACGTACACGAGTCAATCCGTGCAACTCACCACTCTGCTCGTAACGACATACCGTACCGAATTCAGCAATACGCAGCGGCAAGTCACGGTAAGAACGCGGAGAGTTCTTGTAAATCATACAGTGATGCGGACAGTTCATCGGTTTCAAGAAGTATTCTTCGCCTTCTTCCGGAGTATGGATAGGCTGGAATGCATCTTTACCATATTTTGCATAGTGACCTGAAGTCACATACAACAGCTTGTTACCGATAGGCGGACACATTACTTCCTGATAGTCATAACGTGCCTGGATACGACGGAGGAAGTCCTGCAGACGGATACGCAAGGCAGTACCTTTCGGCAACCACATCGGAAGTCCCTTACCGACTGTATCCGAGAACATGAACAAATCCATTTCCTTACCAATCTTACGGTGGTCACGTTTCTTGGCTTCTTCCAACATTACCAGATATTCATCCAGCATTTTCTTTTTCGGGAAAGTGATACCATAGATACGTGTCATCTGTTTGCGGTCTTCCTGACCTCTCCAGTAAGCACCAGCTACTGACAGCAGCTTAATAGCCTTAATCGGAGCAGTAGACAGCAAGTGCGGACCACGACAAAGGTCGGTAAACGCACCCTGAGTGTATGTACTGATGTGACCATCTTCCAATTCAGAAATCAGCTCACACTTGTAAGTCTCACCTCTGTCACCAAACATTTTCAAGGCATCTTCCTTTGAAATGCTCCGGCGAACCAGTTCTTCCTTCTTGGCAGCTAGTTCAGCCATTTTCTTTTCAATGGCAGGCAGGTCACCTTCCTTGATCACAGCCTCACCCGGATCTACGTCATAATAGAATCCGTTTTCGATAGCCGGACCGATACCGAACTGAATACCCGGATACAATTCCTGCAATGCCTCAGCCAGCAAGTGTGCACTTGTATGCCAGAAGGCATGCTTTCCTTGTTCGTCTTCCCATTTATAAAGAACGAAGTTTGCATCTTCGTTGATAGGACGATTCAAATCCACAGTTTCACCGTTCACCCCACAAGCCAATACATCCTGTGCCAGACGGGAACTGATGCTTTCTGCAATCTGCAGACCAGTAACTCCTTCGTTATACTCGCGAACGGAGCCGTCAGGAAAAGTTATCTTAACCATAGTCTTTTTGTATTAATCTGTTATTGAGACGCAAAAATATAAACTTTTTAGTTAAAGAAAAATATTGCATCCAATTATTTCTCCTCTATTGTCGTAAATCGCTTGATAATATTGTAGGCCGAGAATATTCCCAGTTCACCAGCCTTACTCAAATCCTGAATACCCTGGCGATTGTTCCCAAGAAAGATATTCGTCAATCCGCGATTGTAATAGGCATCCGCAAAACGGGGATCCAGTTCAATGGCCTTGTTGTAATCTACCAGTGCAGCCCGATAGTCTTTCATCACCGCCAGGATATTACCCCGGTTATAATATGCATACACAAAGTCAGGAGCCAGTTCAATCACACGGTCCAAATCTTCGCGCACCTTATTATAGTCATACGAACGCACCTGCAGGTTCTGTTCCTCTACCGTTTCCACTTCAAACTTCCGGTCGCGCTTACGGTATTCCAACTGCTTGTAATAAATCAGCGCACGACTGAAATAAGCCGGGAAGAACGTAGAGTCACAGCGGATAGCCTCATCCAAATCCTTCAACGCATTGTCAAAGTCCTGCACCAGATAGAAGTCAAGTGCCCGGGCATAATAATGCAGCACATTACCAGACTCCTTCACAATGGCAGCCGTCTGTTCATCAATAGAAGCGAAATGCTGCTTCACCTTCTCTTCCGACAACGAAGCCTCGTTGTTCGTAATCAGCAGGCGATGCGGAAGCACCCTGCGTGCATTCAAATCGTCGATACCCTTATAATAATTGACCTGACGCTTCACCTCTTCCGGACGCTCGTAGTAATTCAGGGCAAACATCGGCTGTGGCAAAATCGTCACATTCTTGTCCTGCACCCTTCCACGGTAATCCGTCTTGTAACGGTCGTCTTCCGAATCATTGTCGGCCACCACAATCTTGCGGTAGTTTTCCACGTTCTTATCCGATTTCTTACGCGTCTTGTCGTTCGAAGCCGTCTGCTTCTTCGTACCGTTCTGCGCTTCAATCTGCGCTTTCAGCACCTTAAATTCGTCGGCATCCGCCCCTTTCAGGTCGCCCACCTTTCTTCTGGCCTGCGCACGATACTGGTATCCAGCCAAGAAGTTGGGATATTCTTCCAGCACCGCCGAATAGTCCTCGATAGCCCCAGGATAATCACCCGTACGGTCGCGCAGCAAGCCCCGGTTGAAACGGGCCATCAGGTTGTCCGGCTCCATCTTGAGCACAAAGTCGAAATCCTCAATCGCGCGGTTGTCATCCCCCACCTGTGCACGCAGCAAACCACGGTTATAGTGTCCGATAAAATTATTCCGGTCCACATCCAATGCCAGGTCATAATCCGACATCGCCCCTCTCAGGTTATTCTGATGGTATCTTGCCAACGCACGGTTGATATACACGCCCGCATTACGCACCGACAGACGAATCGCCTCCGTCAAGTCCGTTTCTGCATCCTTATATTTTCCGCGTTGCAAGAACAGCATACCCCGCGACGACCATGTATCCGGATTATAGCGGTCCATCTCGATGGCCTTGTCCGCATCGTTCATAGCCTGCAGCGTATCCTTCTGCTTCAGCGACACCTCCGTACGCATCAGGTACGCATCCGTATAACGCGGAGAGATACGAATCAGCGTATCCAAATCCGCACGTGCCTGCGCATATTCCTCCTCGTGCATCCGGCACAAAGCCAGGTTATGCCACAGACTGATATTCTCCGGATCCATCTTCAAGGCCTTGCGGTAATCCTGAATAGCCCCCTGATAATTCTGCTGGCGGATACGTGAGATACCGCGAATCTGATACGCATTCACCACAAAAGGATTGCGTTCCAGCGCCTGCGAACAGTCGGCCTCCGCCCCCTGAAAATCATCCAGGTTCATCTTGGCCAGTCCACGGTAAAAATACGGTTCAGCCAGATACGGTTTCGCCCCGATTACCTGATTGAAATACTGGATAGAGAGGACATAATCCTCAAAATAAAGTGCATTTTTCCCGATGGTCATAACCCTGTCCGTATTAATCTGCGACAGGGCAACCACCGGGAAAAACATACCTATATATAATATGTATAGGATTCTTTTGATCATTTCACCGTTTTCACTTTATAAGAGCAACGAGCTTTACCATTCACCATACCGTTCAGCTTGCCACGAATCATCTGTTTGCGCAAAGCCGACAAATGATCGATAAACATGGTACCATCCAGGTGGTCGAATTCATGCTGCATCACACGGGCCAGATAGCCTTCCACCCACTCATCGTGCGGCTGCATGTTTTCATCCAGGTAAGTCACGTGAATCTTGTCCGGACGCTTCACACTTTCGTGGATACCCGGCAAGCTCAGACAGCCTTCTTCCATCGAAACCAGTTCACCGCCTGTTTCCAGAATATGCGGATTGATGTACGTACGCTTGAAATCCTTGAACTCCGGCATATCATCCGACAACACGTCCAGGTTCACCACTACCACACGGATAGGAAGCCCGATCTGAGGAGCAGCCAGTCCCACCCCGTCGGCACGGTCCATCGTTTCAAACATATTTATAATCAGCTCTTTCAAGCCCGGATAATCTGGCGTAATATCTTGAGCCTCCTGACGCAATACAGGCTGCCCGTATACATAAATAGGTAAAATCATATTATTCAAAAATTTATTAAGTTACATTCTTCTCGATTCCAAATAAGATTGCAGAATAATCGTGGCACTGATTTCGTCCACCAGCGCCTTGTCCTGACGTGCCTTCTTCTTCAATCCGCCGTCAAGCATCGCCTGATGTGCCAGCACAGAAGTAAACCGTTCGTCCACCAGTTCCACCGGCATGTCCGGCAACTTCTTCTTCAGCTGCGCCACAAACGGTTTGATATACTTCATGTTTTCGGAGTCCTCATTGTTCATCTGCTTGGGATGCCCCACCACGATGCGCTCCACCTTTTCCTGCGCCACATACTTCAGTAAAAAATCCATCAGCTCATGTGTCGGCACGGTAGTCAGTCCGTTCGCTATAATCTGCATCGGATCGGTCACTGCAATTCCGGTGCGTTTTCTGCCATAATCTATTGCCAAAATTCTGCTCATACGGCGACAAAAGTACAAATTTATTCCTTACTTATTTACATATAAAACTTAAAAAAAGCATACCATAAGGCTTTCAAAGCTCCAAATGACAGGTTTCGGCCTCAAATAAAATCAAAGGCACATCGGATTTAGGAAAAATATGCGTACCTTTGCACGCATAGATTACATTTTACATCACACACAATATGCAGGAAAAAATTATTATTCTTGACTTCGGTTCACAAACCACGCAGCTTATCGGCCGCCGTGTGCGCGAGCTGAACATGTATTGCGAAATTGTTCCTTACAACAAGTTTCCACACGATGACCCGTCGGTTATCGGCGTAATCTTGTCGGGAAGTCCTTTCTCAGTGTATGATGAGAAGGCTTTCAAAGTTGATTTAACCAACATCCGCGGAAAATATCCTATCCTGGGTATCTGCTATGGTGCACAGTTCATGTCGTACACCAACGGAGGAAAGGTAGAGCCGGCTAACACCCGCGAATACGGACGTGCACACCTGGCAACTTTCGACCACCAGAACCCGCTACTGAAAGGCATCCGCGAACACTCTCAGGTATGGATGAGCCACGGTGACACCATCACTGCCATCCCCGACAACTTTGAAATCATCGCTTCTACCGACAAAGTAGCCATCGCCGCTTACCAGGCAAAGAACGAAAAGCTCTGGGGCGTACAGTTCCATCCGGAAGTGTTCCACAGCGAAGACGGAACTTTGCTGCTGAAGAATTTCGTAGTAGACATCTGTGGCGGAAAGCAGGACTGGAGTGCCGCTTCTTTCATTGAAACCACAGTAGCCGAACTGAAGCAACAGCTTGGCGACGACAAGGTAGTATTAGGACTGAGCGGTGGCGTTGACTCATCAGTAGCAGCCGTATTGCTGAACAAAGCCATCGGAAAGAACCTGACCTGTATCTTCGTAGACCACGGAATGCTTCGCAAGAACGAATTCAAGAACGTATTGCACGACTATGAATGCCTTGGTCTGAACGTAATCGGCGTAGACGCCAGCGAAAAGTTCTTCTCAGAACTGGCAGGTGTAACCGAACCCGAACGCAAACGTAAGATTATCGGTAAAGGCTTTATCGACGTATTCGATGAAGAAGCACATAAGATTCAGGATGTGAAATGGCTGGCACAGGGTACCATCTATCCTGACTGCATCGAGTCATTGTCTATCACCGGTACCGTTATCAAGAGTCACCACAACGTAGGTGGTCTGCCGGAAAAGATGAACCTGAAACTCTGCGAACCTTTGCGTCTGCTGTTCAAAGACGAAGTACGCCGCGTAGGTCGCGAGCTGGGTATGCCTGAGCACCTGATTACCCGTCATCCGTTCCCAGGTCCGGGCTTGGCTGTGCGTATCTTGGGCGACATCACTCGTGAAAAAGTACGTATCCTGCAGGATGCCGACGACATCTTTATCCAGGGCTTGCGCGACTGGAAGGTGAAAGATGAAAACGGTAACGAAACTTCCCTGTACCATCAGGTATGGCAGGCCGGCGTAATCCTGTTGCCGGTACAGAGCGTAGGAGTTATGGGCGACGAACGTACCTACGAACGTGCCGTAGCACTGCGTGCGGTAACAAGTACCGATGCCATGACAGCCGACTGGGCTCACCTGCCCTACGAATTCATGGCCAAGGTTTCGAACGACATTATCAACAAAGTAAAAGGCGTGAACCGCGTTTGCTATGACATCTCGTCAAAACCGCCAGCCACCATCGAGTGGGAATAAGAAACACACTCATCCTTTAGTATAGCAAATAGCCCCAGTTTACGCTGGGGCTATTTCTTTTTAGTTCAAAGCCAATCTCTTTTTCCGGATAAACAACCAGTAGACCGTAAGCACCAGCAATCCGGTAACCACCCACGACACCGGATACACCATCATCAGTACATCGTATCCTCTCCACACCGGCGATACCCCATACACCCAGACAATACGCAACAGGCAGGTTCCAAACACCGTGAGCACGGCCGGAGTCAGCGATTTCCCCATTCCGCGCAACGATGAACCGGCAATCTCGTAACTGCTGGCAATAAACTGACAGGCCAGCACAATGTGCATGCGGATAGCCCCGAAATGATGCACCATCGGTACATCCGAAAAGAAGCCCAGGAAGAAATCATCCTGCCAGGCAAAAAGCCAGTTGAAGGCTGCACAGAAAGCCAGACTTGAGCCCATGCAAATCCAGAACACCCGATGCACCCGGTCCATTCTTCCGGCCCCATAGTTCTGGGCAATGAAGCTGATGGCTGCCCCGTTGAATCCCTGAATAATAAAATAGCAATAATACTCAAAGTTGAGCGCAGCCGACGAACCGGCTATCGCATCGGCTCCGTAGCTGTTGATAGACGACTGCACCACCACATTCGAAATGGAGAAAATCATGCCCTGCACTCCAGCCGGCACTCCGATGCGCAGCATACGGCTCAACTCCACCCCGTGAATCTTCATCTTGTCGAAATGCAACCGGAAAGGTTCTTTCTCCTTACGCAGCAAACGAATGATTAAAGTGGCACTGACCGCATTGGCTATACCCGTAGCTACAGCCACTCCTGCCACTCCCATGCCGAAGCCTATCACGAACAGCAGGTTCAGCAAGGTATTGACCACACCGGCCATGACCAGAATATACAACGGACGCCGCGTATCGCCCATACTCCGCAAAATGGCGGCACCGAAATTAAATGCCATGATAAAAGGCATTCCCAGGAAATAAATACGCAAGTAAGTCACCGCCTCATCCAGCACATCCGGTGGAGTGCTCATCCATGTCAGAATCGGCCGGGCAGCCACCTGCCCCAACACCAGCAAAAAGAATCCACTGAGAAGCGCCACCAACTGCACCGTACTGATGGCATTGCGTATGCTCCTGTCGTCCTGCTGCCCGATGTGGTTGGAGATAATGGCACAAGCTCCCATGGAAACACCCATAAACAGGTTTATCAATAACCCGATGACCGGCGCATTACTTCCCACGGCTGCCAGAGCCCTGCTTCCTACGAAGTGGCCCACTACTGCCACGTCCACCGAATTAAAAAGCTCTTGTAATAAACTGCTGGCTGCCAGCGGAAGGGCAAACAGCAAAATTTTCTTGAACAACGGCCCGTTCAGCATATCTATCTCATTACTTTGGGCACGTTTTTTAGTCACACTGTTATCCATCTTTTTTACCTTCTTCAAAATGCGCGGCAAAGTTACGGTAAAATTGAATAAGATGGATACAGGCAAACTTCTGTTTTATCCATTATATTTCTTGAAATTCTCCGCTTGCTCCAGAATTTCCTTAAACACCTCGTCATTCGTCACAGGAGGATAACCATATTCTGCCAATATCAGAATCAAGTCCATTTTCAGTTCCGCCTTTATGTCATCACGAGTAGACCAGTCTGTATATTTTGATTTATCAGCCACAATTGTCTTTATCTCAGCAGCCAGCTTCAGTAATTTTTCTTCAGGATACTCAAAACCAAATTGTTTCGCAATAGATTTAAGAATATCATAAAACGCTTTTTCCTCGTAGCTGATACCTAAATTCTGGAATGACTTCTTTTCTTTGTTCAGTTCCTTTAATAAATCGGCCATTTGATTAGCCACTTCGGTCAGTACTTCATCTGCAAAAATCGCACTGTCCCTACGTTCATTATACTTTTCAACCAAAGCACTCAGGCGTTTGGAAAAATCCACTCCTTTAGCCTTGTTCACTTTCTTGAACTCTGTAATGACAGTTTTCAAGAGCCGTTCCATCAGCTTCACTTTCGTGTTAGGCAGCTTCAGTTTACCCAATCGTTCCATGTATTCTTCACTTAACACGTCCAGGTTCTCCTTATCATTGCCTATCTGAATGATTTCTTCCACACCTTCCGACTGTATTGCCTCTTCTATCATCTCACCAACCCGCCTGTTCATTTGAGAAATGTCCGGCGTATCTCCAGTTGTCAGCTTATAGATAATAGACCGTACCCCACAAAAATAGTGTATTTCCTCACGCTCGGCATAGCTTATCTCCTCACTGTTGCTACACAGATTGAATGCCGATTTCAGTTTCCTGGCATGACCCATGAATAAGTTCTCCTGTTCCTTGGTGCGCTGCATTAATTCAGCCCCCTTATTCAGGCAGTCCAATTGTTCCAGCGGTGTCCCCGTAGAAAACACAGAATAGTCAAAACTCCCGAATAACCGCCGGATAATATCCAGCTCATCTTTCACCATTGCCACAGACTGCCCGATATTTTCCACCGAATCCGAATTATCGTCCCCTTGTGCGTAGCGTTTCAAGGCTACATTCATATTACTTTTAATACCGATATAGTCCACCACCAAACCTTTTTCCTTTCCCGGATACACCCTGTTCACACGCGAAATAGTCTGCACCAGCGTATGTTGCTGCAAAGGTTTGTCAATGTACATCGTATCCAGGCAGTCCACATCAAAGCCCGTCGTCCACATATCTACCACAATGGCTATTTTAAAGTTCGATTTAGGCTTTTTATATTCTTCTGCCCAAGCCCGACGGTCATCGTCCGTTCCCAACAATGAATAAAGTTCCGGCTCATCATCCTTGCTTCGGGTCATGATTAGCTTCATCTTTTCAATAGGAAGCCCTTGATTCCCATAAAGCACATACATGTCTGCAGCCTGCAGTTCATCCATCCCCAGCTTCTCTTCGCCAGGCTTCTTCACCCATTCAGGCCGTAGAAGCGCAATTTTCTTATACAAGGAAAAAGCTATCGTACGGTTAGAGCACACAAACATAGCCTTACCTTCTACCGTACTTCCCTCTTCCACTCGCTTCTCATAATGCGCAATGAAATCTTCGGCCACCGCTTGCAAACGATCAGCATCACCCAAAATACGCTCCATCTTAGTCACCGCTTTCTTACTTTCTTCTATCTGATACTCATTGGCCCCTTCTTCTGCACACTGCGCATAATACTTCTCTATCTCTTGCAATTTTTTATTATCAAGCAACACTTTTGCCGCACGCCCCTCATACACAATACGGCGGGTAATACCATCAGTAACCGATTCTGTCATGGTATAAGCATCCACCACTTCGCCAAACACCTCTATCGTTGCATCAATCGGAGTTCCTGTAAAGCCCACATACGTGGCATTAGGCAATGAATCATGCAAGTATTTAGCAAAACCGAAATTTCGTCTCACCCCCTTCTCGGTCTGCTTCACTTGCATAGCCAGATTGGTCTGCGAACGATGGGCTTCGTCGGAGATACAAATAATATTTGCCCTTTTCGACAAGAGACGTGTATCTTCCGTAAACTTATGGATGGTAGTAAGAAACACACCGCCACTTGTCCGTCCGGTCAGATACTCACGCAGCTTGTCCCTGCTCTCCACATCTATCACACATTCATCACCTATAAAATTTTTAGCTGTACCAAACAACTTGGAAAGCTGGTCGTCCAAGTCTGTGCGGTCGGTTATCAGAACAATTGTAGGACTGGCAAACTCCCGGCTACGCATCAGCATCCTACTAAGAAACAGCATGGTGATGCTCTTTCCACATCCGGTAGCTCCAAAGTAGGTACCGCCTTTACCATCGCCCCCTTCCCGAAGTTTGGAATGTAAGCGAATATTCTCAAACAACTTGTGAGTGGCAAAAAACTGGGGATAACGGCAAACCACCTTCTTCTCATTCTTCGACGAATCGGGGAAGAACACAAAATCCTTGATTACACTCAATAACCTTTCTTTACGAAACAACCCTTTGACCATTGTCAGCAAAGAGTTGATGCCATCGGTTGCCTTGTCGTTCGCCTCCACCTTTCGCCAGGTATAAAAGAAGTCATAAGGTGAAAACAACGACCCATACTTATTGTTTACCCCATCGCTGATTACCACGAACGCATTGTATTTGAACAGTTCGGGAATATCACGACGATAACGCACGGTGAGCTGTGTATAGGCATCCATAATAGTAGTATCTTCTTTTACTGCACTTTTAAATTCCAGCACTACTACCGGCAAGCCATTCACATACACAATACCGTCAGGGATACGCTTCTCGGTTCCTTTTATTTCCAACTGATTGACCACACGGAACAGATTATTGTCTCTTCCTTCCTCACTAAAGTCTATCGGTTCGATAAACAAATCGGGCAAGGCAGCATCTTCACGCTTCAACGAAAACCCTTCGGTCATCAGCCGATAGGTCTGTGCATTATTATCATACAAAGACCACCCTGCATTGGCCGTCAGCCTTGCCAATACACTTTCTATTTCAAGGGAAGTGATACCAGCCTCTCGATAGCGGTTACGAAGATACGTACGCATATCATCGCGCAGCAATACTTCGTCTGCTTCTTTATGGATTTCTTCTCCCCTGGTATAGATATATCCTTCCTGCTGGAATAACTCCATGATGGAGAGTTCGAGGGCGTGTTCGTTGAAGTGTGACATACATTCTATTTTTTGAATATGCTAGAGTTTACCGTGAAAAACAATCTATTCGCAATTTTTTGAGAAAAATCATCTTGTCCAATTCCTAATTTTCGCATGAGCTTATTCTGATGGTTCCTCTCTATTTGTGCCAGCAATTGTCTTCTCGTTGGTTTTATCCCATTTGGGTGATACAAATGTTGAATAATAGCTATATTATTTCTTCTTTTTAGCTCGTTTCCAATTAGATTCCACCATCTTAGATCCGTATTTCCAAGAGATGTACCATATAATATAACCAAATTTGCACCTTTTATAAAGTCTTCGCAATGCTCATGCTTCAAAAACTTCATGGCATGATTTGACTGGATTTTAACCAACAAGTCCTTTACATTATTATTTACTCGAAATTTTTCGTTCGCTATTTGTTTTTCACTGTCCACTCCTATAATAATTGCATCATCTAAGCCTCCGTGAACATGAATAATATTATGTAGAATCCGATTGTTATTAAAAATTTTACTTACATTACTGTCTTGAGTATTTATCGATAACAGTTTTTCCAATGTATTGGTATAGTTTAATGTTATAACATTTATATCGGCACCGCCACTACAAGTACTGACGAATTGACTATAACGAACTCTATCTAATTCTCCTAAATATCTTCCAAATGATAAAAAATCAGTATAAAACTTACTCTTCAGGTCCACAGAAGGGATAAATTTCTCATCTTCAGATTTTAGATATTCTTGTAGGTAATCACTCAATTCAAAATATAAATTTTGAAAATCTTCTTCTGTATCAATTTTAGATGTGAATTGCCCAAATGCTTCTTCCATATCAGCCCATAATTTTGTGTCTTTTCTTATGTCTGATTTCAAATTTTGTAATAAAGCACTACCTTCTTGTTTATCCAAATATTCATAGAATTCAGGATAACTAGTTTTTAAACCTTGTGCTTTATCAAAACCATTTCCTAAGAAGTATACTATATTCATTTCTAATCAAAAATTTGCCCCATCTTCGCCAAAAGCAAAGATTGTAATTCATTTAATTTTGTGTTTTGCACACTTTTTACTTCGATTACACGACCTATTACAGATATTCTTTTTTCAAACTCTTCAAGTATCTTATTTTCAGGAATTATAATATTTTCCCTTTCTAAGACAGGGATAGTTAATTGATTTTGCACAGAACCATCACCTTCGAATTGTTTGTAACTAAGTTGAAACCATAAATTATGCAGAGAGTTCCTATTTTGTGGGATAACAGAAATCAATCTCACGATTGGATAATATGGTTTTGTTCGAATAAAACAAACTCCTATCGTACCCCTTGCAGAAACTGTAATTGCAGGTTTATTTATCGCTGAATATTCTGTATAACCAATAATTCCCATATTTTCTATACCATTAGCTATCACTGGTATTTGACATTGAGTAGTATAAAAATTGGAAAAAGATTTAGGTTTATCACCTCCTGCTTTTATTTCTGCAATCTCTCCCAAAGTCCCTATTCTCCACCCTTCCGGTAAATTCTCTTTATCAATTCCATCTACAAACATTTTGCAATAAAGTGTTTGGGCTGTTTCCTCTAAACGAATAATCATTTGTTCGTTTATACGGATTCTTTTGGTAATAGTTTCGTATTCAGCCACAATCTTTCGTTGTTGCTCAATAGGAGGAATAGGAAGAGTCATATCACAAAAATCTTGCCAAGTAAGACTACCTCTAACTCCTCCGACCGCATAAAAACTTGCTTCCCGATCAAATTCATTACGGGAAAACCACATCATTAGATATTGTGGTAATAATATGTTGTTATCTACAACCTCAAACATTGGATATGCAGGCGACATAATTGCACATTCACCTTCAAACATTGCAACAGGCATCTTGCCATCTCGACTTACCTGCATTAAACTACAAGCGAACTGCTCTTTACGTATCACCTTATAATTAGACAAATCTGTACCTATTGTATTCGCGACAGATGGAATAAAAGCCTTATTGATAGTCAAACCAACAAGCTCCTTTACCTCCAAATCCCGATTCCTTACATCCACTTCACGAATATAATCACCCAGCCGTCTATAATTCTCCTTACTCATAGTTGTTCTTGTTAATCAGATTGACTACTACTTTCACCATAATATCCTTTTCCTCTGTACGGCTCTCAGCAATCATCAGCGTAAGAGCCACAAGGGTGTTGTCAGCAATGCGCTTACTCCCATCCGGATTGTAGAGAATGCCGTTACCGGCCATAAACCACAGGAAAAGGGTGGCAGCAATACGTTTGTTGCCATCACTAAACGAGTGATTTTTCGTGACGAGATAAAGCAGCATAGCCGCTTTTTCCTCCACAGAAGGGTAAAGGTCTTGCCCGCCAAAAGTCTGGTATATTTGCCCGATGGAACTTTTAAAGGAATCATCCTTCTCATGGGCAAACCACTGACTTCCACCGAATTTTTCCTTCAGTTCTTCAATGGCCTGCATGGCTCCCTCGTAGGTAGCATGAAACTTTACTTCGTTAGTGGTCTGCTCTACCGCCAGCTGCTGATAGTCATATTTGTCCAACGTATCAAGAGCATAAGCGTAATCGGAAACCACTTCCACCAGATTGAGCGCATCTTCCGATGTCAGTGCTTCCTGCGCCTTGACTGTACGGCCCAAGACCGTTACCAATTGCTTCAATTCAGTATAACGCTGTTCGGTCAAAGCCTTGTTGACAGCATAGCCTTTCACCAGATATTCTTTCAGCACTCTATTAGCCCAGCGGCGAAAGTCCACACCCTTTTTTGATTTGACCCGATAACCAACAGAAATGATGACATCAAGATTATAGAAACGTACATCATGGGTCTGGCTTTTACCTTCTATCGCACCATGTACTGCGGTTGTCGCAAAATTTGCGACAACCACTTCGCCTGCAAGTTCTTCTTTTATGGCATTCGCTATATGCTTACGGATTGTTTTTGAATCGCGCCCAAATAGTTCGGCTATCTGATAGGCATTCAACCATACCGTATCTTGATTTATTCTGACCTCAAGCTGCGTTTCTCCATCTTCCGAACGATAGATTACTATTTTGTCATTCAATTCCATAGCCCAACTCCCTGAACAGATTCAACAAATCCTTCTTGCTCTCTTCTTCCTGTTTCAACAAGTCCTTCATTTCTGCTTGCAGCTCTTTCATCTTGGAATCGAAGTCAATACCTTCATCACGGCTCTTGAACTCAATATATTTGCTGGGAACAAGTGACCATCCTTTGGCTTCAATCTCTTCAAGTGTGGCTGAATAGCAATATTCCGGCACGTTCTGGTAAGTCTGTTCGTATCCTTCACGCTGCCAGTTATGAAAGTTCTCGGCTATCTGTGCTATTTGTTCTTTGGAGAACTGGATGTATTTCTTCTCAAAAGGTTCTCCCCACTGGCGCAAGTCAATGAACAGCACTTCATTTTCACGGTTACGGTATTTCACCAACTCTCCGTTCTGTTCTACGGTACGGGCTTTGCGGTTACCAGCCAGAATCCAAAGCGTTACGCTGATGTCGGTGGAATAGAACATATTACGAGGAAGAATCACAATGGCTTCCACCAAATGGTTATTCAGCAACTGACGGCGTATGTTCAGTTCAGTGCCATCTCCACTCAACGCACCATTGGCAAGCAGGAAACCTGCCATTCCATTGGCCGACAATTTAGATACAATATTCAGAATCCAACCGTAATTCGCGTTACTGGTAGGCGGCACATCGTAACCGTGCCAGCGTGGGTCGGCAGTCAGCTCATTTTCTGCACGCCATGCTTTCTGGTTAAAAGGAGGATTGGCCATGATAAAATCGGCCTTCAAATCCTTGTGCTGGTCATCGTGAAAGGTATCAGCGGCTTTTTCTCCTAAATTACAGGCAATGCCACGAATTGCCAAGTTCATCTTGGCCAGTTTATAAGTGGTATTCGTGTATTCCTGCCCGTAAACGGAAATATCCTTCTTGTTGCCATGATGTGCTTCGATGAACTTCATGCTTTGCACGAACATACCTCCTGAGCCACAACACGGGTCATATATTTTGCCCCGATAGGGTTGAATCATTTCCGCTATCAGATTAACGATTGTCTTAGGAGTGTAATACTCTCCTTTTCCCTTTCCTTCTGCTATGGCAAATTTTCTTAAGAAATATTCGTAAACACGCCCTATCAAATCATGTTCTTTATCTTTTTGCGTATCTATCTTGCCAATCACATCCAGCAGACTGGCCAATTTGGTACGGTCAAGGCCCAAACCTGAATAATAATTGCTCGGCAATGCGCCTTTCAATGCCGGATTATCCTTTTCCACCTGTGCCAAAGCCGCATCTATCTTAATGGCAATATCGTTCTGTTTTGCGTTTTCTATCAAGTAATCCCAGCGACTGATTTCGCTCAGATAAAACACGTTCTTTGCATTATAGAATACAGCCTGATTGACAAAGGCTTCTTTACCTTCCGAAATCAATTCATCACGTCTTTCCACAAAACGGTCGAAAGCATATTTCAGAAATATCAGACTTAATACGACGTGTTTATACTCTGAAGGTTCTACGGAACCACGCAGCTTATTTGCAGACTCCCAAAGGGTTTCCTCGATACTCTTTTCTTTCTGTAACTTCTTTGCCATGTTCTTTACTCTTCTTTTCTTTTATTCATCAGTTCCCTTAAATTTACCTTATAATATGCAGCTATCTCTATCCATATTCTCTATAAAGATTGATTGGCGTGCAGTAATTGCAAATTTAATGATTAAGCACGAGAAAAGCCAATGTTAAATTTAAAATATTCGTAGCCTCCAAACCTTACCATTTAAACATACCTCCACACTTTCCCAACCCCTTAATCCCCAAACTGCAAACGAACTTACAAAAATACCTCGACACGAACGTGTCAACCTCTCCGCACGTACGTGTCGAGACATCAGCACGAACGTGTCAAGACCTCGTCACGTACGTGTCGAGGTAAATTTAACTATATTTTTAAGAAATGGTCCAAGTTGATTTCCTGAAAAAGTCCACATACCCTGTAAACGTTTTTCATGTATACCTGAGTTCGGGATAAGTTTAGAATAAGGCCAGTTG
>ULMS01021781.1_pt1 | contig 18443 bp, 18 predicted proteins | sample 1951721 | NCBI WGS metagenome assembly ULMS01 (sample SAMEA4835557, study PRJEB28245) | human gut metagenome | biome: gut microbiome; material: fecal sample | place: Denmark | collected 2008 | reverse complement strand
TGAAAGCCTCCGAGTCAGTCAAATGTCTCGGAGGCTTTTTTGTGTTTATACTGAGTTCCCGACTTGGAAGGGGTGAAAAAGGCTATTTGACCCAATATTGTTACTCCGCTTGTTTATATCATTGTTCAATGACCTCAAAAGAGGATTCCTTCCGGCTTGTTGTCTTTCTTTTCTCATTTATTTATTCTGGCTTTGAGCGGACAGTGCTGAGTATTGCTCTGTTGATTCGTTTATATAGACTTATGCAGTTAACAGATATTAAATTATCTCTTTCCTTCTTGCTTATTCCAATAATATCCATACATTTGTAGTGTACTAATAAACTAATACACTAAATAATTAATTAAATACATAAACACAATGATGATTGAAGTGAAGAACTTATCTTTCAGTTATGGAAAGAGGAAACAAAAAGTCTTTAATGATTTTTCGCTGACACTGGATAAAGGTTCAGTTTATGGTCTTTTGGGTAAGAATGGTACCGGTAAATCTACTTTGCTCTATTTAATGACTGGGTTACTCCGTCCGCAAGGAGGTAAAGTGCTCTATAAAGGAATAGGCGTTTCGTTGCGTTATCCTTTGACATTGCAGGATATGTTTTTGGTGCCCGAGGAATTTGCATTACCATCCGTCAGCCTGAAACAATATGTAAAGCTGAATGCTCCCTTTTATCCGGCTTTCAGCAATGAACAGCTAAGAGCCTGTCTCCACGACTTTGACATGAATGAGGACATTCATTTGGGGGAATTGTCCATGGGGCAGAAGAAAAAGGCTTTCATGTGTTTCGCGCTGGCCGCCAACACTTCTTTACTGCTCATGGATGAGCCTAGTAACGGACTGGATATTCCTTCCAAAAGTCAGTTCCGCAAGGTGATTGCATCGGGCATGACAGACGACAAATCAGTGATTATTTCTACCCATCAGGTAAGGGATATCGACAGCCTGTTGGACCATGTGGTGATAATCGACGGTACTCATGTGCTGCTGAATGAATCGGTTAAGGACATTTGCGCGAAACTATATTTTGCCGAACAAGGAATGAATGAACCCACAGGAGATGCATTGTATGTGCAGCCTTCGGTTCAGGGAAACAGCGTGATTCTTTCTAATGTTTATAACGAAGAAACCAAGCTGAATCTGGAAGTACTGTTCAATGCTATGTTGGCAGAAAGAGAAAAAATGCAATCAATATTTAACAAGTAAAGACACAGATACATTATGGATACTAATCATTTCTTTAGCTTTTCGCGTATTGCCATGGTCATGAAACGCGAGATTATAGAAAATTGGAAAAAGAACCTTTATGCTTTCATCGGACTTTATGCAGCCTTTGCGCTGGTCGTGGTGGGTAATATGTGGGGAATGAGTATGAATGCTGAAAATGCATTTGCTAGTCCTGATATCTTCTTTGTTAGGTATTGTACGAATATACTGGGGGCTTTTATCTTTATATGTCTGTTGGGCAGTTTGATTTATGCTTCCGGCATTTTAGATAATATGAGAAATAAAGAGATGCGCATATCTTTCTTGATGCTTCCTGCAACAATGTTGGAGAAGTATGTGGCACGCTTCCTGATGGCTACGCTGGGATTTATAATAGCTGCCATTGTTGGAATGCTTTTGGCAGAGGTTACTCGTTATATTCTGCTTCCTTTGTTTGACTTGCCTGATGTGTTTCATAGTTCCGCATTGTTTAAAGTATTTTCTATGCTTACTATAGATGGTGAGCAGGCATTTAGAGGTTCCTATGCATTTAATATGGAGTATATGCCTTGGTTGGGTGAGGCTTGTGGATGGAGCTTTTTGATTTGGTCACACTCACTCTATGTTTTAGGAGGAAGTTTTTGGTACAAGAGAGCTTTTCTCAAGACTTTGGGGACACTGATTGTGATTTCTATCCTTGGCTCTATTATCACGGTACAGATTGTGGAGTGGATAGGAGAAGAAGGCATGATGGGTCTTCACGACTGGTTGGAAGAAAACTTCCAGTGGATGACGCTGAACAAACTGCTTACATTTGGCGGTGCTTTCTTTAGTGCCTTCACAATGTTCAACTGGTGGTTGGGCTATAAGCTCTTTACCCGTTCGCAAGTTATTAAACCTAAATTTCGTTTGCTATGAAATTTAAAGAAAGTAAATCTATTTATTTGCAGATAGCCGACCGGATATGTGACGAGATTCTGCAAGGGCAATATCCCGAAGAAGAGCGAATCCCTTCGGTCAGGGAATATGCCGGCACAGTGGAAGTGAATGCCAATACGGTAGTCCGCACTTATGATTATTTGCAAGGGTTGGAAATCATATACAATAAACGAGGTATTGGCTATTTTGTATCGACAGGAGCTAAAGAGCGAATTATCACTCTTCGCAAAGATACCTTCTTGCATGAGGACTTACCGGAGTTTTTCAGACAACTGAAGACATTGGAGATTTCCATGGATGAGATAGACAAGATGTATAAAAAATATTTGGAACAACAATAGTAACACAAACACATTTTTCAGTGGGGTATCAAAACTCAGATGGTCTATCAAACCATCAACTGTAGGGGCAGGGTTTGCCTGCCCGAATGCGCAAACAAGCTATTTGGGGAGAGCAATCTCGCCCCTACTAATAAAATGACAGCATAATCAACGTTTAGAAACAGTTCAATTATTTATTTTGATTGATAGTATAATGTATATAAAAAGACTACAGCGATAATCCATATTATCAGCATGGCTATAAAACATATTTTTATCCATTGGTGAAATTTCCTTAAACTGCTTTCATGGGAAGTCTTCTTTTTATATTTCTGCCATGCTGTAATATTATGCCTAAAATAGGGCACATGAATGTAAGTAGAATAGACAGAAGTAATATAGTCTTTATATGTTTATTTATGTGGCTTTAGAATGCGCAACTAATAGCACTTGTTAGTGCACCTGTAACCGTACAAGCTCCAAAGAATAGATCACCGACATCACATAATATAGGATGATTGTTCTTATAATAATCTTTGTGTAAAATTAGCTTGCTTCTGTATTTGAATGCTATTAGAACCAAACTTACTTTACATGATTAAGGATGGGGTTAGTTAGTATGCTATGTGATTCGATATCTATGATTTAAGAGCATAGGACTTTTATGCTCTGAAGAAGTGTATCAAAATGAATATGCGGCTGTGGATAGGAGTTCATTAATCTTTGTTGATATTATTAGGTACGGAAAGTGATTTTATCAAAACCTTTTGTTGAATGATTGTCTGAATCTCTTTATTTCTTGATATAAGTCAAACAGTTACCATCCGAAAACTCAGTAACTTTGCACCTCAAAAAACAGGGTAACAAGTGAATGAAATAAAAGAACCGAGAAGTGTACGCCGGAATTTGTCTAAACTGGTGGTACCTATCTTTATAGAAACTTTATTGATTATGATGCTGGGGGCAGTTGACACTATCATGCTGAGCCAGTATTCAGACAATGCAGTTGCCGCTGTCGGAGTGGTGAACCAGTTGATTATGTTTGCCTTTCTTATCTTTGAGGTGATAAACCTGGGTACCTCTGTACTTTGTTCGCAATATTTGGGGGCAAAGAAACAGAAGAATGTGGTTCAGGTGGTAGGCGTGGCTATTCTGCTCAATCTTGTGCTCGGATTAGTGGTAAGTGCTATTTTGCATTATGGTGCGCCGTTGTTATTGACACTGATGGGACTGCGTCCTGAATTGATGGTCTATGGAGTGGGGTATATGGAGATAGTGGGGGCGTTCGCCTTCTTTCAGGCACTTTCACTGACGGTTTCTGCGTCTTTGCGTAGTGCTAACAAGGCTGTCTATCCTATGATGGTCATTGTGGTGGTGAATATCCTGAATATCATAGGTAATTACTCCTTAATCTTCGGTAAGTTCGGCATGCCGGCATTGGGGGTGGAAGGAGCGGCTATTTCGACGGCTTTTGCCAGAGGAGTGTCGATGATTATCCTTTTTATTATTCTGTTTCGTAAATATATACCCAAGTTCCCGATTGACTACTTCCGACCTTTTCCCTTTGTGGAACTGAAGAATCTGTTGAAAATCGGTCTTCCGTCGGCAGGGGAGAACATGTCTTATAGCTTATCGCAGGTGTTACTGACTTATTTTATCAATATGCTTGGAAATGAAGCTCTTACTACGCGAACATACGTGGTTAATATGGTGATGTTTGTCTATCTGTTTGCGATAGCCATGGCACAAGGCGGGGCTATCTGCATCGGGCATTTGGTGGGAGAGAAGAAAATAAGAGCTGCCTATTTGTTGGGCAAGTATGTAATGCGTATTTCTATTTTAGTATCGCTGGTACTTTCCTGTATTTGGGCTTTGATGGGGCACACGCTCTTTGGTTGGTTGACAGACAATGCGGAGATTGTCCGTTTGGGTACTGTCATCCTTTTTGTCGATGTGATACTTGAAGTGGGGCGTGCCATTAACATTTATGCCACCAATGCCCTTCGTGCAACCGGAGATGTGAACTATCCTTTTTATGTAGGGGTAGTTGTACAATGGAGCATAGCAGTAGGCTGCGGCTATCTGTTCGGGCTCTATTGGGGGTGGGGACTGGTCGGTATGTGGTGTGCTTTCTTGCTGGACGAGAACATTCGCGGCATCATTTTTGTGCGGCGTTGGAATAGTATGAAGTGGGCAAAGAAAGGATTTGTGAAATAATAAATGTGATTTTCGCAAACTTTATAGTGATTGAGGCGGTTAAACTCAATAAAAAGAATTAATTTTGCAATCTGATAATTATCTAAAATACATTATGGAGCTCGATTTACTCACGGCAATATCACCTATTGACGGTCGATACAGAGGAAAAGCGGGAGCTTTGGCCTCTTATTTTTCTGAATTTGCACTCATTAAGTACCGTGTGCAGGTAGAAATAGAATATTTCATCACTTTATGTGAGCTACCGTTACCGCAGCTGACAAGCTTTGATCAAGCACGTTTTGCATCGCTTCGTGCTATCTACCAAAACTTCTCGGAAGCCGATGCCGGACGCATTAAGGAAATAGAGAGTGTTACAAACCACGACGTTAAAGCTGTAGAATATTTCATTAAGGAACAATTTGACAAGTTGGGCGGAATGGAAGAATACAAGGAGTTTATCCACTTCGGCCTTACTTCTCAGGACATTAATAATACGTCAGTGCCTTTGTCTGTCAAAGAAGCGCTGGAACAAGTATATTATCCGCAGATTGAAGAACTGATTGCGCAGCTGACTGCTTACGCAGAAGAATGGGCGAATATCCCGATGTTGGCAAAGACTCACGGACAGCCTGCGTCTCCCACTCGTTTGGGCAAGGAAATCATGGTGTTCGTTTATCGCCTTAACCGTCAGTTGGCTGTGCTGAAGGCTTGTCCCATTACTGCTAAATTTGGTGGAGCCACAGGTAATTATAATGCGCATCATGTGGCATATCCGCAATATGACTGGAAAGCATTCGGCAATAAGTTTGTGGCAGAGAAACTCGGTCTGGAACGCGAGGAATATACCACTCAGATTTCAAACTATGACAATCTGGGAGCTATCTTTGATGCCATGAAACGCATTAATACCATAATGATTGACATGAACCGCGATTTCTGGCAGTATATCTCTATGGAATATTTTAAGCAGAAAATCAAGGCGGGTGAAGTCGGTTCGAGTGCCATGCCGCACAAAGTGAACCCTATCGACTTTGAAAATGCGGAAGGAAACTTGGGAATGGCCAATGCTATATTGGAGCACCTTTCTTCTAAACTGCCGGTTTCGCGCTTGCAGCGTGACTTGACAGATTCTACAGTGTTGCGCAATGTAGGTGTACCTTTCGGACATATCATCATTGCCATTCAAAGTTCATTGAAGGGATTGCGTAAGCTGCTGCTGAATGAACATAAGATTTATGAGGATTTGGATAACTGCTGGAGTGTAGTGGCAGAAGCTATTCAAACCATTCTTCGCCGGGAGGCTTATCCGCACCCGTATGAGGCACTGAAAGCGTTAACACGTACTAATCAGGCTATTACCGAATCGTCTATCAAAGAATTTATCGAGACATTAAATGTCGGTGAAGAAATAAAAAAAGAGCTGCGTGAGATTACGCCGCACAACTATACAGGCATTTAAAACGTTATTTATTTAAAGTAAAAAAAGAAACAGAGCCCGAGAGGGCGTTATACATTAATTTAATTAAAGAGAAATCATGAGTACAGAAAATGAAAACAGACAAGAAGGTTCTGTAAACGAAGAAAACCAGAATGTCAGCCGTGATGGTGGTTATAAGTCTTATAACAGAGACAATAATAACAACAGATACAACAACGACGGCGAACAGCGTCAGTATCGTCCCCGCACTAACTATAACCGTGAGGGAGGAGAACGCCCTTATCGCTCTTCATATAATAATGGTGAGCGTCCTTCTTACAATCGTTATAATAATGGCGAACGTCCGCAGCGTCCCCGTTTCAATTCTAACAGTGAAGAAGGTGGTGAACGCCAGTATCGTCCTCGTACTAATTATAATCGTGAAGGGGGAGAACAGCGTCAGTATCGTCCTCGTACCAACTATAACCGCGAAGGTGGTGAGCAGCGTCCTTACTCTCCGCGTCCGCGTACCAATTATAATCGTGAAGGTGGTGAACAGCGTCCGTATACTCCGCGTCCCCGTTTCAATAGCGGTGAAGGTGGTGAACAGCGTCCTTACTCTCCGCGTCCTCGCGTAGGAGGTTATAATCAAGGAGGTGGATATAATCGTGAGGGCGGCGACCGTCCTTATCGTCCGCGTACCGGGGGGTATAACCAAGGTGGAGGATACAACCGTCCTTACCGTCCGCGTACCAGTGATTATAATCCGAATGCTAAATATAGCTTGAAAAAGCAGATAGAATATAAGGATATACTGACTGATCCGAACGAACCGATTCGTTTGAATAAATTCCTGGCAAATGCAGGTGTTTGTTCTCGTCGCGAAGCTGATGAATTCATCACTGCGGGAGTGGTAAGCGTAAATGGTGTAATAGTAACAGAATTGGGTACTAAAATCAAGCGTACAGACGAAGTGAAGTTCCACGATGAACCGGTGAGCATTGAACGTAAAGCTTATGTTTTGCTGAACAAACCGAAAGATTGCGTGACTACTTCCGATGATCCTCAGGAACGTAAGACAGTGATGGATTTTGTGAAGGGTGCTTGCAAGGAGCGTATCTATCCTGTAGGTCGTCTGGACCGTAACACTACCGGTGTTCTGCTATTGACCAATGACGGTGATTTGGCTTCAAAACTGACTCATCCGAAATACTTGAAGAAGAAGATTTATCATGTATATTGTGATAAGAATGTAGCTAAGGCAGATCTCGATCAAATTGCAGCCGGTATTACTTTGGATGACGGTGATATTCATGCAGATGCCATCAGTTATGCATCGGATACAGACAAGTCGCAGGTAGGTATTGAAATCCACTCCGGAAAGAACCGTATCGTGCGCCGTATTTTTGAATCACTGGGTTATAAGGTTGTGAAACTGGACCGTGTATATTTTGCGGGTCTAACCAAGAAAGGGCTTCGTCGCGGTGACTGGCGTTACCTGACAGAACAGGAAGTGAATATGCTTCGTATGGGCTCATTCGAATAATCAAGTAAAATAATAATTAAGAGACAAAACAATGGAAAAAATTAGTAGAACAAAGGTAGTTGACCTGTTGAAGCGTCGTGATTTTGGCGCAATGGTCAATGTAAAAGGTTGGGTTCGTACCCGCCGTGGTAGCAAACAGGTAAATTTTATCGCCCTGAATGACGGTTCTACAATAAATAATGTGCAGATAGTAGTTGATTTGTCAAATTTCGATGAAGAAATATTGAAACTCATCACTACAGGTGCATGTATCAGTGTGAATGGTGAACTGACCGAATCTATCGGTTCCGGTCAGGCTGCCGAGATTCAGGCACGTGAAATAGAGGTGCTGGGTGCTTGCGATAACACTTATCCGTTGCAGAAAAAAGGTCATACGATGGAATTCCTTCGTGAGATTGCTCACTTGCGTCCGCGTACCAATACTTTCGGCGCAGTGTTCCGCATTCGTCACAATATGGCAATTGCTATCCATAAGTTTTTTCATGAACGTGGCTTTTTCTACTTCCATACTCCTATTATTACAGCATCAGACTGTGAAGGAGCCGGTCAGATGTTCCAGGTTACTACCAAGAATCTCTATGACTTGAAGAAGGATGAAAACGGCTCTATTATTTATGATGATGATTTCTTTGGCAAACAGGCAAGTCTGACTGTTTCCGGTCAGTTGGAAGGTGAGCTGGCTGCCACGGCATTGGGCGCTATTTATACCTTCGGTCCGACTTTCCGTGCCGAAAATTCGAATACTCCGCGTCACTTGGCAGAGTTCTGGATGATTGAGCCGGAAGTTGCTTTCAATGATATCATCGACAACATGGATTTGGCTGAAGATTTCATTAAATACTGTGTTCGGTGGGCATTGGATAATTGCTATGACGATGTGAAGTTCTTGAATGATATGTTCGATAAGGGCTTGATAGAGCGTTTGCAGGGCGTATTGAAAGAAACTTTCGTTCGTTTGCCTTATACAGAAGGTATCAAGATCTTGGAAGAAGCGGTAGCGAAAGGGCATAAGTTTGAATTCCCGGTTTATTGGGGGGTAGACTTGGCGTCAGAGCACGAACGCTTCTTGGTGGAAGAACACTTCAAACGTCCGGTTATTCTGACTGACTATCCGAAAGAAATCAAGGCATTCTATATGAAGCAGAATGAAGATGGAAAGACCGTTCGCGCCATGGATGTATTGTTCCCGAAGATTGGTGAAATCATTGGTGGTTCCGAACGTGAAGCAGACTATGATAAACTGATGACCCGCATTCAGGAATTGAACATTCCGATGAAAGATATGTGGTGGTATCTGGATACGCGTAAGTTTGGTTCATGTCCTCACTCCGGTTTCGGACTCGGATTCGAGCGCCTGCTATTGTTTGTAACAGGCATGACCAATATCCGCGACGTGATTCCGTTCCCGCGTACTCCGCGCAATGCTGAATTCTAAAAGATATAAATAATGATGGAAATCCTGCCCTATAACATAGAGCAGGATTTTTTTTGCATTTACCTGTAAAAAAGTTATTTAAAAACGTGGATATATGAAAATTATTTCTAATTTTGTGTATCCACATTACGCAATTTGTTAACTAAATATTATACGACTATGAAACGACATTCTTTATTTTTACTGCTGATAGCATTTATGCTGATCGGTACTTCTCGTGTAATGGGACAAAATAAATCTGCTGTTGCCCCTGCTGATTTAAAAGGTATTTGGCAGATGTGTTTTTATGTATCCGGCGTTCCGAATACTCCCGGAGAGTTAAAGCCGAGTAATTCATTCAAAATCTTGTCTGATGATGGAAAGTTTACCAATATGACGGTAATTCCTAACCATGGAGCTATTATTATTGGTGCGGGTACCTATAAACAGACCGCAGAGAATGCATATACAGAGCATGTAGAGAAGAATCTGCATTTACCTCAATTGGTGGGCTCAGACAATATCTTGGAGTTCGAGATGAAAGGTGGTGATGTAATGGTATTGAAGTTCTTTGTGAAAACAGATAAGGACGGCAATGATATCAATTCATGGTATTATGAAACTTGGAAACGGGTGAAGATGCCGGCTGCTTATCCAAAAGATTTGGTAAGATAATAAGTAGTTGGAAAAATACAATATAAGGCGGGCGAGAGTCCGCCTTATATTGTATTTTGCACAATTCTTCAAAAAATGTGCTATTCTTCATCACTTTTATGGCTTTGGAAGAACAAAGATTAGAAATAATCGTTAACTTTGTCACCAATAACATAAAATAGAAAAGGAGATTAATGTCTAAGCTTTATATAATAGCAGGTTGCAATGGGGCCGGAAAAACGACGGCATCCTACACAGTGCTTCCCGAAATATTGGACTGTCGCGAGTTTGTCAATGCCGACGAAATCGCAAAAGGTCTTTCTCCTTTTAATCCCTCAAGTGTAGCCATTGAAGCCGGTCGGCTAATGCTTAAGCGCATTGGCGAATTGCTTGCTGCCGGAGTCAGCTTTTCTGTTGAAACAACGCTCTCTACCCGTTCTTATATTAATCTCATTCATCAGGCGCAAAGTCAGGGCTATAGTGTCAGTCTGATTTATTTTTGGTTGAACTCACCTGAATTGGCTATTGAACGGGTAAAGCAACGTGTTGCCAATGGAGGGCATGATGTGCCGGCGCCTATCATTCGTCGTCGTTACCGTGCGGGATTGGATAACTTCTTCCATATTTATATGTCATGTGTGGACTATTGGATGCTGGCAGACAATAGCTCTACACCGCGTGTTATTGTGGCTGATGCTTTTCGTTTGCGGGAAGAGCCACATATTTATAATCATGAACTCTTTAATAAAATCAGAAGTTATGTCAACTGAAGAAGAATATAAGGAACTGAGCGAGAAATTGCGTTATGGTTTGGAACTGGCCGAACAGCGATTAATAGAAGAAACAGCTCGTCGTGAAGGGACGTTGTGTTATGGTCGTCCTGATGGAAAAGTGGTGCGGGTATCTGCAACGGAACTTTTGAAGCTTCGCCAGTCTGCCGGATATGCTTGTCCGGTTGGTGAATCCGAATCGGGCTGGAGACATTAAAAGAATATTTTAAATAAAAATAAATTGGGGAGATGGATTAATCTTCCCTTTTTTGCTGCCGTATGTAAGCTCTCTCCCTGAAAATCAACCAAAAAAATGCTTAATTTGTTTGCCAGTTCGAAGAAAAGCCGTACCTTTGCAAGCCGATTATTATCAAAAGTTTATAAAGAATTAATTCTTAGCGTATTAATAGTTCTTTGTCCGGGAACGGTTAGAGACGCTGGGAAGAAATTGTTTTTTAGTAGTTAACATTTAAAAAGATTTTAAGAGTGGACACTTTAAGTTACAAGACCATTTCTGCAAACAAAGAAACAGCTCATAAAGAATGGGTTGTTGTCGATGCAACCGATCAGGTCGTAGGCCGTCTCGGTTCGAAAGTTGCGAAACTGTTGAGAGGAAAGTACAAAGCTAGCTTTACCCCTCATGTTGACTGTGGTGATAATGTGATTATCATTAACGCAGACAAAGTTAAATTTACCGGAAACAAGTGGAACGATAAAGTTTACTTGAGCTATACAGGTTATCCCGGTGGCCAGAGAGAAATTACTCCTGCCGCATTGATGAAGAAACCTAACGGTGAAGAAAAACTGTTGAAGAGAGTAGTAAAAGGTATGCTTCCCAAAAACCGTCTGGGAGCTAAATTGCTGGGCAACTTGTATGTTTACGCCGGAAGCGAACACAAGCATGAAGCTCAGAGCCCGAAAACAATTGATATAAATTCACTTAAATAATAAAGAATGGAAGTAGTAAATGCATTAGGCAGACGTAAACGCGCAATCGCACGCGTATTCGTAAGCGAAGGTACTGGAAAGATTACTATTAACAAGAGAGACCTTGCAGAGTACTTTCCATCAACTATTCTTCAGTATGTTGTAAAACAGCCTCTGACTAAGGTCGAAGCTGCTGAAAAATATGATATTAAAGTAAATCTTTGTGGTGGTGGTTTCACCGGTCAGTCACAGGCTCTGCGTTTAGCTATCGCTCGTGCTTTGGTGAAAATCAATCCTGAAGATAAGAAAGCGCTCCGTGCAGAAGGCTTCATGACACGTGATCCCCGTTCTGTTGAACGTAAGAAACCGGGTCAACCGAAAGCACGTCGCAGATTCCAGTTCAGTAAACGTTAATATCCGGTTTTACTTAGAACTGGTTAAGAAGCGTTTAGTATCTAAACTGCCGGGACTCTACTTTGTAGCGGACTACCCGATGGTTGGTTGAGATAAACAAAAAAGAAAGTAAACGATTTTAAAGAATAACAAAATGTCTAGAACTAATTTCGATACATTATTGGAAGCCGGTTGCCACTTCGGACACCTTAAGAGAAAGTGGAATCCTGCAATGGCTCCTTATATTTTCATGGAACGCAATGGTATTCATATCATTGACCTCCACAAAACAGTTGCTAAAGTAGATGAAGCTGCTGATGCACTGAAGCAAATTGCAAAATCAGGAAAGAAAGTCCTGTTCGTTGCTACTAAGAAACAAGCTAAGCAGGTAGTGGCTGAGAAAGCTGCTTCTGTAAATATGCCTTATGTAATCGAGCGCTGGCCGGGTGGTATGTTGACCAACTTCCCGACTATCCGTAAGGCTGTGAAGAAAATGGCTACTATCGATAAGTTGACTAACGATGGTACCTATTCAAATCTTTCAAAGAGAGAAGTTTTGCAAATTTCGCGTCAGCGTGCTAAACTGGAAAAGAACTTAGGTTCTATTTCTGATCTTACTCGTCTGCCGTCTGCATTGTTCGTTATCGATGTTTTGAAAGAAAATATTGCAATCCGCGAAGCTAACCGTTTGGGTATTCCTGTATTTGCTATCGTTGATACAAACTCAGATCCTTCAAATGTAGATTTCGTAATCCCTGCTAATGATGATGCTACTAAGTCTATCGAAGTTATCTTGGATGCTTGTTGCGCTGCTATGGCAGAAGGATTGGAAGAAAGAAAAGCAGAAAAGGTAGATATGGAAGCTGCCGGTGAAAACGCTCCTAAGGGTGGTGCCGGTAAGAAGAAAGCTACTAAAGCTCGCATGGACAAAGCCGAAGAAGAAGCTATCAACGCTGCTAAGGCTGCCGCTTTCATGAAAGACGAAGAAGAAGCTTAATATACTATAGTTGAGAGTTGAGAGTTGAAAGTTGAGAGTTACGATATGCAATTCTCAACTCTCTGTTCTCAACTCTCAACTGCTTTTAAAGATATTATTAACAAATTAAAATAAAGGAATATTATGGCTGTAACTATGGCTGAAATTACCAAGCTTCGTAAAATTAGTGGAGCTGGTATGATGGACTGCAAAAACGCTTTGACTGAAGCTAATGGCGATATCGATAAAGCAATGGAAATTATCCGTAAAAAAGGACAGGCTGTTGCTGCAAAACGTTCTGACCGTGAAGCATCAGAAGGTTGTGTATTGGCTAAATCAACAGGTCAATTCGCTGCAATCATTGCATTGAAGTGCGAAACAGACTTTGTTGCCAAGAATGCTGATTTCGTTGCTTTGACTCAGGCTATTCTGGACGCTGCTGTGGCCAACAAATGTAAGACTTTGGATGAAGTAAAGGCATTGCCGTTGGGCAACGGTACTGTACAGGATGCTGTAACTGACCGTAGCGGTATTACCGGTGAAAAGATGGAGTTGGACGGCTACAATGTAGTTGAAGGAGCTTATACTTCTATCTATAACCACCAAGGAAACAACCAGCTTTGTACTATCGTGGCTATGAATAAGGAAGCAGAAGCTGCTGCTCACGGAGTAGCTATGCAGATTGCAGCTATGAACCCTATTGCAATTGACGAAGCAGGTGTTCCCGAATCAGTGAAGGAAGCTGAAATTCAGGTTGCCATCGATAAGACTAAGAAAGAACAAGTGGACAAGGCTGTTGAAGCTGCTTTGAAGAAAGCCGGTATCAACCCTGCGCATGTAGACAGTGAAGAACACATGGAAAGCAATAAGGCTAAGGGATGGATTACCGATGAAGACATTGCTAAGGCTAAGGAAATCATTGCCATTGTTTCTGCAGAGAAATCTGCTAACTTACCCGAAGCTATGATTCAGAACATTGCTAAAGGTCGTTTGGGCAAGTTCTTGAAAGAAGTTTGCTTGTTGAACCAGGAAGACATTATGGACGGCAAGAAAACTGTAAGAGAAGTGCTGAAAGAAATCGATCCTGAATTGCAGATCGTTGCTTTCAAACGTTTCACTTTGCGTGCTGAATAATATTCATGAGAAAGCCCTTGGCGCAGTTCTCTGTTACGAGGGTTATATGGTAGGAAAGAGGGTGCGCACCCTCTTTCCTTTTTTATTTTGTCTGTGTATATCCTTCTGCTTTCAGCAGCTCGATAATCCGCTGTTTGAACTCTCCTTGAATGATGATTTCTCCATCTTTCACAGAACCTCCCACACCACATTTGGTCTTGAGCAACTTGCCCAATTCTTTCAGGTCATTTTCAGTCCCTATAAATCCATTGACAAGGGTAACAGTTTTGCCTCCCCGGCCTTTCTTCTCGATGCTGACACGCAATTTCTGCTGCTTCTTATCCGGAGTGGCTGTCTCTTCTTCTTCACCGTGCTCATAGTTGAAATCAGGATTTGTTGAATACACCACATTCAGACGCTCTTTCCAATCGTTATTTTTCATGTGAATTTTGCTTAAATGAGTGGTCAAAGATACTACATTTTTTATTCTCAAAAGGCAGTGGTAACAAATAAAAGTGTACTTTTGCACATTACCTAATGATAATGCCAATAGAAACAGATGGATATACGTATGCATAAATTCTCAGATAAAGTGCCTGAGCCTACTTTGCGCAGACTTCCTTGGTATCTTTCTAATGTCAAGCTGATGAAAGAGAGAGGAGAAACGTATGTGTCTTCTACCCAGATATCCAAGCAGATTAATATAGATGCGTCTCAGATAGCGAAAGATCTTTCGTATGTCAATATATCCGGCCGTACTCGTGTGGGCTATGAAATAGATGCTCTGATAGAAGTGTTGGAACGTTTTTTGGGCTTTACGCACATGCATAAAGCTTTTTTGTTCGGGGTAGGTAGCCTGGGAGGAGCGTTGCTGCGCGATTCGGGTCTTCACCATTTCGGGTTGGAGATAGCAGGTGCTTTTGATGTGAACCCTGACATTGTGGGAACTGAAATTAATGGTATCCCTATTTATCATTCCGATGACTTTGAACAGATGATGAAAAAATATAATGTCAATATAGGAATTCTGACTGTACCTATCAATATAGCACAGGAGATAACGGATAAGATGGTATCGGGTGGGATTAAAGCTGTTTGGAATTTTACTCCGTTCCGTATTCGTGTTCCCGAAGATATTGTAGTGCAGAATACTTCACTGTATGCTCATCTGGCTGTGATGTTTAACCGTTTAAATGTAAATCAGGACTAAAATTATATGAAGATATTAGCCGTAGGTATGAATTATGTGGCTCATTGCCAAGAGTTGCATGCCAATGAAAACTTACCGAAGGAACCGGTCATTTTTATGAAGCCCGATTCTGCGTTGCTTAAAGACAGCAAGCCTTTTTTTATCCCGGATTTCTCTCGGCAGGTAGATTATGAAACAGAACTGGTGGTTCGTATCAACCGTTTGGGAAAAAACATAGCCGAACGATTTGCGCATCGTTATTATGATGCGGTGACGGTGGGGATTGACTTTACGGCACGTGACCTTCAGCGTCGGTTTCGCGAAGAGGGAAAACCGTGGGAGTTATGCAAGGGCTTTGATAATTCGGCTGTTATCGGAGATTTTGTATCGGTGAATAAGTTCAAGGATATTCAGAATTTGAAGTTCCATTTGGACATTGACGGCAATACGGTGCAGCAGGGTAATACGGCAGATATGCTTTTTAAGGTGGACGAAATCATTGCGTACGTCAGCCGTTTCTTCACATTAAAGATAGGAGACCTGTTGTTTACCGGTACACCGGTAGGAGTAGGACCGGTCAGTGTCGGCCAGCATTTACAAGGTTATCTGGAAGAAGAAAAACTATTAGATTTCTATGTAAGATGAAAATAAGAGTAGGATTTGGATTTGACGTACATCAGTTGGTGCCGGGGCGTGAACTGTGGCTGGGAGGGATAAAGTTTGAACATGAATTGGGGCTATTGGGCCATTCGGATGCCGACGTGCTGATTCATGCCATTTGCGATGCTTTGCTTGGAGCTGCCAACATGCGTGATATCGGCTATCATTTTCCCGATACGGCAGGTGAGTTTAAGAATATAGATAGTAAGATTCTGTTGGCCAAAACAGTTGATCTGATTGCAACCAAAGGCTATAAGGTGGGCAATATAGATGCGACAGTCTGTGCCGAACGCCCGAAACTGAAAGCGCGTATACCCGAGATGCAGGAAGTCTTGGCCCATCTGATGAAAATAGAACTCGATGATGTCTCCATCAAGGCGACTACCACGGAGAAGCTGGGCTTTACGGGACGTGAAGAGGGTATTTCGGCGTATGCCACTGTATTGATAGAAGGGTAATTTTACACGTACGTACGTATGTATGAGCCTATACTGACGTACGTGTGAGGCGATGCATACTAACGTGTTTTTCTCCATCTCATAAAATCAATCCCAAGGTCAGTAATATCCCGAATAACAGCATGTTGCGCGAGGTTTCTCCCAATATGATGTTCAGCTCTTTGCCTTTGTTGATTTTCACCATTCGTTGCCAAGTCAGGAAATGGGGAAGAATATAGATTTGTGGTAGTATTGCTGCCCATATATGTCCGCTGACGGCAAACAAGAGGCATAACCATGCGGCTGCCAATCCTAAAAACAGATAAAGCATACGCCCTGTTGCCGCACCCCATCTTACGACCAGTGTTTTCTTGCCGCTTAACGCATCCTGTTCCCGGTCGCGATAATTGTTTACCATTAACAAGGTGTCGATAATCATGCCACATACCACAGAGGCGATAGTGACATTCCATGTCCAGTCATGGCACATCACATAATAGGTACATCCCACGGGCACAAAACCGAAGAAGATGATGACCAGCACGTCTCCCCAGCCATGATAAGCCAAAGGATAGGGACCGGCAGTATATAAAAAAGCAAATAGAATACACAGCAGTCCGACCGGAATCATCTCTGCTCCACTGTAAAAAAGCAGCAAGGCTCCAACCACACAGGCCAACATGGTGGTCAGGGCGATACCCCGTTTCATGGCTTCCAATGTAATCCATCCTTGTGCACATGCCCGTTCGGGGCCCAACCGGTCTTCGCGGTCACTTCCTTTCAGGTAGTCAAAAAAATCATTGATAAAGTTGGCATCTATCTGCATCAGAAAAGCAAAAAGAAAACAGAGCATGGCGGGTACGATTTGAAACCATCCGTCTGCTGCTGCCAAGGCACATCCCAGCATGACGGGAACAGCGGCACCTGCCAATGTCTTGGGGCGTGCAGCCAATAGCCATGCCTTTATAGAATTTGTTTTAACAGTTTCCATCCATTTCATATTAAAGATGTGCAAAGATAAACAATTAATTCTCTATCTTTACTCCTCATTTAAAAGAAAAAGACATGAAGAAACCTGTTCTTTATTTGTTGCTTGCCGCAGTGCTGTTTACTTCCTGTGCCACTGCTTCTCTGTCGAAGTATCGCGGAGTGGGACGCATCAAGCAGTATGATTTTTACAGTTATGACGTTCCGTCGGCATTCGACGGATTCCGTATCGGCTTTGCATCGGATTTTCATTATGAAAGTCGTTTCACGCGCAAGCGTCTTGACAATGCGATACGTGCATTACAATCTTTAAATGCCGATGTATTATTGTTGGGGGGAGACTACGGCAGTCCGAAAGGAGGGGATATGGACACATTGTTCACCGCATTGGGAAAGGTGCTTACACCGTATGGCATCTATGGCGTGATGGGAAACCATGATTACAGTTATTGCTATACGAAGGTGGCGGAAGCCATGGAAAAGAATAATGTGCATTTGATGGAACACAAAAGCTATAAGTTGATGAAGGACGGGCAACACATTATCATCAGTGGCGTACGTAATCCTTTTGACCTGAAAAAGAATGGTGATTCGCCTTCACAACATTTCCCTGCCGATGATTTTATTCTCCTGCTGACCCATACGCCCGACTATGCCGAAGATACGGACGTGTCTAATGCCAATCTGGTTTTGGCCGGGCATACGCATGGCGGGCAGGTGAGTTTGTTCAAGAAGTACTCTCCTGTAAAGCATTCCATTTATGGTAACCGTTTTCTGACCGGTCGGAAAGAGAATAGTGCTGGTGTTCCTATTATTATAACGAACGGACTGGGTACTTCGAGAATGAATGTCCGTCTGTTTACTCCCAGTGAGGTGGTTTTGGTGGTACTTCATCGGGTAGAGAAAAAATAATCTGAAAAAAAACGGCTTTCGGTGCAACGTTTGGAGGAATGTTTGCGTCTAATAGTAAAAGAACACAAGATAAAATGTGAACACAAACACAAAGTAGAACGCGGAAAGCGACAGATAAGTATGTTATACCGTATTTTAAATTAGTTATTATACCGAGAATTGTGTGTTTCCCCGTAAGGTATTACAGTGTAATATCCTTGCGGGTTTTTCTATTTTATCGGTTAAACAGCCGGTTTTACCGGTGAATTGTCCGGTTCAAAGCGGCTCATCTGGAAGAAACCGAAGGAAGGTTTACTTTTGCATTTATAATAATCTCAAAAAGGAACCTTTTGGAAACATTCCTTCATCTTTTTGAAAAAGACTTAATTCTTTTTCGGAAACTCTTTG
>ULMS01032663.1_pt1 | contig 18989 bp, 29 predicted proteins | sample 1951721 | NCBI WGS metagenome assembly ULMS01 (sample SAMEA4835557, study PRJEB28245) | human gut metagenome | biome: gut microbiome; material: fecal sample | place: Denmark | collected 2008 | reverse complement strand
TTATTCGCACGCACATGCCCCTCATCGTCCATGTACTGATAGCGCGAAGGCCAGTTGTTACACCACTTACCCCTCGCATATTCCGCCACGAACACCTGCTGCCCCGTATGGAACCGAATGCCCAGCGGCTGCTCCACGCTCATGTCAGCCACCGAGCCCAGCGAAGCAAACCCATCGAACCGCATCGTGCAGCCCTCAATCAAGTCAGCCACATGCCCCTCCAGCTTCCCAATCTTCGGCACCTCAATCTCCACAGCCTTCATGCGCCGCTCAAAGTCCACGTCCGTGCTCACAAGCCCATCTATCACCTCAAGCTGGTCCTTGTCGGCCGATTTCAATGAAGCAATCGCCGCATCGTAACGCCCGATAAGCTGATTCACAACGCTCATGTCCACCTTCGAGTTCAGCGCGTTGTCAGTAGCAGCTTGCTTTTCAACCATCAGTATCAGCAGCGACCCCACACGCGTAGCCGTGTTCCTCTCAGGCATGGTTTCATCCCTGATGCCCGTTGCCAGTTCTATAAGGTTTGGTTCATTTATTTTCATCAGTTATTAAGGGTTTGATGTTTTTGAAACTTTTTGCCAATAACGCCCCATGCGCCGCCAGCAGGGTTATGGTGAGCGTACACGCCGCGCGTTCGCTCGTTCGGTCGGGGTGAATGTCCTGCACGGTAACCAGCGGCATCGGCCGCACCCCCGAACCCACCAAGTAAGCCCTTCCCTCGGCGCCAACCGCCAAAAAGGCCTGAGGCTCGCGCACCGGCGCAGGGCGTTCGTCCACCACAGCCTGCAGCGTAGTGGTAAACCGGCGCACACCGTTTTCGGCCGAGTCCGTCACCTCCATCCGCGCAATGCCGCTTAGGCCAATGCGCGTCCACCTTACGTAATCGGGCACAAAAGCTGCCATTCCGTCGGGCGTAATCATCACCTCGTCCAACAGTCGGGCCGGGCAGGCATAAAGTTCGGTAATGTAGCTTTTCATAGGCTTTCAGTGTTTTCGGGTTCGTCAGCCGCTTCAGCCTCCTGTGCATATTGCGCATAAAGCTTGCGTGCTTTTTCCATAATGCCCGGCACACGCTTGAATCCCGCATCGCCCGGGTCGGCACTGATTACAAACGTCTGCGGCGTAATCACCGAATAGTCGGGAGCCTGCAACTCGTCTTTATCCAGCTGGCAGCCGCGTGAGTAAGCAGCCGTCACCGCATTGAAAGCCTTCAGGTCGCCTGTGGCGCGTGCCCACCGCCACCCCTCCTCGCAGCGCTGCCTAAACAGGTAGCGGTCGTAGTCGCGGCTGTGGCGGTTAATTTCGCCCAGACAAATTTTTATCAGCTTCACGTCCTCGTAAGCCTGCGACGTGCCCACCCCGTGTTCATTGCGCAGCAGGTGCACCACGTCCGAATCCGTCCAAACGGGGTTCTCCAGCCAGCGCGAATAATACTCGCGAAGCCTGAGCACCCTTCTCTGCACCAGCTGCGGCACACGGGCCGCCTCCATGTCGGCCACCGGAGCCATCAGATACGTTTTCACCGTATCCACTATTTTGGGTGTAATGCTGCTCATGCTTACATGCTGTTTTTTTATTTTAAAAAAGTCTGATTACAATTAACTACAGGCTGATGCCCACCCCGCGCAAACGCTCGGCATAGTCGTCCTTGAAAGTGCCGCCCAGCCTCAGTATCACATCCGTGCGCTTTTGCATTTCGCGCAGCACGTCGGCATACACCGCCTCGTTGCCCGCCACTTTGGGTAAATGCTTACTCAAGTATTTGCGGTAAGCACTGATCAGCCGGCTCACCTCAATGGGGTCGGTCGGCAGTGGCTCCTCCTCGGGTGCTTCGGTCTGAGGGTTGTACGTGTCGTACTGTTCCCAGTTCTGCCGGTACTCATCGTCAAGCTCCTTCAGTATTTGAATGTGCTCGTAGCGGTCACACGGCGTAGCCGCAGCCATGCCGCAAAGCGTGTTATATTCGGCCTTCATTTTTTGGTAAAGCGTGCCGTTCCGCTCGTAAAGGGAGCGAATGTCGGGCGGCAGCTCGTCGTGGTCCTCGCGCAGCCCCCTGCCGTTGCCCCTAAGGCTCTCCTCCGTCCGCGTCATTACCACAGGTTCCTGTTCGGCCACCTTGCTTGCCGTCAGTCCGTCCAGGCGTATACGCAAGTGCTTGCGCAGCTCGTTCTCGACAATGGCATTGTACCGCCCCGGAGCCATGCAGGCCGAACGGTACAGCCACTGGTTCCTTGTGAGCTGCAAAAGGAGCAAAGCCCCCTGCTCCACGTTGCGCGTAGCAAAGGGGCTTTCTACCCACGCATTTATTCTTTTTGTCAATTCGTGGTCCATTCTTCCGTGAATTAGGGTTCTTCGACGGGTTTTGGCAGTCCGGTTTTAGCATCAATGTCGCCATCATCAGCCGTAGCAATTACCCCCTCGTAGTAGGGAGCCGGACAAATGTCTGTGGCTTCAATCTCGAAATCCGTACCGCCCGAAGTGCTGATGCCTTCGCCCGTCGAAAATTTGGGCTTCACGTCAATCGGAAATGCCTCTGAACCCAACACGCGGAACTTCCCATCGCGCTGCCGAACCAGGAACACCATGTCCTCGTCAATAGCCATGCGGCAAAAGCCCGCTGCAGCAGCTGACGAACCCGGATAGCTCACCGTAAGTTTGTTCAGAAACGTACGGCTCGGGCGGTCGCCCTGCGTTTCGCACTCCACGTTTCCCTTGTTCGTAGCCAAGTCAATGCGCACCCACTTTTTGTCGCCCGCCAGCGTAAAGTCGCCTACGTAGGTGGCAAGTTTTTCCATTGTGCTCTCGGCGCTCACTTCGGGCAGCGTGGGCCATTTCACAATGTCGCGCTTAAACACACCGTACACATACTGAAACAAGCCGGGCAGCACCTTTGTGCCCTGGCAAAAACGCAGTGAAGCAAGGGGAGTGCCCTCTTTGCAAATGTTGCTTAATTGTGCCATAGTCTTTCTTTTTTTTTCTTTTGTTCTACCTGTCTTAAGCATCAGCACCGATTTCGCCAACCATTAGCATTTCCGGGCTTAGTGTGCGGAACTCCACACCAAAGGCCATAGCCGCTTCGAGTGTCAGCATCCAGCTTGTGTATTTCTCAACAGACAACAGTTCGCCCGGCATCTCCCCAGCACCATAACCGTAGCACATGTTTGTTTGCGGAGCAATGTGAATGAACTTACTGCCCTTTTTCGAAGCCAAAGGCACAAACTCGAACAAATTATCCGAACCCTCCAAAAATGTCTTTTTGAACTCTTGATTGTAGGGCAATGAACCATGCAGCAACTGGTAATTGCGGCAGTAAGCTTGGTAATCGGCATGCGTGCAGAAAATTTTGCAGTGCTGTCCCTTCAGTTCATCGTCGCAAGCATCGAACAGTTTTTGGAACTCTTCAATAGCGTTTGCCTCGGTTATGGTTTTCAAGGCTATATAGTTACCCTTCTCGTCGCTGATGTTTGTAGCGGTCTTTTCGGCTTCGGTAATCGTGTCGAAACCGTCAAATAATTCTGCCGTTGTATCGCCGCTGTCCGAACGCTTGCCGCTGAAAATAGCCATGTTCAGTTTCTTACCCAGTACACCAGCCACATAGAACAGAATGTTCTTGGCAATGTCGGTGTTCTTAAGTCCATCGCCCTGAAGCACAAGGCTTGAGTAAATGGTGCCGTACACTTCGTTCGGGTCGAAATCAATGGCACAGTTTCCAAGTTTGGGGCTAAGCGTACGTGGAGTAATCTTAAAATTACCCTGCGATTTGCGGGTATTCTTGTAAGGGCCGAGTTCGGCCGTGCCTTCCAACTGTCCGAACACATGATCACCGCGCAATCCGGGGAATGCGCTCATGTGTTGTAACGTGGCTCGTGCACCAGTGGCTGGCATCATCAAAAGGTCTTTCGCATAGGTGGTTGCCGATTTCTTCAAGGCATCCAGAGTGGTGATTGGCATAAAGTTCTTGTTTTAGTTGGTTTTACATTGGTGAGCTACTCACGCCTAAAGGCATGAGCTTCGGAGATACCAATACCTCCTCTCTTTTCCTGCTTCTTCCTGCCACGGCTTTTTAGGACACGAGGTCGGTCATCCACCGTTGGGCAGTCCACAGGCTTGACATCCCCTCGCTCCGAGGGTAGGGCTTTCAAGCCAAATTCTTTGATATTGCAAGCGGCATTGAAGTCCCGGTCGTGGTGCGTGCCACATTCCGGGCAGATCCAGCTGCGCTCACTCAGTTTCAATCCTTTGTACACATAGCCGCATTGGCCGCAGGTCTTCGAGCTTAACGCTCCGAAAAGCTCCCCTCCAATACTGCGCTATCATCCCCTGCCTAAAGACAAGGGAATTCCCGCTTAATTCTTAAAAAAGGTGTCCGAATTTGGCTGCAAAGGCAGCAGCTTCTGCACCTGGTAGTCGCACAGCATCGTTTTCGGTCGCATCAGGCATTACTTTTTCTGTGTCTGCACCATCTTCGTCGGCCAGATCGTTCACCTGTTTGGTCAGGGCATCCATCTGGTTTTTCTGCTCCGAAAGTTTGTTTTCAAGTGTTTTTACCTGCTCCTCGGTAAGGTGCAGCGTGCCGTCGTCAGCGGTGGTGAGGGTTTCAATACCCAGCATTTCAGCCAAAATGGCGGCTTCAAGTGTTTTGCTTTTCATATTGTCTGTTTTTGATTGTTTATGGGTTTCGCATAGCGCGTCTTCTTCAGTATCTTTCGGGCCTATAGCTCCGCGAAACAGTTCTTTTACTTTTTGGAACAGGCCATTTTCAGTATCATTTTGTTTCTCAATGCGCGGCAAAGGCAGTCCGCACGCGGTAAACTGTTGACTTAGGCTGTCGGTCAGCACAGACGGTTCACCATCTTCCACAATTTCGTCAATCAGTCCGAGTTTCAAACATTCGTCAGCCGTCAACCATCGTTCCTCTTCCATTACGTGTGCCATTTCTTTTGCCTCGCGCCCAGTTCTGAGGGCGTAAACCGATGCAATCACACGGTCCACGTTTGCCATATCGGCTGCCTGCTTCTGAAGTTTTTCGATTTCTTCGTCCAACTCTTCTTTGTTAAAGCTTCCCCAAGTGTCAACCCACTGCGAGCAGGGGTGAATCAGCATCAGCGCATACTTGCTCATTTTTACTTGCTTCGCGCCCATGGCCAAAATGGTAGCCGCACTTGCTGTCATGCCAAATACGTAGGCTGTTACGTTTCCGTGGTCTACAAACTGCTGTCGGATGTCGAGTGCATGCTGCACATCGCCGCCATACGAATTGATGTGTACTTCGACGGCATTGTTGGCATTTTCCTTCAACTTTGCCCTCACATATTGCTTCGTAATGCTGTAGCCGATGTAACCATCGACGTACAAAGTATATTTTTTCATAGTTCCTGCGTTGTTCGTTCTATTGGCAAAGGTAAAGAAGTACCTGCATCAGCAAAAAGACGCAAAACGCCCCCCTTCTCACTCTTCGGCTTTACGCTCTGCTTCTTTATTCTGATTCCGTAAATATCTGATTTCCAGCTAAAATCATGGTTTTGCATAATCCTTTTTTCCACTTGTCTATAAACCTACCCCCCAGTGCCCTACGCCCTGATTTGTAATTACGCCTCCCTTGCAAGGCGGTATATGCAGGGGCACGTTCATCGGCTACCACTCGTTACGTTTAGCAGCACACGTGCTTGTGGGTACTTCTCGCAACCTATGTAGAGTGTATCGAAAGCATCGCTGCCGTCGGTGCGGCTTTCGAGTCGGTCTTCATCGGTTTCGGCCAGCTTTTCTCCGCGCTTATCCTTCTTGCCGTTATACATGCCGGCCGTCTGCACGGAAATGAGCAAGTCGGGGTTGTTCGGTTCGTTGAAGTAGGGCATAAGCCGCGCCTGTCCCGAAAAGCCGCGGTTAATGAGCAGATACTTGTCGATGTGGTTCCAAGGCTTCCCAATGTACACCGGGCGTACCCTCCAGCCGTTTAGTTTAAACTGGTGAATAACGTCCCATTCAAATCCCTCATCGCGTACCGCATAGTGATTACCCTTGGCTGTGGCATCGTAATAAAATATTACTTCGTGCAGGGGTAATGGGTCATAGTAATGGCAAAAGTCGTCGACAAGCGCATCGATCTTCCGTCCGTTCTTCACGTAGAATGATTTCAGTACATTCAGCCTCCGGTTCCCCTCGTCGGCTTGTCCGCACACAATCCAGTTAATCAGGTTGTTGTAGTCCATACCGATGCAAAGCGGGCGCGTGCGATCAATGTCGGCATCGAAAGCGCAGGTTCCTGCTGCAGCTTCAATGCGCCCAAAGTCGTAACCCATGTCGTCCAGACGGCTGTTGTCTGTCATGGTATACTTGTGACGAGGGCGCATCGATGAGTAAAAGCCGTCCTTCATGATGCTCACCGGCAGGCACAATATGCTTGTTCTGAACACCATATAGGGTAAATCGCGCCTCATTTGCCTTATCCAAGCCTCGCCCAGCACTTCAATGTTCGTGAGTGATGAGTAGGTTCTATACAGCGTGCAATGCTTGCGCAGCGCACAAAGCATGCGCCTCACTTCGTTTAGCGTTTGCCGCAAATATTTACTTTCTGGTTCTTGGTCAAGTCGGGCGCGAAGGTTGTATTCTTCGGCAAGCAGCGCTTCGATGGTTTTTACGGTATCGGTGGTGGCTGCCTGCTCGTAGTTCAGGAACCAACTGCCTGCCTTTGTGCATGGCATGTCGCTCGTAATGAGCATGCCGTGATGAAAGTGCAGGTGGCCGAACTCTTTTTGCTGTCCGCGATTAGCCGGAAATGTTTCATCTTTCAGCCTTTCGAAGTTCACGAACTTAGCTTCGTCTATGTCCACAAAATCAAAGCTCTTAGAGTTGGATGTGCCCACGCGGTCCTGGCTGATAATCTGCCCGATGGCACCGGTGTAGAAACTGATGATGTTGTCCCAGTCGTCAGGAACGATGAGTGGCTGCGGCCAACCAAGTTCCTTAGGCGGTCGTCGGCCTATGCACCAATGCACATTACGTTTGTAGCCCCACGCCTCCCAGTGCTGAAACATGGAGGGCAGCGTGTTGGTTTTGGCGCGGATGGCCGTGGGACTGACAAAAGCGGTGGTCGAACGTGGCATCTGCTGCATATTGCGTAAGTTGATGGCTGCGTGCAGCACGCCCTTGCCAGTTCCGCGTCCGGCCACCACTACCGACGTGTTGGCATCAATGGCCGTTACCTCGCGCTGCATGCGGTTAAAAAATACTTTCTTCATGTTAAAATAAATGTGTACAAAAATGGGGGGTATAATGGATGCGATTTTCGCGTTTTTTTTTCACTATTATGCCATTTGTTTCGTATAAGCGCCTCATGCGGTAAAATTTCTGCCTAACAGCTTCGCGGTATTCCAAACTGATTCCGTTAGCGGCACACCACGCATCGATGCCTCGGTTCAGTTCTCCGCTGCTGCCTACCAGCGGCGAACAGTCGCTCCACAGGTGCATGCGAAACAGATTATCAATCGATACCGACAACAGCCGCCTGCCGCGCTGCGTCAGGTGATTGTAATACTCAGGGCGGTGCATCGAATTGTCGGGTAAGCAGATGGCCACAGTTTCGGTGCTCTGATTCGTAGGGCGCTCAGTTCGGTCTGTTTTTCGTTTCAAATGGCGGACCATTAGCAGGTTCTCATAGCTTCGTGCCGGGAATCGGACGGGATTGCCGAGTGCGTGAATGAGCCATTGGCGCAGATGGCCATTGAGGTGTAAATAAATTACGATGTCTTTCATGTTTTTTTCTGTTTGGCGGTGTGAGTTCTTACAAACGCATAAATCCACGCTGCCCGACAGGTACTCATGAAGGGCAGCGTGGCAAGTAAAGCCTGTGGCATATTAGCCGGGAGTAGGGGCGCAGGGAATGCAGCCACTTGTCGGCGAATCCGGGGGTGTGGTTGCCTGAGGGTTCAAGGCGGCATGCAGTTCGGCATAGGGGTGAAAACTCGCCGTGCAGCGCGGAGGTTGCAGCAGGGCTTTGCCCGTGGCAGCATCAATCACCGTGCGACTGCGCTGATGCTTGGCATAAAGCAACCCGAATTCGGACAGCGCAACGCCGCCACCGCGCGCAAGTTCGCGCGTCATGATACGCAGCAGGCCGTCGATGGCCTTGTAGGCCGTGGTAATGGTGAGCCGCTCCGTAACGGCCAGCTCCTGAGCCAGAGCACATTTGTTCATGTAAGTCGTAGTTGGGTTAGGGGTGTTTGGTTTCATTTTAGTCGGGTGTTTCAAGGTAAAGCACCGTTTCGGTGTCGTTAAAAAAAATCGACCTCGTCGGCACTGCTCGTTTCTTCTTTTTTTAGGGTGGAAAAGGGCAGTGCTTTGCTGCAGCTCACAGCTTGTTGTTTCGTTTCACCAGCGTGTCGAGCACCAGCAGCATGGGCTCGTCGGCCCACCCGGGCGGCGTGTCAACACCCAGCAGACTGAGCTGCCCGGGGCTGATGCTTTGGTACCAGCCATTCAGGCCACACACCCACATGCCCTCGTCCTCGTCGCGGTGGGGCATTTCCTTTTCGTAAATGTACATCTGGCCGCTGCGGTCGGTGGCCAGATACCATATTTCGCTGTATAAAAAAAGGGTTTCGTTCATTGGCATATTTTCTTTGGTTTTGTGCAATTTTTATCGTGGGGGTAATTGCGCGAATAACGCGCCACCCATGAGCGGGCACGCCGCATTAGCTCCGCGATTGTTCGCATTAGCTCCGCGATTGTTCGCATTAGCTCCGGGCTCGTGTCAGCCCGTTGGCCGAGTGGTCAAAGTTCAGCGCACAGCCCCCCCGGGGGCAAGGTTGCTTAATGTTCGGGCGAAAGGGGCTTTTTGCGAATTTTGTTCTCGCGGCAGAACTGTTCGATGAGCCGGCGCAGCATGTGTGCCATGGGCTTTGCCCTGTCGGCCGAAAGGGCATGCAGGCGGTTGTAAGTGGCCGGCGTTACCCGGAAGCTGATGCTTCGCGTGGGCTGTGCGCCCTCGGCCTCAGGGTCAAAGGGGGCGTAGTCGGCCTCCAGGCCATCGAGCAGTTCCTTCACGTCGGCCTCGGCACCGATGGCACGCATCACAATCGGAAATATCTCGGCAAAGTCGCGCCGCATCTGCTCCATTTCGCCATCCGAGTTTTTCAGGTAGGCACGCGCAAACTGCTTGGCTATGCGCTCGGTCAGTCGGTCGTAGTCGTTGAGCAGTTTTTTCAGTTCGTTGCGGTAAAAGCCGTGGGCGTAGATAATGTCCTGCGCCTCGCCCATCACGTAGGCAGCTATTTCGCTCATATACTTGGCCGTAACGATAAGCCGCCCAATGCGCTGAATCGTGCCGTTTTGTTGCATGGTGTCGATGCGCGCTTCGCACGCTGCGCGCTGCTCGTCGGGGGTGAGGGCGCGGGCCGGCGTAAAGGCCTTGGTGGGCTTGTCGGTGGGGGTGGATGTATTCATAATTTTTCGGGGTGTTAAGTGAGGTGATGCCGCACGCCGAGGCACGGGGTGGCGGTGGCGAGCCACCATTTTCGCGGCCGCGCGTAAATGGTACTGCTGCGTGTGGCTCTGCGTGGGGCGTTAATCGTTGTGTGTCAGTGGGTTACACACTCGTGGTTAAACAATTAGTTCGGGATGCTTCAGCGCCATGCGCGCGGCTGTTTGCCGCATGGCATCGAGCCGCTGGCACACATGGCCCACGGTGTCGGTTTCGGCAAAGCAGTGCACCATCAGCGTGCCGCAGCAAATGCCCACTGTGCCGTCGGTTTCGCACAGCGTAAACTGCCGGTCAATGCGTCGGCAAAGGGCAGCCTGGCGAGCAGTCTTTCGCGCAGCGCTGCGCCGCGCCAAAAAGCGGTGAAGGGGTGTGGTGTAACGTTTCATTCCGGGGGGTGAGGGTTAAGGGGTTAGGTAATGAACTGCGCTATCGGGCATTAGCCGCATGGGTAATTACAGCATGCTGAAGGCTGTTTGCGCTCGCTCTGACGAGTTTTCGCCCTCAGTGTGTGTGATTTATTACCTTGGGGCGGGAAACCGCCTTAAAACGCAAATATTCTACTCTTCAGTGCTGCGCGGCTTTGGCGTTGCGCTCCTCGGCAGCGCGTTCGGCCGCCAGGCGGTGTGGTTCGTAGCCCATGTTGTAGAGCCACGCCACCTCTTCCCACTCCGTGCGGCTCATGCCGTTTTCCTCGTGGTCGCGGCGGTCGGCCCGGGCAGCAGCTTCGCGGCGGCGGGTTTCGAGTCGGTCAATCTCCTTGCGCCGTTCGTCAAGGAACTTCAGCAGCCCGGTGGTAATGGCCATGGCATCGACCGCCCCGTAAAAGCGGCCGTAGCGTCCGGCCTTTACCTGCTGCAGGTAGTACATCACCTCGGCCACGTTGAGGTACCAGTACTGCGCCAGTATCAAGTCGCTCAGCTCGTCAATTTGCACTTCGGTGAGTTTGTCCTTCACGCCGGTGAACTCGCTCAGGTTGTTGAGCTGAATGCTCAGCCACATTTTGGCCACGTTGCGCCCATAGGCTGCGCTCACCACGCTCAGTGCCGGAGCCGTGCCGCCAAAGGTGCGTTCGGGGTGGGCTATGCAGGCCGTTTGCAGCGAAGGGCTGAAGGTGGTCAGGAAGTGTGCGGCCGGGCCGTAGCGTTGTTCACAGGCCAGGGCTGCCGCCGTCGTCGGCTGTTTCGGCAGCGAGCCGGGCAAGGTAGTTGGCAAAGCGGCGGTCGCGCTCGGCGCGCTCATCGTCGCGCTCACGAGTGCGCCAACCTCCCGGGGGCGGTGTGCTGTTAGTCGCTGACGCGGCTGTGGGGTTTGTTCCGTTTTCATAGCGTTCGGTTTTTTGAATGATTATTTGCGGGCGTTCGGCTCGCGCTTTTTCGCGCTCGGCTTCGCGCTGGCGGCGCTCGGCTTCTTTTTTCGCGGCTTCGGCGGCACGGTCAACATCGATTCGCGCCCACATGCGGGCCACCGCTCGCCAGTCGCGCATCTGAGCATTGCCTACGCTCCAGCCTTTCGCTTCGTAGTAATCTACAAATCGCGCGGCATCAATCGGTGTGCCTTGCGCTGCCATGTAGGCCGCTACTTCGGCTGTACTCGGCCTTACAAACTCAGCCGCACTTTCTTTTTTTATTTTATTTTTTTCTTTCTTGTTGTTATTGTTGTCTATATATATATTATTATGTTGTGTACCGTCTGTTGTACTTTCTGTTGTCTCGTCTGTTGTACCGTCTGAACAAGAAACATTTTTGAACCGATTGATACACAGACTTTTACGTCTATTTTCTGTTGTACTATCTGTTGTATCATCTGAAGCATTTTCTGTTGTACTGTCTGTTGCTCTGTCTGTTGTACTGTCTGTTGTATCGTCCGAGAAAAAAGTTTTTTCAGAACTGCTGATATTCAGGTAATTACATCCGATTTCTGTTGTATCGTTTGTTGCGCATTCTGTTTTTTGATAAAAATCATAATTCACAATCGTTACAATTGAAATTATATGCGATTTTCGTTGCACTATTTTTCGGTCGTTTTCCAGCATTGACAAGAAGCGTTCGACCCTGCCCCTCGACCACCGCCACCGCCCCGAGAACCATTCGCGCGAATAGGCCACCTGTCCGCGCTTAATGGTTACTCGGTTACCGCGAATGAACGTCACGCGGTCGGCAAAGTTGGCCAGCAGCAGCAAGTCAATCCAAGCCTGCATTTTCGAGAACGGCTCGGCAAAGTATAGCGGGTCGTCCATGAGTTTGCGGTGCAAACGTATCCAGCTGTTTTCCATAAGCCATCGCAAGGGTTAAAATACGCGGCCACGATTAAAGCAGTAGCTCTCGGCATCGGCCTCCAGCTCGTCCTTGGTTCGCATTTTGCGCTGCAGCATCCAGGCATCGAGCTCCTCTTTGTTGAAGTACACCTTCGAGTTCTTTTTGTAGTAGGGTATCAGTCGGCCTGAGGTCATGGCATACATGCGCGGCAGGCTCCAGCCCGTGTAAATGGCGGCCTCCTTCATGGTCAGCACCTTTTTCACGCCAATGGTCGCAAGGGCTTTCAGTTCGTCGAGTTTAGCGGCTAAATCTTCCAGGGTAATGGCCGCAGTGGTGGGGGTTTGATTTTCGGGGTTCATAATTCTAAGGGTGTTAAAAGTGTGTGTGTGAGTGAGTTATTCTTCAATTGTGTAAAACAGGGTGGGCATCCAGCCCAGGCGGTACGCTGCGCGGCCTATGTAGCACAGACTCAGGGCCGGGAGTATGGCCCAGAGCCGTCCGTAGGCAAACATGGCAGCGAGCACAAATGCTCCGTAAACAATGAGGGCGGCAAGTGCCCACTTCAGTAGCTCAAGCAGCAGGCCGGGCAGGGGCGAGGGGTGTGGGTGGTTCATAAGGCGCGGGGGGGTATGTTGTTGAATGTGTGGGTTGGGGGGGGATGAGTGAAGCAGGGCGTCATAGGTTCAAACCTCCGATGGGTTGAGTTCGATTTTTACAAGTCGATGTTGTAGTCATTTTTCATTTTTTCCCAGCTCGCAGAGAGAGAGTCGATGAGTGCTTCGGCTACTTTCGGCATATTTTCGTCGATGGCGATAGAATGTAAGATGTGTGCCATTCCGGCGAATGTGGTTTCAAGATTTCCAAAGACTGTAGAGCTTGTGGCTGTTACGTTGTCGGCGGGTACACAGCCCTTGTTGTCGACAATTGAGTGCTGTGAGAATCGGAATGCGGCCAGCATTCCGAGTTCCGGGTATTGGAGTTGCAGGGCGCACATGCGTGTTGAAATTTCTTCGAAGGCTTTTTCGATGTCTTGTTTTGCCTGGATAGCTTCTTGTTTTGTCATTGGTTTGTCGTTTTTGCTCATGGGTGGGTTATTCGTTAATGGGTTCTATTTCTATGCCGATGGTTATTTTCGCTTTTTCGGCCACCGAGCGTTCTATTACTTTTTCGATTTCGTCGTGCAGCCAATTGCCGAGCAGTTCTACCACCTTCTGGTTGGTGATGCCCCGGCCGTCGTCGTCGTTGAGCGCAGCCACGCGCAGCCCGCATTCGGTGTCGGTGAGCAGTACGCCGTTGTCAATCAGTTCGTATTCGTAGACGGTCGTCGTCTGCTGAACAGTAATTTCATTTTTCATTTTCTTCGGTGAGGGGGTTAGGGTTTGGTAAATAATTGTTTGATAAAGTCATTCAGTTCGTCGGCTGCTTTTTGAGCCTCCGATTCGTAGCGGAAGCAGTTGCCCATGCTCAGCTTGCCCAGGTCGGATTCGTAATTTTCCCAAACGTAGCAGAGGGGGTGTGCTTCATAACGTCCGCTCCAGCACACAGCGTAGTATTTGTCGCCACGCTGCGGCATCCAGTTCGTGTTGTCCTGCTGGGTGTTCCTGCAGGTAAACACCCAGTCCTCGCGGCCTTCGTAGGGCAGGCATTGCAGGTAATAATTGCCGTCGGTGGCTTGGAAGTGGCATACCTCGCATACCTCGCGGCCGTTGACGCTTGTTTCGGTGTACAGTCCGGCAAAAATGCGGGGCATCCATGGCTGGTCGGAGCGGTTGCGCACCAGCACGCGGTCGAACAGGCAGAGCGGCGAATGGTCGGAGGCTGCGGGGGTAGAGTTGTAGGTTACATGGGGGTTCATCATGGATTGGGGGTGTTAAAGGGTTTTACATCAGGGGGTTCATTCAGGTGCCAGGCCACGTAGGCGTGCCAGTTGGGCGTCACAATTTCGTGCCAATCGCAGCCGGGGTGTTCGCGCTGCCAAATTCTTATGCGCCTCACAATCAGGTTGGCCACATCGAGCGGTGTGGGGCATTCGGGGCCGGTGAGTTCGGCAGCGCAGGGGGGAATGGGCGGCGGCAGCTGATTGTCGGCAAAGAGTGGGAGTTGGTGAATTTCGCGCTTCATGGCTGTGGGTGGGTTTTATGACCTATTAGGCTGAGCGCCTGGGTGGGTGTCATTCGCCCCATGCGGTCAATGAGCAGGAGCATGGCGCGTTCGTAGGTATAGGCCAGGCAGGGTAGGGCCGGCATGCGGGGCAAACTGATGCTGCTGCGTTCGCCGCGGTAAATGGGGCATTTGGCATTTTTGGCACATTCGTCGCAGCCGAAGTCGGCAGTAATGATTTGGCGAATTACGCTGTGTTTTGTTTGCATGGTTCAATGTGCTTTTAAGTTCATATTTCTGTTAGCAGTTCCGCGTTTTGGCCTATCCAAAGCATGCAGTCCTGCCCGTTGAATGAAAAGTCAAACGCCTTGTTTCGCGGGCTATATCGGCCGTCGAGGATTGTGCCTTCCTTCAATCCGCGTATTTCAGATAACAGCCAGTAGCCGCATTCCGTAGTGACCTTGACTATGGCTTTTGCCTTGATTGTATTGTCCATGTGCAGTTTGGTATTGTCAGTTCTTAAGTGCCGCACGTTTGCCGCGTCGTTCTTCCTTTTCGCGCTTTTGGCGCATGGCCTTTGTTTCGTAGAGCCCGTATCGGCAGAGTATGAGCACCACGCCCTGCGGCGTAAGCCCCATTTCGTCGGCCACCTTTCCATAGATGCGCGACGGGGCTATGTCGGCATACTCAGGATTGCTGCGGAGCTCGCTCCATCTGTCGCACACGGCCTTGTGGCGGGCCATTTTCTCGCGCTCGTGACGCGTCATAAATTCTTTCGTCATTGGGTTGTTTGGGTTGTTTTGTTTATATTTGCAAGTAGTATTGTTAGATATTGTATAATTAAATATCGAACACGTTGCAAAAGTAGAGTAATAATCTAATCAACCCAAATAAATTAGAGTAATTCTCTATTTACAATCAAAAGTTTAACAATTAAAGATAGAAAAATGAGTACTACTTGTGAAACTGTTAAGGATAGACTTATAAAATTTATCTATTCTATGAATTTAACAAAATCAGGGTTTGAAAAGACTGTAGGTCTTTCTAATGGGTATCTTAACCAATTGCGTTCATCCCCCTCTAATGAGAAAATAGAGCAAATATCTAATTCATTTCCACAACTTAATAGATATTGGCTTCTGACCGGTGTTGGCCCCATGTTATTAGACGTAGCTCCCCCCGCTCAAGTAAGTTCTGTAAACAGTGCCGTAGCGATGCACGGCAATGCCATCAACACCATCACGAACGAATCGGCCGGTGGCGAGAGCAGCGTGAGCCAGGAACTGAAAATGGCACAACAAAAAATTGAAGCCCTCGAAAAATTGCTCGACGAAAAAGAAAGGCTCATCAAAGTGCTGCTCGATAAAACCTGAAAAAAAGAACACACGGCATGAAGTGTACGCCTGACGACAGAAAAAATATGTAACTTTGAACAGGCACGGAATGGCCTAAACTCGTAATAAATATGATACAACTGACCAGCATAGATTTTGCAAAGCTTATACAATATGCCGCGCAAAAAATGTTCTATCAACATTTGAACCGTACGCAAATAAATAAAATCCTGTTTTTTGTGTATGGCAGATATTTGGCACTTACAGGCAATAAACTCTTTACAGACGACACGCCTAAAGCATGGCCATACGGCCCGGTGTTCCCGATAGTAAACAAGCGAATCAATCCATCGGAGGAGGTAAAATTCACCCCGGAAATGATCTCTGAATATAAGAAAAACGGCACAGCACTCGAAATCATAAAAGATGCCGTGAACGTAATGCACAGCAAATCTGCTCAAATGCTAACCGACTGGTCGCACCAAATTGGGTCACCCTGGTATAGAACGCTCTACGAGGGGCGCAACGATGGAAGCAGAGCCGCATGGAATACCGAAATTAAGGATGAATACATTAAAGAGTATTTTGCATGAACAACAGTGCATCAGATTTTTTTAACCCTGATCCACGAATTTCAAAGTGTCAGAGGTGGAAACATGCAGGGTACTATGTTGTTAGGTTCGTCAAATGCTTTTTTAGTCATCCTTTAAAGAAAGAAAGTCCCGATTTAGATTTATTGGGCATAGTCCGTTCTCTGTTAGACGATTTCAGAATCGGAGACAATAAAGAAAACATCGACAAAACGAAGGAACTTTTAGCATTGCATAGGATGTTGGAAAATACCCAAGCACGCCGCCGTTTGGAAAAGTGGTCGCTACGTGTGATAGCTTTATATTTATTTGCAGTTTTCCTTATAGTATTGGGAACATACACTAAAAGCACCATGCTGCATTTGCCGCTTCTTGTAATACCAAATCCAATTATGATTGCTATTTTGACAACAACAACGGCAAATATTATTGGGCTTGGACTGATTGTGTTAAGAGGCCATTTTTTGGCCAATGACAAAAAATAAAGCTATGTATCTGTTGATATTTTTTTCAATCTGCTTGGTAATAGCCGGGACATTCCTAGCTTGGCTGTACACTAAGCCGGGAAAGAAGTGGCTTAAAGATTTGTAATTATAATAAAACAAGGAGTTCATCCGCATAAAGATGAACTCCTTGTCTCAAAAATAGCCCTAAACACATATTGCAGCAGCTTTACCGCACTTCGATGCTTAGTAACAAATGCGCAAAGCTGTGTAACCCCTCAACAATTTTTTTCCCCTGCTCCGGCCGAGGATTGCTTCTGCCGGCTGCATAGTGCGCCAGCTGCTTTTGGTTGATGCCGGTAAGGCGCTCCAAAGCCGCAAACGACATGAGGCCGCGCAGATAACAAAGAACCGCACGAACATCGAACACAAAATCGAGCACCCAGTCATCGTCGAACTCAGCGGCAACCTCGTCGCCGTCGGCCTTGGCACACTCCAAATAAAAAGCTACACTTTCAGCAGCTTCACGCTTAAAGTCGGCAAAACTTCCGGACGTAGAAACGACCCATCCCGGTAGCAAATCGCAAGTGCCGCACAAGCCCGTTTCTGTAGGTGCCGTTAAAATACAAATACGTTTCATAATAGTAATTTTTATAGAGTTAATCAGTATAAAGGCCTATATGTTTTGAAAATTGGAAGGGGCAAAGCCCCAACCAATCGTTAGAATTTTAAGTCAGCTTGTGACTCGATGCTTCGAAGTAAAAAGCCCCAAACCACATCACTTGGCTTTCCATTTACAGTTACAGTTCCTTTTTTAGAAGGGTGTTTAAGTTGTCGGTGGCTACCTTTTTGTCTCACAACACGCCACCCATCTTTTTCTAAAATGGAAAGGATTGCTGAAATTTTAATGGTCTTCATACTGAGTAAAATATTTCTGTTTCGCACTACAAAGATAGTAATAATACTACGAATAACAAAATATTTTACCCTATAAATAGTAATAATACTACGAATTTGTATTTATTTGCGGAATCCGCGCCACAGCCGTTTGCTTGTTTTTGTCTATGATTTTGGCATAGATCTGCGTAGTCGAAATGTTGCGATGCCCCAACAGCTTACTCACCGTGTAAATGTCGGTATTCAGATCGAGCATGAGGCAAGCGAATGTGTGCCGTCCCGAGTGGAAAGTAATATGTTTGTTTATGCCGGCCTTTTCAGTCCACACCATCAAATGCTTGCACAACATATTAACCGAATTCGAAAATGGGAAAATTCGGTCCGAATCCTTGCCACGAGCACCCATGTATTGTTCAGCCTGTGGCGAAATATCCAAATACTCCAAAGCCCCCGTCTTCTGCTGATGGAACACAATGCGCGTAAATTCACCCTGTTTCGACACATCGCTCCATCTAAGAGCCACGACATCAGAAAAACGCAGCCCCGTCAAACACGAAAAAAAGAACATACGCTCCACCAGTTTGTTATCGCACGGAGTAGCGGCCAGCAAGCGCAGCTCGTCTAACGTTAGAAATTGGCGTTCGTGTGCAGATTCCTCAATGCGCAATGTACGAATACGGCTCAGCGTTTCGGCGGGAACCAGTCCTTCACGTACGGCACAGGCAATTAAATGTCGGAATCTCGCAAAAGTATTCTTTGCGCTTGAACCCTTTAGCAAGGCATTTTTCTGCCGCGTATGCGTCAGTGGGTGAGCATTCTGCAAATACGCAACAAAGCGTTCGCTCCATTCCGGGGTAATTTGGTTCATCGTCATGGTGTTAACCCGAGCATCGAAAATTTCAAGATGTTTCCATAACCCACGGAACTTTACAAACGTGCTGCTTCTGAATCGCTGTTCCTTCTCTTTGAGGATTTTATGGAAGAACTCAGCAAACTTAACATGCGAACCTTTATTTTGGAATCCGAACACACCATTGCGGAGTTCCACAACCCGTTTTGCCCTTACTGCCTCGGCAAAAGCCATCGTCTCTTTATTTTTCGCTTTATCCGCTCGTGTATTTTCCGGAACCAAATAAAGGCGAAGGTATTCATACTTTCTTACCCCGGCTCGGTAAACATCCAAATAAAGCGAGAACCCACCATTTTTCATAGGTTTCTTTCGCAGTGTTACATTATTTCCGTTCATGTTATTTTGTTATAGTATTATTTTCAAGAAACAAAGAAACAACAAAATAACGACATATACAGAACAAGAACACCTAAAAAAAACAAAAGGAATCCACTTGAAATAATTGAATATCAGCAACTTATATAGCGGTAGTTACTCCATGCGTATTTGTATTTATCACCGCGTAAAGACATGTAATGTCTATTTGTGATACCAGCACAGCCCCCTACGTGATACCTTCTTTCGTATCTCATACTCCACATCTACATTCTTAATCACATAAAGTCGATGTGTGTATGAAGAAATTATCTTTCGGCTTGTCTTTGATAGAAAGCATGTAGCCACCAGGCAATAGGTCAGTAGTTAAAAGGTGTGTGGGCTGTAGCATTGGGTTGAGGAAAAATGTTGCTGCTTCGTATGTTTTGATAATTGGCAAGAGATGAAATGTTATATCCCTATTTTATTTTTTTTTGCGTGTGAAAAATGCACCGGAATGCCTGTAGACAAAGGGCTGGATGCTCATTCGACGGTTTGGAAAACTTTCGAGGTGCGATATTAGGTGAACAAAAAATTTGGATTTCGGGTTGTGTATGTTGTATCTTTGCTGTCGCGAAGTAAGGCTGCACCTCAGCATAACTTTTGAAAACGAGTTTTCAGGTTT
>ULMS01035245.1_pt1 | contig 19082 bp, 19 predicted proteins | sample 1951721 | NCBI WGS metagenome assembly ULMS01 (sample SAMEA4835557, study PRJEB28245) | human gut metagenome | biome: gut microbiome; material: fecal sample | place: Denmark | collected 2008 | reverse complement strand
GTCTTATGTAAGCTGCCTCCGAACCGCAAACGTTCTGTAAAGTACAGAAATAAAAGTATTCAGGAAATTTTGGAAATGGCTCCTTCTGTTACGCTAAACGCAAATACCATCAACATATTTCTTGAAGCTGCGGCCAGCATGTTTGAATGGGGAATTCGTGAAGAACTGCTTGAATCCAACCCTGCAAAATCTCTACAAATCAAAGATGAACGACAAGATATAGACAAGCGTGATGATTTTACTCAGGAAGACATCAAAAAAATATTCTTTTCTGGAGACTATTCCCCTGAAAATTTTATCCATCCCGCCTATTATTGGGGGCCACTGATTGGCTTATATTCAGGGATGCGTCTTGAAGAAATCTGCCAGCTTTATTGCGAAGATATTGTTGAGGAAAATTCCATCTGGTGCTTTGATATTAATCAAAATCCGTCAAAAGACGGCACGGTCGATAAGCAATTGAAAAATCTAAATGCTGTTCGGCTTGTACCGATTCATGACCGCTTACGTGAACTTGGGTTTCTTGAGCATGTGCAAAAAATGAAAACATTGGGACATAAAAGGATTTTTCCTGAGTTGAACAAGACAGAGAAAACGCCAAAATATGGAAAGCAGGTCAGTAAGACATTTTCATCATGGATTAAAAGGCATGGTATTACAGGAAACAAGACGTTTCATTCCTTGAGGCATACGTTCAGCCATTATTTTAAGGTTCGAAATATGCATACTGATGTCTTCCGCCAGGTCTTTGGTCATGAGATTCCCGAACTGGCTGGCCATCAATATGGAAGTAAGTTTCCTGCAAAACAGTGTTATGCAGATATTATATCCAGGCTTTGCTATCCTGACGAGGATAAATCTTAGAAGTTGGACGGCCAGCCAGAGCCAGCCGTCCTGTGTTAAGTGTCTACATTGTCAAATTGGCGGTTTTACCGGTAGCTTCCGTATTGCCAGTGGAGTCGTCGCTTTCAGTTGCCTCCAAATCTTCATCGGAATCAGAAGAGGCGTCCAGCTTATCGGCAAAGTCATCAACCATAAATGCGGCAGCGGTCAACGCTGTGGCACCGGCGACGACACCGGCGAAGAAATAACCAAGCTTGCTCATAAAACTCTCCTTGTGGGGGATACTCTTGTTGATAACACAAGAGGCGAGAACCAATGTCCCCGCCTCACGTTTTTTCAGTCCTTCTTTGGAATATTCAGTCACGCCACTTTTCTCTGACCGCTTCAAGAACGGCAATGACGACTGGAATCCACGGGATGAAATTCATTGGTTCCTCCTTGCAATTATGGGTTAAAAACGGATCAGAGGGCCACGCTTTGGGAAACGGCAGGATACCCAGGGGTAGCAGTCAAAACACAGCGGGACTTTGCTGAGAATGCCCATTTGGCAAAGCCGGCAATCAGACAGCATTTTCATACGTTTTCTCCTTGTTTGTGGATGAGAGCATCGTGCAGGATGGCAAACATGGCCGGAGCCAATTCAGCAATATCGTTGATGACCCTGCTTCCTTTGCCGGGAAGCAGGGTCTGGATGGATATGGTGTGTATGCCGATGTCGTAAACTTCCATCCCCACATCATTGATGGCCCGGATGGCGGTTTGGGTGGGCTTCAAGTCATCCGGTTCGCCATCGCTTATCAGGACAACGATTTTTCGCGGTTCAGGCATGGGGTGAAGCTGTTGCAGCACCCACCACAGGGCCGCGTCCATTGGCGTGCTGCCTCCGGTTTTCACCATGAACCGGGTGTGCATTTTCTGACCGTGCAGCAGGACGGGAGCAACGGTTTGCCAGTGTCCTTGCTGTTCCGGCGAATCCGGAACAGGTCTGCCGGGGAAGGCGGTAACGCCCACACTGACGCCGGGTATGGCGTGCAGGGCTGACGCCACAGCAAAACATGCCCTGGTCGCCAGAGCTATGGGCTTGCCGTTCATGGAACCGGAGGCATCCAGCAAAATGTGGACAGCGGTGTTTACACCGGCTTTCTCGCCTTTACGCAGAAAGACCTTTGCATTTCCGGTCGCCAAGCTGTGCAGCTTGCGGATGTTGAGCGCACCCGTATACGCGCTGTGATTCCTGACGGAACGGATACTTTGCATCAGGGCTTGCAGCCTGGTTCGCAGCGCCGTTGTCGCCTGCCGGGAATCGTTCAGCTCGTCCGCTGAAAGCTGTTGTGTGGTTTTGGGGGTAGCGACAGCAATCTGAACTCGCTCTCCTCTACTTTTTCCCAAATCGGAGAGCATTTGCCGTAACTGTTCTCCCATCCCGGAGGGGAAAATGTCGCTATTCGCATCAGTGGAGACCAGCTTTTGCAAACTTTGCAGTGCCTGTCTGAAGTCCGTTGGGGTGCCTGTTTGACCGGATGACGGATCTGTCTCCACTTCTGGCAAGGCATTGGAAGATCCCTGTCCCGTATGGCTATGCTCTTGTTTCTGTTGTTCCTCCATGACCTGGGCGTACTTTCTGATGATATTTGCGATTTCACAGGCAAATCCAAAAGCGTCCAGCGTACTTGCGCACTGTTTCGGAACCAATCGTAAAACCGGTTCCAATTCGTGGGTCAAACCGGGATAATGGATTTCCGCCGAAGCTCTGAGGTGATCCCTTTCTGCACCCAATTCCCCCACGTCCCAAGAGCGAACGGTGATAAGCAGCCAGTCCAGAATGAGCATGGCGGGATCTGGGGATGCGACTTTCTGTTTATGTTTTGTGGGGTTCGGGAGAAAAAGATGCTTAATGAGCCACTGGAAATTCTCCCGGCAGCCTGGATAGATGCCTGACAGAATATTTTCCACGCGACGATCTTCCAGCATATTCCAGATGTGTTTTTCCAGCGGAGTCACATTGGCCGAGTTCAGAGCATCAAAATCCGTGGCCCTAATATGGGCCGCTTCGTGATCCAGGTAGCCCCGCAGCAGGCCGATCACAGTTTCATCTCCATCCAGAGGGAGGCTCGGTAATTGGATGATGTTGCCGTTGGTGAATGCCTGTTCGCCGCCGATGCGCACTTCAACTCCGTACTTGCGCCCCAGAACAGATGCGAGCAGGGGCAAGGCTTTTATGATGTGTTTGGGATTCATGCTTCCTCCAAAAACAAGAGCCCCTTTGAACTTCAGTGCTCAAAGGGGCTGGCGTCCGTATGGTTGGGGTGACTGTTTACCATAGGCCGTGACTCTCGATAACCGGCAGCAAAGGGGCATCGTCAAACAGCGGTTGCTCCCGCGAATCCCCATTGTGCCGCTCCGCTTCCACCTGTACGGCGCAATCGGCCAGAAGCAGCGATTCCAGAATCTTGTGGCTGTTCTTGCGTCCGTCCAGAATCATCTGTCCATGCTCCATGAGCGCCTGCGGGTTTTGCAGAAGCGAAACCAAGCCTTGCAGCATGACAAGAGTGCTGCCGGTAATAGCTCCGCGTTTGGGAATGCTGCGGAAAGCCGTATCCAGCAGCTCAGCCACCGGCGCGACGCGCGGCTCCACAAAAGTCAGGCCCATGAGTTTGTCATACATGGCTTTCAGCGGAGACAACGCCTTGCGGGTAATCTCGGTTTTTCCGGCATAACAGCGATGCCATACTTCCCCGGCTGCTTTGGCAATTTCGTCGAAAAGAGTCCCGCCAAGCCGGTCAATATCCTCCTTCAGATTATCCATGTCGCGGTCTACCGCTTCCGGCTGCGCCACCTGAAACACCTGCCAGCGAAAATCCAGTCTGGAACGCACATACTCCTGGCTGACCGTGGAACCGGCGATGATGCCGCCCCATTGCGGATGTCTGGCAATCCAGTCCTGCACGGACTGCTCATAGCGTTGCAGAAAGGATTCCTTGGCCGCATTGAACTCGTCGCGGATGACGGCCAGCTCCCGCATGATGTCGTCAATGCGTGCATTCGGCACTGCCCATCCGCTGAGAAAACGGATTCCGCTTCGCTCCAGCACACTCACGGCCCGCGCCTTCAGGGTGGTGAAGCTACGCAGGTCTTCAGGGTTGCAGACACGCTTGCTGCCAAGCGAGGCCAGGTCTTCGGGCGGTAGCTCCGCGCCGCCCAAATCAAGCGGAACCAGCTTTTTTCTGGCTGTCCAGATGTGGATATCGAGATTGACCACAAGCAAATGGTCAAGAACTGTGATGTCTGTCATGGTACCTCCTCACGGGATTCTGGGGAAATGTCTTACGGTTGAGGGAAGATGCGTTGCGCCAGTTCGTGGAGAAGCGCTTTGGTTTCCTTGCAGGCCCGAAAGCCCAAAGCCCGGTCAAGGGCATAGGCCACCGGCTGGATGCCCTGCTTCGCAAGGGGCTGATAGCGCAGAATCAGATCCGCCCAACGAAGCAGAGAGCGTGTGCTGAAGGTAACTTCAATACTGTTGCCCCTGTAGCTGTTTTCGGCTTCGCCCATGAACAGTCGGCGGACCTCATTGGCGTATTCCACCATTTTTTTGCGAAGCATATCCGGCAATTGCGGAGCGACTTTTTCCAGCAATTGCAGTTCGATGCCGGGGGCAGGATAACCAACTTCGCAGACGGTGAATCTGTCCATCAGGGCCAGATTCATGCGAAGCGTTCCCTGATACAAACCGGTTTCGTCGCTGCCGCCGTTGGTGTTGGCTGTGGCCGCGAACCGGAACATGGGGTGCGGTTCAATCAGTTCTCCCTGATTTTCCGGGATGCACAAAGGCTGTCCGTCCAGAATACCGTTCAGCCCTGCGGCGGTTGCCGGGTCCAGCAAATCAAGTTCGTTCAGGAGCAACAAACCGCCAAAGCGCATAGCAAGGGCCAGAGGGCCGTATTCAAAGACCATATTGCCGTTCTGCACGGAGAGGTGCCCGACCAGATCTTGAAATTCCAGATGATTATGTCCGGTGACTTCAAAAGTGGGATAGTTTAGGCGGGCCGCCAGTTGGTTGATCATGCTGCTTTTGCCCGCGCCTGCCGGGCCGCATACATACAGCGGCGACGGGGGTGCGATAAACCAGACCACCAGATCGCGGCTGTGCTCATGGAACACATAGTTGGAATTACATTTGGGCGTGAACGGCGAAGGCTGCGCGTAACCTTTCACCAGAGTGCCGGACGGAGTTCCGCTGAACACCGTTCCGGCGTCAAGGTCAGTTGGATTCAGGTTGCTGAGAATTGTTATGGCATCCATGTATTCTCCTTGGTAGTAAATTGCAGGCTAAAACTGTGAACTACAGTTGACATTTTCATGCCTGGAGCTATACTCATTCCATGCACGAAATTTTCAAAACAGCCCGTTTTGACACGTGGTTGCGCAAACTACGGGATCGACACGCGGTGGCGCGTATTGACCGGCTGGCTGTCGGCAATCCTGGGGATGTGAAACCTGTAGGTTCAGGCATATCCGAAATGCGTATCGACTATGGCCCCGGCTACCGTGTGTATTTTATGCGCCAGGGGACAGTGATAATCGTGTTGTTGTGCGGAGGCGACAAGACAACACAGCAAATAGATATACAAGAAGCAAAGAAACTTGCCGCAGCATGGGAGAGACAAAATGACTGATGCGATGTTCAGCCGTTACGATACGGCAGAGTACCTCAAGAATGACGAAGATATTGCGGCATACCTTGAGGCTGTCATGGAAGAGGGTGGGGACGACCCGGCATATATACTCCACGCCCTCGGTGTTGTTGCACGTGCGAAGAACATGAGTAAACTTGCCCGCAATGCCGGTATGAGCCGTGAAGGTTTATACAAGGCGTTTTCTGACACTGGGAATCCAAGTTTTGCCACAGTGGTCAAAGTAGCTGCGGCTCTTGGCCTTCGCGTCAGCTTCACAGCCTCTCATGTTCAAGAAACGGCTCACGGTTAGTGTATTCAGCCAAAAGCAATCCCTCGCACCAGACACATACTGAAGGGATTTTCCCAAAATCCGCCTCTGTACTCGGTATCGTCGTCTGATTCACCGACACGGATGAGGAGATAGTCCTGCTCGTCCAGGTCTTGCAGCAGGCTTTCCATGAACGCCACTTCCGGGTAATCGTCATACCATTTGAGGGATTCCCAAAGCCAGGCCACGGCTCCGTCAGTTTCCCGCTTGTCATGGGGATAATTCAGGAGTTCATGGATATTTTTTGTTCGCTCAGTATCAGGTTCAAGGACAGCCAGTCTGGCATTCACGGTTTCTCTGCCGGTGTCAGTGAGGCAAAGGCCCACATCAGAACAGTATCCCATACGTTTTCTCCTTTTTCTGTTTGTCTTTGACTAAGGTTACAGATTGATGCCGTTGAAGATAAACTTCTCCAACACGCACAAGTATCCGGGCTCTCCATCGGGTTCGTCCGTGGTATGCAACGTTTGCAAAAGTGCGGTTTGTTTCGCGCATGATACGTTCAAAAATCCTTCGTCAGGATCAAGTTCGACGGTTTTGTAGTATCTCTCATCGTCGCCTTTAAATACGCAACGCGACCATCCGTCTGTTCCGATAAAACGGAGCGTTATTTTCTTCGACATACAGATTCTCCTCTCAGTTGATTTCGTTGATGAGAAGTCGTGAAAAAGCTCGGCCTTCCTGTTCACAGCGTTTGAGAAGAGCGTCCACATCTATTTCGTCCAGTTTTTCAAAGTGAAAGATTTCCGTCAGTTCGCTACGCAAGGCTTCTCTGTCCAGGGTACGCCGTCCGTTTGAGGATGTGACGCGAAAGCGGTGACTACCGGCGTTGATCCAGTCGCCTTTCATGCTTGAGAGCGCATAGGCATCCTTCAGCCCGCTTTCCAGGGCTTCAATTTCCGCATCCAAAGCGGAGCGGGAATTTTTGAGCAGGGCAAGCCGATCCAGTTCAGGTTGCCATTGGGGTTGATACTCTCCGTCATGGAACTTGGGGCAGTCGGCGTTCCAGTCGCAATACGCGCACAGGGCATGAAAGCCCGTGGCATGGGGTACGGCGTTGATGTCGAGCTGGCCGTTTTCCACAGCCTGCTTATGCCGCCAGAACGTTTCAGCCGTGTTTAGGCACAAATCGCGCATGGCATCGTTGGGGAGATAGGGGCCGAAGGCTTTGGCGTCGGACATGGATAGGCACAGCACCCAGGCTTCCATATCCACGGCGGTTGGTTCCACAGGCAAAACAAGGCCAAAATGGGCTTTGCACAACTGCGGCATGGTCTGATTGCGGGGGAGAATCGTTCCATTCCCATCTCTCAGGCTAAACACAGGCATATTCCAGAAGTCGGCCAGAAAGCTTGCCTGTCCGTAAAGCTGTGTTTCATACGAAGCATAGAGAGTTTCCGGCAGACGTTCCGTGCTTTTGAGTTCCAGAATCCGCACGGCGGGGTACGGGTTATCCCATACCAGGGTGAAGTCGAGATGAGCCTTGATGGGAACGCCGTTGTAGGTAAAAGCAAGTTCCAATTGCGGCAGGATATGGAGATTATGAACGGCAAGAGCCTGTCCGATGCCGTATTCAAGCCAGTGCCCGCGTTGCAGGGTCAGGAGCTTTTGCAAGCTGGCCTGCGGGCGTGGGGATATTTTGTTCGGCAATGCCGCTCTGGGACATTCCAAAGCTCTGCCGATGTCTGAAAGGCCGACATACTTGCTCCTGTCTCCAAGGGCCAGGGCCGTTGCACGTTCCGCATGAAGATGCAATCCCTTGTGGAGCAGGGCCAGCAGGCCGTTTGCTTTGTCGGATGGTGTGTGCATACATGCCTCCCATTGTTATGCCGCGTCAGCGTATTTCCACCACATTTTACGCTGCGCGTTCCATTTGAAGCCAAGGCCCATGAGCATTTCCTTCTTGGGTTGGGTATTGCCGGAAGCGATGATGCAGGATCGCCCGTCTGTGGATGTGATGTTCTGGTAGGTGATGCCGTCGATTTTCGGCAGCCCGGAGCTTTCTTCCCGTGTCGGAGGAGTATTCCGCGTCTGGTTGCGCTCATGGGCGGGTGTTCTGGACTTCCTTGCGGATTGCGGCATTTTTGCGCCTTCGCCGTCATCATCTTCCGTGACGATTCCGAGCATGGCGCACAGCGCATAGCGACGGGCGTAAGTCTGCGCGGAGCCATAACCCTGCGGGTCAGCCTTGGGCAAAGGGACGACAGCGAGTGAACTGTGCCATTGGCCGGATTCCGCATGGATAAGTTTGGTCGCCAATCCCAGGTGCCCGGTTTCCGCAGGCACGGGAAATTGGGTCATCAGAATGCCATTGGCAAGCAGTGCCGCCCTGCATGTATCCATCACACTGTTAAGGGTTGCGTAACTGCTTTTTGTGAACGGATTTTCCGCGTCCTTGAGGGCTGGTTGAAGTTGGGACTGCACAGCCAGCAATGCCTTTGCCAGTTCGGTGATGTCCTTAGATTGATAGGATTCCATAGATTGCCTCCTGAAATGCAAAAATCCCCATCCGGCGTGAACCGGACAGGGATTTTACAGAGTTTGGGAATTATTCTGCTATTTCAAGAGGGTAATATATACACGAATAACAGTGAACTTCATAGGTTATTTTTTTGTGTAGTTGCCCTCAACTATTACGCCCATTCCACATATCAAATCATAAGAATGGGTAATTTCAAGCGCGTTTTGCAATGGTGTTACCTCAATAAAATTACTTCTATCCATTTTTATATCATCATTGGTACAGATCAATTTTCCACCTTGAGCACTGCATGTGCCTTCAAATTCACACATATTCCCAGAATCAGGATTGACGGTTGAGATGGCTATAGGCATTCTTTTCGTCGAAGGGTTTGTTGGCGAAAGGATGAGTTGCCCGGTAAAGCCTTCCTGCTGATAGACATATGTTCCAAAAATGGTTTGCTGTTCTTTTTTTCGTGTTGCCGGGCCGACATACGGTGTATCGCGGCGTGCTAAAACAGATTGACGAAATTGTTCGTCAGCCTGTCGCTGTGCCTGAACTCTTTCCAATTCTGCTTGTTTCGCGGCATTCATGGCATCATACTGACGTTGAATAAATACCAGTACTTGTTCTGATAGTGCCCCATTGTACCGTATGGTTGGAATTGTAAAATTTATAGGAGATAATGATTTCAGAGCAAACTGCACTTCGCTATCATCTGAACTCTTATCTGAAGTGACAAATCGAAAGTCGGCAAGGCGAAGTTCATTGTCTTTTATCACAGAGGCGAGTTCAAAAGAAACATTTTGGAGAACTCCATACTTACCCTCCTCTTGAAAAAACTTTTCATAACTAACTTTACCCTGAGCATAGTAATTAGCATTTGAAATTTTTTCGGGCACCAAGTCCGTTATTTCTCCTCTAGCTGATAAGGTGATGCGCTCGGCGCGATCATCGAATTTGAAGCCACCTATTTGATATATAACGATGGGCATTTTTTCCCATGAAATTGATATTTCCCTTCTGGAAGGAAGCACTCCAACTACCTGCAATGCTTTTTTGTTAACTCTGCTCAAAATATATTTCTTAAAATAATAGTCGAAACCCTTAATACCCGCATTAGGAAGGGTTTCTGTAAAGTGTTCATTTTGATGGATCTGGCGGAAGCCCCTTTCCATCGTGACAGATGACACCCCTGGTGTTTCTCCTTTGTAGTCAAAACCTAAAAATGCCGTTTGATAGGATTTCCCATCAGCAGCAATCATAAACTGTGCTACAAGCTCGACTGTGAACCCGGCGGAATCAAGAGACCGTGCAATTTCTTTGAATACGCTATCAGGCGTACCCGAAAAATGCGGTTTTAGCCGTGATAATACAAGGCTGAGGTTTGAATATTTTCCCCTGAATTCAACGTACTTCTGGCCCCGATCTGTTTCGTGAAGCGTCCATTTGCCGTCTTGGCAGTATTGGTAGGTGTCAAAAAGTTTGCCTATGGTCACGCTCCGGTCAGAGGGTAGAGGTGTATCCTTGAGGTCGGAAATTTCCGATGCCGTAAAAAAGGCGGCATATCCGGCCAGAGGGCAGCCCAAAAGCAGAACGAGGCAAAATGTTACGGTTGCAGCAAAAAAGCGTCTCATTTTTTACTCCCTTGCGTACCCCCATCCCGGAAGTGAGCCGAGATGGAAAGTTCATTTCTTACGGAAATTGGCTCTGGCAGTCTTTCTTATTTTTAGCTTTAAGTCAATAATTCTTAGCTAAGGAGCCATTCATGACACTCCTAACGCAAGCTATGATTTAGCTGTCAAAAAGGAGTGATTTGTGAGTTCCAGAAAAATTCAGAAACTGGCCGCTATCGTCGGCACAAACATAGCCTGCCGGAGAAAAGCCGTGGGGCTGACCCAGGAGCAACTTGCGGAAAAGCTCAGTATCAGCGGAGCGTCCCTGTCCAGAATCGAAAAAGGAATGGCCGCGCCGCGATTCCCCAGACTGGAAGAACTGGCCGAAATTTTAGGCTGCCACGTTGCGGATTTGTTCAGGAAGAAGGGGGATCCCCTCAGCGTGAAGCTGGATACAGTGGAGGATATGCTCAGGTCTCTACCGGCCAGTACGCAGGAAGACTTAGTATATCTGATGATTACGGCTATTCAGACCGTCAAAAAGAGCCGGATGGAACCGTAGCAGTGGGGAGTACCCTCTGAATTGAACAGGGAACGGTATTACTTGTAATTCTCATATTCATGGTGGATAATGAACCTTCCGGCTGTCGGGATTTTCAGACGGTTGAACAAGGTTTTATCGTGTTTGCCCGCAACTTATAATATAAACTGAAGGGGAATTTTGATGGTAAATCAATTAGATCTGATTCCTCGTGCTGACTATGAGAATGCTGAAGAACAAATAATGCGTCCAGAGGTATTGAAACAACCTCTCCTGCCTTTATATGAAGCTATTCACAATGCTATCCATGCTTCCCAGGAAAAAGAGATTAATGATATTAAAATAGATATAGAAATTCATAGAGACAATTCTTTTCCTATCAATGAAGTCGCCAGAATTGAAGGTTTCACTGTCATAGACTATGGTATTGGATTTACCGATGAAAAAACAGAAGCTTTTTTCCGACTTTTTACAAAAAATAAAAAGAATTTATTTAACTGTAAAGGCATTGGCCGTCTAGCCTATTTTTCACCATTTATTAGGGTTGATGTTGATAGTGTATTTCAAATTGGCAATTCTTTTATGGAAAGAACCTTTTCAGTGACAATTTCATCTATTGGAACAGATGAAATTCCTAAGGCCGTTCCATCATTGAACACTAAAAATAGAACTATCATCAAAGTTTATACATTGAAGGCTGAATTTTTTGAAAAATATAGTATTCCTGCGGATACTATCATCCACAATCTTCTTGATCATTTCGCTGCGGCAATTCTCTCCCTTGACTCTCTCACTTTGAATGTTACAGATGCAGGAAGGCTTGTCCCGGTTAATAAACGTAGCTATTCATCAGCACAAGGAAGTGATATTAATATATTCAATGAAAATTTTAAAATATTTCATATCAAAGATAAACGTGGAACCAAAGGGGCACATGAAATTCAGCTAACAGCAGCTGGACGTGTTGTAAAAAAGAGTACGATTTCTTTTCTAGCGGGTACTAAAATCGGTTCCAAGGATGAAGAAAAGTTTTATCTCAAGACCTGTTACCTCTCCATTTTTGGACAAAGCTGTTAGCTCAACACGCTCACAATTCAATGGAATCCCTGAAAAAGATGAATATGCAAATACGATTTCTCTCGAAAAAATTTATGCGGATGTGGGCAAGGAGATTAGACAGTATATTGCCGATATTATGCCTGAATCTTTAACTGCTAATGATGAAATGATCAATGAGGTCGTAGAAGAACTTCCTCATCTTGCTGCTGTTTCTGACGAACGGTCAGTCCGAAATGAAATTCCTCTGTATTCTTCGCGTGAGCGTGTGCGCTTTACTTTGGTTCAAGAATATGCCAAAAAACAGCTTGAATCATTGAATTATGTTAAAAATAAAGCACGTGAGTACGAGAAAAAGGGGCCACCAAATTTTGATGAATTTCTTAAAAATGAATCCGAAAAACTAAAAGCAAGTAGCCGTTTAAATCATGCCCACCTCACAACCTATGTAAAGTATAGAGAATTTATCATAAACCTATTTTCACAGTTTTTAAAGAAAGATAATGATGGGAAATATTCACCAGAAGCAGTATTACATAATTTAATTTTTCCTATGCGTACTACTAGCATTAACTGTGAAGATGATTATTATAACCATAATCTTTGGCTTATTGACGATAGGTATGCATCATATGCATATTTGTGTTCTGATAAATACGAGGGAACAATTGCAGAAAAGAAATGTGAAAACGATGATAAACGTTATGATATCATAGCAATATATGAAGATCCGATTGGTGGGGCGACTCAAAATATATTTATAATTGAGCTAAAGCAGACACACAAACCATTGTCAAGAAATAATGATCCTGTACAACAGCTCAAAGATTATGTAATTAGAATACAAAATAACAAGCTAAATAAAGAAGACGGGGGAAGGATAAATATCACCCCCACAACTAGCTACTATGGTGTTGTTTTATGTGATATACATTGCAAATTTTTTATAGATGAAATGATAATTAACCACTCCCTAACGATACGTAGTGATGGAAAGTCCTATTTTGCATCGCTATTGCATAATAGACTTTTTGTTGAGGTGACAAATTATGAAAACTTATTGGAAATAGCTAGAATTAGGAATAAAGCTTTTATGGACAAGCTTCAAGGGCGATAGTCCATGCAAAAATATTGGCGAATTTATATGAATTTCACATAAATTCGCCGTTAATATTGAAATATCTACCAAGACCTTATACGCACTCTGAGCCATCGGATAAAGCTTTCTCTCTCATACCCAACACGTGAGCCAAGCTGTACCTTGGGCGGGCCTTGTCCAAGCGCATCCAGGTTGGAAAATGTCTTTGGCGACATCAAACCTCCTATGGCGTGTGATGCCGTCTGACGGGTAAAGACTGGAGGCAATTCTCGTTCAAGTGCCATAATAAACTGCCTGCTGCCGATGCCCTTGTTGAACAGGTCGCTTGTATGCTGTAACTCTTCGTTGCTCCCCCAAAATTGTGACATGATTTTTTTCCTTGCTCTTTATGTGTGGTGAATCCCATCGGGCTGATTATGGACGCTCTGGGAGCGTTGTCCTCATGTCATGGTAGTGGCTATTTTAAAGAAAAATGAATGGGGTGAAGGATTCTTTTTGGGGTAATGTTCAAAGAAGTGCGCCTGCATCACGGTGTTACTCAGAAAACCGTTGCGCAGATAGCCGGATATAATCTCCGAAATCTTCTTAACATAGAATCTGGAAAGCAGGAACCGGGAATCATGACGGCGCTGGCGCTTATATGCGCTACTGGCGTGAGTGTGGACAACCTTTTTGATAGGATAAGCTACATAATCAAAGAGAAGCAGTAATCCCTATTGCTGATAGGAAAAATTGCGAAATGTCCTTTGAGGAGATGGCAAGATTCTTGGCGAAGCAGAGGGTGTTCCACAGCTAAAAAATTCGCTGTGGGCAACATCCTGAAACTGATAAACATGTTTTTCATTTCATTTAATGTATTCTATCTGGCATTCCATCTGCGTTTCAACTCAACCAACCGACTATCGCCTGCCAACGTTGAGTCTGCCTGTTCGATCCGGCTTAAAATTCTATCGATTCCATAAGGCCAGTTACGGGCATCCTCAGTGAGAACAGTAAAGATAAGGGTTAGTGTACGCTCTGGATACCTATCTACAACGCTTTTATCTCTAGATAAAACCTTATAATAGGGTAAATACTGTTTACTTATACAGGTCATATGAGGCAATACGTTTTCAACGATTTCCGGAAAACGCTCTTCATCTGCAAAAGCAATATCGCAAAGAATGGATGTAACCTTTTCATTTCTCATATATTTTTGTTTTGGCCAAATTTCTCCAAGAAATTTAGGTATAAGCGTGTACCAACGTGGAGTTTTGCCAGTTTCTTTATCACCAAGCCAATATTTAATCTGGAGAAGAATATCCTCTCTGAATTGCTCGCTAGTATTTAAAAGAATATCACGAAGCTCAGAATCTGAAATGAAAGAGCTTCCAGTAGTGCTATTTATCCATACCCACCCCTTCAGTACAATGTTTGCTAGAATTTCTGTATGATGCGCTTGCTTATTTGTAACTGCTAGCGATAAAATTTGTGGTGTTAGCCGAGCATAAATCCTCTCTCCTAGAATTTTGCCAGAACTCAGCAAACCATCCCAGGCTGCATGATATTCATCCTCATCTCTACTGAGCAAAGCCGGAATGATCACAGACTCGGCCCAGTCAGGAGAATATGTATATAGCCAGCTAAGGTGCCTTGAAAAACATGAAAGGGCATATTTTCTTGTCGGTGAACCGTCCGCAAGCAAAGAATTTATGTGAGAGCCCCATTTTTCCGAAAAAGAGTTATCAGGGTTTATACTCGCATTTATGAGTGCATCTGAAATGTGGCCTACAGGGGAATTGTATGCCTCCATCCAGCGATCCCGTTCGCCAGGTGCTCTCAAAATTGTGGATTGCGTCAATGAAACATCGCTTTTTATGATGCCAATAAACTTTGTAAACAGGTCATTCAGTAGTTCAGGCCAACGCTTTCCTAGAATCCCGCTAACGTTTGAGAGCCACCACGTTATTTCATTAGCTATTATTGACAAATTTTCTGCGGAATATGTAAGTAATCTTCGAGCGATGAGCACACTCAGTTTGACCGGATCATTTTTGCGGGCTTCGAGATTGAAAAAGGTACGCCACGCCCACTTAGGAAACTCCCTTTGCTGAGTAGCACGATTCAAGGCCATCAAGGCTCTTACCGGACGTTCTGTGCATAAACCTAAAAAAGGATCTTTTCGGACCAAGAAGTTATCTCGCTCTTTATAGATCTCTTCCGCTTTCGTAAGAATCTCATCAAGCGGTACCGTCAGCAGTATCGCATAATCGTTTTCTATTTTGACGATTCCCGCACGGGGCTCATTTGATTCTGCTGCACTGTCTGCATATTTAGCTTTCCACTCGGGGACTATTTGCTGTAGCTCGTTTATTGCTGTCGTTAAATCAAAAGAATACTGACATCCTTGGTTGAAAAGCCATGTGAGTCGATTTAGCCTTCCCCAAGCGTTTGATTCTTCAAAGTTTTCTTCATTGTCATGCCATTTTTTTCGTCCCTCAAGCAGCCTAAGTTCAATTGATTTACGAATCTCAAGAGGGAGCGTGTTCCACCGTTTTGCAAGCGTGAGCAGTAAGTCCCTTTGATGCTGATATTGCCAAAAAACAGCATCATTCAGTTCCAGTATTATTTCTCCTGCGGCTTGATCCGAGAATAACGAATCCAAGCCAGCAGCCCATATGCGAAGCCGCCCGAAGACTATCTGATCCGTTGTATCCCATTTGCTAAACTCGCGCTTAGCGGCTTCCGGATCTCGTGATGCCAGCCTTTCAAAAAAATTAACAAAAAAGAGCATACTGCCGGATAAGCCCCTTTTTCGTTGATGCGTCTCATCATCTACTGTTTTATCGGGTACTATTGGGGCAAGTGTCTGCCAACCATAATGTCCAATTTCTTTCTCCATCAGGGTAGCATGCTCAAGGTTCTTCCGAAGAGCCTCACAAAAGGGTATCAATAAATCATCAGGTAATTGGAGTTCCTCGTCAGGCGGGCTCGGATGATTAACTTCCAGTGGCAAAATGTCTCGAAGATCTAGTTTTTTTAGACTGCGGGGAGGAACGGGACTATGAAAATGAGGTTTCAATTTAAAGTAGGGCTTATGGACCTCAGCAAATTTCCTTACAGCCCACATATTCCAACCGTCTTTCCTAATTGTTGGTTTAAGATCATGCCACTCAGAAATAAAATCTCTCCCATGGTTTTTCCACACTTCTGCAAGGTATTTCCATGCCTTTCGTGCTAGCTGAGAGTTCGGAGTCGTAATTTTGGGTAATTCCCAATGAATTCTTTGCAGAACATTCGGATGGAGTTCGTTTTGTTTGGCAGCCCACCAAATAGCCGCAGGTTGGTCAGAAACTCTTACCAACCAATCCCCCAATACTTCTAGGCGGGGAGGCAGTTTAGGCTGATTTATCGGATAATATCCCGTGAGTTTAGGCAAGTTATCTGCATTTATGTCCAACCAGTCTGATTCATTTATCTTTAGTCCATCCCAAGCATTAAATTTTAACCAGTTAAACCTATCAAAAGGAGGATCTCCTGCTGGCATACGATCGTCAGAATCAAGGTGATACCGCTTGAACGGATCTACAATTTTACCTTTCAATATTGAAGGAGCAGTTCTGCCGGGAGCCCCATAGCGGCAGTTCGCATCAAAAACAATGAGCCATTCCGCAGGTGGAATGGGAATGGAGTTAGCAAATTTTCGCGCTCCTTCCGTGCTGGAAATTACATGAGCGACTTGCCCGCGCTCATAAGGGGCAAGTCGACCTGGGCTTTTCTGTGCTTTCACGATTACGCTGTCGTACCAACTTCCTATGTCTTTCGCCCTGTTAGACCAAGCCGCTAAAGTATCCCATAGATAAATGTGGCTATTTTTACTGTTATATGAAATTGGAATAACGCCTTTTTGCTTCCATTTAACGAGATCTGACTCTTGGCTTCCCGACTGAAAAGCATAAATTCTTTTCGAGAGGTCAGGAGTAGTATTTAATGCTTCCAATAGATAGCTAATTGGCGGATCATCTGCTGAATAGCCAATAAAAACGACAAGGTATTTAGAGAGAATAGCTTTAAAAAATTCCGTTGCCCAACCGTCAGAAAGATAGGCGCGCCCAAATCCTGAACTTGATAAAACAAATCCACTCTCCGCTCCGTCATAACCTTTAGTCACTCGGCCGTGCAGATAAACAACCCCATTTAATTCTTCGTGAATAGATAGATTGGGAAATTTTGGAGCTACCCATGGCTCCGGCGTTGACAAACAATCAGTAAATAATCGGTCAAAATTTGTTGTTACCAGTTGAACTCTTTTCTCTGGTGTTGTCGCTAATTGTAACAAAATTTGATGCGCAGATAGATCAACACCTGATGACGGGCGTAGGGACTCCGCAACAACCTTGTCGATGGATCGTGAATCAAATTCACGTTCCAAAAGTCCAAACACCCTATCCATTGATACAAGGCCAAGGGTACCAATCTTACGTTCCAGCTTGGGTACATGGGTGAGCAATTTCCGTGCTGGACTTGAATCAGGGACTCCAAGAGCATCACAGGCTTTTTGTGCCAGTTGATAAAAGTTTGGCAGCTTGGCCCGCGCATAAGATACACCTGCTCCACAAAAGAACACCACGCGCCCCTGATCACGTGCGATAAGAAGCTCACTGGGAATCAGCGGTCCTTTGGGGATGAATTTCATACGGGGCATCATAGCTGTAATCCCTCTATGAAAATTTTTAAGAATAGAGCGTCTATACCCCACTGTATCGTCTGCATAGGGGAGCCGCAAGGAGCTTTTGACCGACAGGAATTTTGATCGCTACCAGGAGCGGAGCCTTCCTCTGAGCCACTGGATAAAGCTCTCGCGTTCGTACCCAACGCGAGACCCAATCTGAACCTTATTTGGACCTTGCCCAAGCGCGTCCAAATTTGACAATGTTTTTGGGGACATTAAGCCGCCTATGGTGCGAGAGGCGATTTTCCGAGTGAAAACCGGTGGCAACTCCCGTTCGATGGCCTTAAAGAACTGATTGCTGCCGATACTTTTGTTGAACAAGTCGGCAGTGTGCTGCAATTCATCATTATTCCAAGGTGATTGGGACATAGTTTTCTCCTTGATGGTTTGTGTGTCGAATCTTTACCGGGATGATTATGGAAGCTCAGGGCCGGTATTCTCCATGTCATGATCGTCCCTATTTTGAAGAAAGAATAAAGGGGTGAAGGAGCCAACTCCACCCCCTGGAGATTTTATTCTGCACTACTGCGGCTTTTGCTGGAGCGTCTGAATAATCTGGTTGGCATCAGCTCCGGTCAGCTTAGCCATAGGCTTTCCACATGTTTCCTTTGCCACGATTTCTGGATCAACGAACTGCTTCAAGCACATGGACTGAATTCAGGATATTTGCTTATCACTGGCGGGCTTGCCGCCTCCTCCGTTACCATTTTTGGAGGTATGGCTTTGATGTTGTGTTAGCGGCTTGTTGGAGGGCAGTTGTTTTGAGGGAGGCGGGGTAATATCCAGGACCGGTTGAGTGTTATGCGCAAAAAGGACCATACCAAGGGCTTTTCTCGTTCCCTGGGTAGAAGCCTTTTCCAGTAACTCCCCTGCATCTATACTGCCCCCTATGGAATCCGGCGTAGCGACTCCGAAATCTGAAAATTCACCTTGCGAGGTATCGACCTGAACTGAACAAATGGCAGTATGTCCATTATCCTGCGCTGGTGCCTGTTTAATGGTCCGTTGCATCCCTGTTATGCCGATTTGTCTTATTTCGTTCATAAAGTCCTGAGAAATGAGGTTCAAAAAAGAGTTAACCTGAGTGATTTCGCTGGAAGCAGTAGGGTTCATCTGATTATCGTTTTTCATGATAGTTTTCCTTAAATGAAAAAGGGAGCGTAGCTGATAAAGCTTGCCCCCTTTGGTCGAATGGTGGAGTTGTAGATTGAAGGCCAAGAACGCTGCTCATCCGAAAAGGTCAAGATTGGAGACTGTTACTCCAGAAGAGAATGAAGGCAGGCGAGACATGCCGAAATCTCGTAGTCCGTCTAGGGCCTCTCCCTTGCCACCGGGTTTGGCCATGTAGCCAATCTGTCGTTCAACATGCGGAAAAGAGCCCTGTCGATGGATGATGTCACCGTTGGTTTGGTATTCTCCATTTCGGTTTTTGTTGCAACGGTTTACCAAGCCTCTTGCATCGCGCCCAATGGTGCTTCCCCATAGTTGTTCCGCCACATTAAAGACCATATTTGATGAACGGGTCTTATGGCCGTTTAAAAGGAGTAAGCAATGATAGTGAGGGTTGTGGCTCCCTGCCTGTTCTCGAACCCAAGCATAGGCCGGATCTAATCCCGCTCTTTTGAATCGCTGAACCACTTTGGCTATGAATCTGCTGATATCGGTATTGGTGGTGCCCATGACTTCATTTTTTGGATAGTGAAGATCAAAACGTACCGGCATGACCTTTGAGTGTCTGCGGAGGTAATCGGCTA
>ULMS01038244.1_pt1 | contig 19609 bp, 19 predicted proteins | sample 1951721 | NCBI WGS metagenome assembly ULMS01 (sample SAMEA4835557, study PRJEB28245) | human gut metagenome | biome: gut microbiome; material: fecal sample | place: Denmark | collected 2008 | reverse complement strand
TTACCATGTAGAAAATTTATAATTAATCCCATGAAAATAATCACGCTAAAAGGCTTAAATAAACCGCCTATGGCATTTTCATATTGATTATATAAACAAAACAAATATAAATATGGCATAAAATTGAATATCATCATTAAACTAATAAAGAAAAACTCTTGTTCTATGACTTTAAATATTTTTTGCCAACATAAATCTATTATTTTTGCAGGGTTTAATATTATATTTTTAAAACCATTATATATTTTTTTCAAATTTAATTTAAATTTATCTATTAAAATCAATTATAACGTCCTCTTATAAAAATCAAAAAATCCTTAGTATACTGTTTTATTATACTAAGGATTTTAGATTTTGCTATATATTTTTTAGTTTTTTATTATTTATTATTAAGAAATTCTGCTACTTTTTTCATTGCAACTTCTGCAGCATCAATAGTTTTTACAATATCATCATCACTATGAGCGCCAGACATGAACAATGTTTCAAATTGAGATGGAGCAAGATATATTCCCTGTTCAAGCATAGACATGAACCATACACCAAAAGCTTCTTGATCAGAGCTTTCAGATGTAGCATAGTCATATACATCATTTTCATTGAAGAATACACCAAACATTGAACCTGCTTGATGAAGTTGTACTTTTACACCTGCATCTTTAGCTGCTTTGGCAAAACCTTGTAAAACATGTTTTGTTTTAATAGATAATTCACGTGTATAATCAGCTTTGCCCCATGCTGGGTCAGCAGAAATTATATCAAGTGTAGCAATACCAGCAGTCATAGCAAGTGGATTTCCACTCAATGTACCAGCCTGATAAACTGGGCCTTTTGGTGATACACAATCCATGATTTCACGTTTACCACCATAAGCTGCTACAGGAAGACCGCCACCTATAATTTTACCTAAGCAAGTCAAATCAGGTCTAATTCCATAAGCTGCTTGAGCACCATTTAATGCTACTCTAAAGCCACACATTACTTCATCAAAGATGAGTACAGTACCATGTTTTTCTGTTTCTTTGCGAAGTGTAGATAAGAAGCCTTGTTTTGGAAGTACAAGACCCATATTACCTGCAACTGGTTCAACGATTACAGCTGCAATTTCATCGCCTTGTTCATTCATCAAATTAACAAAAGCTTCGATATCATTATATGGAACTGTAATTGTATCTTTAGCTGTCCCTTTTGTTACCCCTGGGCTATCTGGTTGACCAAAAGTAGCTGCACCAGAACCAGCTTTTACAAGTAAGCTATCAGCATGACCATGATAACAACCGATGAATTTTACAATTTTATCACGACCAGTATAACCACGAGCTACACGAAGAGCGCTCATTGTAGCTTCTGTACCTGAATTTACCATGCGAATTTTTTCAATAGAAGGCATTAATTCTATTACTTTTTTAGCAAGTTGTGTTTCTAATAATGTAGGTGCACCATAACTTGTACCACGAGTTGTTGCTTCTTGAATTGCTTTCACTACATTTGGATGAGCATGACCGACTATCATTGGGCCCCAAGAACCTACATAATCAATATATTCATTACCATCAATATCATAAATTTTACTGCCACTAGCCTTAGCTATAAAAGGTGGATCACATTTCACTCTAGCAAAAGAGCGTACAGGACTATTTACCCCACCTGGCATAACTTCTTTAGCCTGCGCAAAAGCTTGAGAAGATTTTTCTAAATTAAGCATATATTCATCTCCAATACTTATAAAAATTTTATCAAATATAAGCTATTACTAAGCAAATATTATATCATAAAAGCTATAAACTCGCTTTACTTTCTTATCTATCCTCTATTCATAAAAAATTTTCATTCAATCATTTACTTCATGTGCTGTCAAAAAAATCATAACTTCTGTATCACTTTTACTCTTTTGTATATGTTTAAATAAATTGCCTAATATTGGAATATCTCCTAAAAAAGGAATTTTACTCATTTGTTTTGCTTCATCACTGCCAATCAAACCGCCAATTACCATAGTTTGACCATCTTTTAGGCGAACTATCGTATCTGCTGAACGCTTTTGAAAACGATATGCTTTCATATCTTCTACATACATTGGTGAACTTACTTCTGTATGTACTTTTACTGTGATTATGCCATCTTCATTTACCCTTGGTGTACATTTTAAAATAATACCAGCTTCACGATATTTTATTGAAGTTGTAGTTGTTGAATTTGTCGTTGATACAGTAGGCACAGGGACTTCACTACCTATATTAATCACAGCTTCTTTTCCCTGTATTGTAGTGATATTTGGACGCGCTAAAATATTCGCCTTGCCATCACTTATTAAAGCATCTATCTTAGCAGCATAATAAAATTCATAAGGATAGCCATCTACACCTTTGCCAAAGCGAATTACCCCAGGAATATTTTCATCATCATTCCATTTACGTGTTACTTCATCTACAGGTAAATAATCTGTTATTTCTTCTTTTGAACCATCTTCATTTATTACTGTATGCTTTACTGTATCATAAGTTATTTCATGCTCTGGTGATTGAGGAAGTTTCGACCATTCCCAACTCACACCTAAATCTTTAGCAGCATCTTTTTGAATAGCCGTTACTTTTGCTTCTAATGAAACTTGTTTTTGCGGTTTATCTTGTTCTTGTAAAAAATTTTTTATCTGTTCATATTGTTTCAAAGTTCCATAAAAACTTATTGTATTTTCGCTTTCATCAATCATCACTTTATTATTTATGGCTGTTTTTTTATCTTTATCATCTATTTTATCAGGCAAATTACCTGTTAACATCAGATTTATAGTTTGTGCTATTTTATCTAATTCTAAATAATTTATCTGCACTGTATATAAATTTATATCTTTATCTCCCTTGCTTATATAAATGACATTATCTTTAAATTGATACGTATAATTATTATTTTCCGCGATAATTTTTATCATATCTTGAGCATTTATATTACTCAATTTTACAGATACATTTCCTTGTACTTCATCACTTATTACTATATTTAAATTATTTGCTAAAGCTATACTTGTAAGTAAATTTCTAATATCTACATCTACTGCTTCTAATTCATTAGCACTTACAGATATTATATTGCTACAAATTATCCCTAAAATTACAGTCAATAGTATCAAATATTTTTTAATTAAGTTTTTCATCATTAACTCCTAAGCTATTACACTAAACTCTTTAGCTTTAAGTTAAAGGGCATTTTACTTCTTTTCCTGTGCTTTCTTGCAAAATTAAATTATTTTGTCCAATCGCTAAAATTTTTATATCATTTACCATATCACCTTGTCGCACTCTATATATTTTGTCATTTATGCTAAATAAAGCTACTTTCTCTTGATTAAAATCCAAAATAGCTTTTAATTTATATACATTTTGCTCATTTTCTATTGATTTTTTTACCTTCTTTTCATTTTTATTTATCGTTGATATCTGCTGTTGCTGTGTTTTTATTTCTATATTTTCATTATTTGTATTTACTTTATCTTTTTGTTTTTCTTCAGTTGTCATTATTTTACTATCTGATTTTTCTTCATGTTCAAATGAAAAAGGATTTTTTATTGTCGATATATCTTTATCCATGTTATAAGTCATCTTACTATTTTTTTCCTCATCTTCACCATTTGCTGAAATAATCGTATTTTTATTTTCTACTTTTTCACTTACAGCTATTTTTGTTTTTTCTTCACCACTAAAACAATAAATAATAGCTACTATTATTACTAATATACATATTATTATCTGTTGCCATTTCTTTGGTAAATTATTCAATTTTTGAAGTTTTTCTCGTATAAATTCTTTATATTTCACCATAATAAACCTCTTTAAAAATGACAAAAAGAGGATACAAATGTATCCTCTTTCTAAAATCAACTGCAAAAATTAAAAATTATTGTTTAGCTTTTAATTCTTGAAGTTTAGGTCCCATTATGCGTTTGTAAGCTTCTACACCTGGTTGGTCAAATGCGTCAACATTTGCAAATTCACCTTCGTAAGCAACGGACATAGCAAGCATGTATAAGAGTTCACCTAAATGATAAGCATTCATTTCAGGTAAGCTGAATAATGCATTGAAACGTTTGTTAGAAGCAAGAGCATCAGCATTGGACTGACGAGCAACTTCTAAAGCATCACCCATTGTTACGCCAGAGATATCAGCAAGTTTTTTAACTTCTGGGAATACGTTAGGAATTACTAAATCATTTTCCCATTTTTCTACACGAATGAACTGAACAACTTTATCAAGCATACCTTCTTGATGTTGTTGAGTCTGAGAGTGCATATCACGTGTACCAAGAGCAACAACTGGAGTACGACCATAGCATACTTCATTGCCTTCTTTATCGAACTGTTTTCCTAAGGATTCAGCTAATAACTGAATGTACCACATGGATAAGGATTCAAGATAATCGCCATATGGCATCATAACTTCAATATGACGACCATATTTTTCAGAAGCGATGTATTTTAAAGCAGCATTTAACATTGCTGGGTTTTCCCAAACATTGTCAGATTTACAAGCTTCGTCCATATCTCTTGCACCGCGTAAGAATTCATCAATATCAAAGCCAATGCAAGCAGCTGTTGTAAGACCTACATCTGTAAATACAGTGAAACGTCCGCCAACTCCGTCTGGTACAGAGAATTGTGGCCAGTTATGGTCAATAGCCATCTGTTTTAATAATGTTGGTTTTTCAAGGTTAGGATCAGTTACTGCTACAACTTCTACTTCAATCTGTGGGTTTTTCTTCAATGCATCATAAACTACCATGAAGTTAGACATAGTGTCGAGTGTTCCACCAGATTTAGAAATTACGATGAGCATTACTTTATAGTTGCGTTTGTAATGAGTTTTTGTAATTTCTGCACAATCTTCAAGATTATCAATTAAATCTTTTGTACGACGTGGGTCAATATTGTTACCGCTGAAATAGAATTTTGGATAACCATTTCTTTCTTCAGTGGATTTGCTATTCCAGAATTCACCACATTGAATATCGAATAACACTTTGTTACCAAGATAAGAGCCACCGATACCTAAAGAAACAACTGCATCTACACGATTTCTTACAGATTCACGTAAATCTTGAAGACGTTTCATAGATTCAGGAGAATTCAAAGGTCCTTCTTGAATATATGGGCACTGGCTGAATAATACTTTTTCAGGTTCACCATCTTTAGATAAATGACCTTTGATTACGCCAGTTTCACGCATTACATTCATTGCTTTATGAGCTTCTTTTAATTTTTCACCAAAAGCTTCAATATCAGCTTTAGTTACTTTACCTTCGCCAAATAAGTTATCATAGTCAAAAGTAAAGCCAGATTTCAATTTGATACTCATGTTTTTATTTCCCCCTTAACTAAAACATATAGCCTATCATAAAATAGAACTATCCAAAATATCAAAAAAAATATATTTGAATAGTCCTATTATATCATATTTAGTTTTTATTGACGATTAATTATGCACTTATAAATATCAAATATACTTTATATATTTATTAGCCACGAATAACTGCTAAAACTTCTGCTGTTTTTTCTTCAAGAAGTTTTTTATCGCCACGAGTTTCTACATTAAGACGAACAACTGGTTCAGTGTTGGAAATACGAACATTGAATCTCCATTCAGGATAATCTACACTGAAACCGTCCATTTTGCAAACTTCGCCAGTAGAACCATATTTTTCTTCAATTGCAGCCATAACAGCTTTTGCATCTGCTACTGTGCTGTTGATTTCACCGCTGATTGGATAACGTTCCATGCGTTCTTTGAGCATTTCAGACATTTTACCTTCAGCCTGACATAATAATTCAGCAACTAAAAGCCATGTAATCATACCGCTATCGCAGAAGGAGAAATCTTTGAAATAGTTATGTGCAGACATTTCGCCGCCATAAACAGCATCTTCTTTACGCATGCAATCTTTAATAAATGCATGACCGCTCTTACACATAACAGGTACACCGCCAGCTTCTTCAACAAGTTCAATTGTATTCCAAGTGAGGCGTGGGTCATAGATAATTTTAGCACCAGGATTTTTATTTAAAAATGCTTTTGCTAAGAAACCAACGATATAGTAACCTTCAATCATGTCGCCATTTTCATCAAAAATAAAGCAACGGTCAAAGTCACCATCAAAAGCAACACCTAAATCTGCTTTTTCTTCACGAACAACTTTTGCAGTAGCTTCGCGGTTTTCCATTAATAATGGATTTGGTACGCCATTAGGGAATGTACCATCTGGATTGTTATTTACTTTTATAAAGTTAAATGGTAAGCGTTTTTCGAGTTCATCAATAGCTGGACCAGCTGCACCATTACCAGAGTTTACAACAATTTTTAATGGTTTTAAAGCACTCATATCTACATAAGTTAATAAATGGTCGATATAATCTTTCATAATATCAACTTCGATAACTTTTGCAGGTACTTCTGCTGGTGTACCAAGTTCACCAGCCATAACTTTAGCTTCAATATCTTTAAGACCAGTATCGCCACTGATAGGACGAGCTTCTTTACGAACTAATTTTAAACCATTGTATTCTTTTGGATTATGACTAGCAGTAATCATGATACCACCATCTAAACCAAGATGAGCTGTTGCAAAATAAATCATTTCAGTACCACACTGACCGATATCTACAACTTCACAACCCATTTCAGTAAGACCGAGTTCTAAAGCTTTTTGAATATCTGGACCAGAAAGTCTGATGTCATGACCTACTGCAACTCTTTTAGCATTAAATAATGTTGGAAATACACGACCAATTCTATAAGCTAATTCTTCATTAACTTCTTCTGGGAATTTTCCACGAATATCATATGCTTTAAATGCTGATGATTTTAATTCCATATTTTTCACCTCAATAAATTTATAAATCTATAAATATAATATTATTATTCATCAAAATTAGCAATCTATTTTTATTTTCTTTTCAATTTATATAAATATAAGAAAACTTTTTCTTATGCAAATCAAACTGATAATTTGTGTTCATAATACTTTTTCAACAAAGACTTTCTTGTAATATAAAAAGCTATCATAAGTGGCACACATGAACCAATCCATGCCATAGGATTTGCCCAACATGCACCGATATAACCAAATGCATCAACTAAAAACAGACCAGCCGCTGCTCTCATCACCAATTCCATGATACCTGCAAAAGTAGGAATAATGCTTTGTCCCAAACCTTGCAATGTATAACGATAAATAAATAATAAAGATAAAATTAAATAGCATGAACCATTTACAATCAAATAAATATGACCATATTCCACTACTTGTTCTTGCCCATCACCCACAAATAATCTAATCAATATTGGACCTAAACAAATATTTATCATTCCTGCTAAAATACTAAAACCACCTGACATTAAAATACATTTATTAACGCCAGTCTTTATTCTGTCCATGCGACCTGCACCATAATTTTGAGCTGTATAAGCTGCCATTGCCATGCCAAAGGACATAAGTGGCATAACAGCTATCATATCTATTTTTTGAGCTGCTGCATATGCTGCTACGGCGACTTCACCTAAATTATTCAAAGGAACTTGCAAAATAATAGCACCGATAGCGATGATAGAAGCTTGAAATCCCATAGGAAGAGCTACTTTTAAATGCTGTATAGCTATTTCTCTAGAAATCTTTAAATCTTTTAATTCAAAATGTAATAGAGGTATTTTCTTTTTAATATAATATACACAACAACCGCCATTGATTAATTGTGCTAATACAGTTGCAAAACCTGCACCTTGAATACCCCAGTTAAATACACCAATAAAAACTACTTCTAAAATGATGTTTAATACACAACCTAAGATTAAAAAATAAAGTGGTGTTTTACTATCTCCTAAAGCACGAATTAAATTAGAAGACATATTAAACATCATTGTAGCTACAATTCCTAAAAAAATTACAGTTAAAAAAGTACATGCCATATCCAATACTTCTGGTGGTGTCTGTAAAAAAATAAGTGCAGGGCGAACCATTATCACGCCAAAAATAGTTACAATAACAGTTGTAATAGCACTCAAAACTACACAAGCTGCTGCACTTTTTTTCATTCCTTCTTCATCTTTTGCCCCGAAACGCTGTCCTGTGCAAATAGATAATCCAGCTGTAAAACCTATTACAAATCCAATCATAAAGAACATCAAACAGCCACTACAACCTACAGCTGCTAATGCACTTACACCGAGTAAACGACCTACAATTAAAGTATCACTTAATAAATATAATTGTTGAAATACATTACCTACAATAAGTGGCAAAGTAAACATCAAAATTAATTTGGCAGGGCTACCTGTAGTTAAATCTTTTACCATAATATCACCGTCCTTATGTATCAATCCATTTGAAAAATTTCAAATGGATTATAACTATCTATTCTATATATTTAGTTACAAAAGTTCGTAAATTTTCTTGCAGATAAATTGCTGTAAATTCTAAAGCCTGCGATGATGGCGCTAATCGATTATAGTGAAAAACTTTTTCTTTATTCACCATATAATCGCAAGGATATGGTATTACATCTACACCTAATTTATTAAAATTAACAACTGCTCTTTCCATATGAAAAGCTGATGTTACCAGTAAAGGCTGTTTATACTTTCTTGATTTTAAAATATTAGTACTATACTCTGCATTTTGTGTTGTATTTAAGCTACGATTTTCTAATAAAATCATATCTTCAGATACACCGAGTTCTTTCAAAATGCGTCTGGCAATATCTGCTTCTCTACCACTATCTTCATAAATTTGTCCACCAGATACAATAATTGGTATACCTAATTTCTTCTGTAAGCGAACAGCTGTAAGTAATCGATTTGCTGGTATACTACATAAAGTCCCTGTTCCAGTAACATCTGGTGTATCGCCTGTAGCTCCACCACCTAAAACAATAATTACATCTGCATTAGGTAAATGTTTTGGTGGGTCATAAACATCTTCTAATCTACCAATTAACATACTTGCTACATAAGAAGTTGATGCTAAATAAAAAATAAATGTAACAAATGTAATAGCTATTGCTAGTCTTGTTTGTTTTCTTTTTTTACAACAATAAGCTATAAATAAAAATAAAACAAAAAATATACCTGGCGGTAATACCCAACTAGCACCAAATTTTAAAAACTCAATCATAAAATTCCTTTCTTTTCTAATAAATTGTCACAAATTTTTTTAATCTATGATAAAATATTAATAAATAATATTTTATTTTTGGAGGGTTTTACTATGATTTTCACAGAACATGAAATTGTCCGCAAAGAAAAAGCAAATGGTGGTAAAGGTCATATCATTATTGAACATTTACTCACTAAAAACGAATTAAAAGAACAATGCGGTATGTTCGCTCATGTTACTTTAGAGCCAAATTGTTCTTTAGGCTATCATGAACATCACGGTAACGGCGAAGCTTATTATATCACTAAAGGCAGTGGTCTTTACAGTGATAACGGAAATATTATTGAAGTTAAAGCTGGTGATGTTGTCTTCTGTCCAGATGGAGAAGGTCATGGCATAGAAAACACATCTTCTTCTGAAAATCTAGAATTCACAGCTCTTATTATCAATACAGTTAAATAAAAATATTGTAGCTACTAAATTATCAATTTAGTAGCTACTTTATTTTAACATAATATTTATTTTCGTACACCAATTTGATAATAATTTAAGCCATGACTTTTTACTGTTTTTGCTTTATAAATATTTCGTCCATCAAAAATATCATTGCCCTTCATTCTTGCAGTAATTTCCATGAAATCTGGACTTTGGAATTCTTTCCATTCAGTAACAATCACTAAAGCATCCACATCATTTAGAGCATCATATTTATTATTGATATACTCTACTTCTACATCTTTAAGATAAAAAGATTTTGCCATATTCATAGCTTGAGGGTCATATGCTTGTACTTTTGCTCCACGTTGTTTCAATTCTTCAATCAATCTGATTGATGGAGCTTCTCGCATATCATCTGTTCCAGGTTTAAACGCTAATCCCCAGATTGCAATTTTTTTATCACTTAAATCTTCACCTAAGACTTCTGTGATACTATGCACTAATACCATCTTTTGACGAGAATTTACATTTTCTACAGATGATAATAATTCTGGTTCATAATCATGTTCTTTACTTGTTTTAATCAAAGCTTTTACATCTTTAGGGAAGCAACTTCCACCATAACCACAACCTGGATTTAAGAAACTATACCCAATGCGAGAATCACTTGCGATGCCACGTCTTACTTTATTGATATCAGCTCCTACGCGTTCACTGATATTAGCAATTTCATTGATAAAAGAAATCTTAGTAGCAAGCATAGCATTTGCAGCGTATTTTGTGAGTTCTGCACTTTTAATATCCATAGTTACGAAAAATTCACTAGAACGAATAAATGGTTCATATAATTCTTGCATAACTTCTATTGATTTTGCATTTTCAGAGCCAATAACCACTCTATCTGGGTGCATAAAATCTTGGCAAGCATTGCCTTCTTTTAAAAATTCAGGATTAGATATAACATCAAATTTTAAATCACTACCGCGTTTATCTAATTCTTCTTGAATTACAGCTTTTACTTTATCTCCAGTTCCCACTGGTACTGTTGATTTATCCACGATATACATATCATGAATCATATATTGACCGATTTCACGTGCTGCATTCATCACATATTGTAAATCAGCACTACCATCTTCGCCCATAGGTGTTCCCACTGCGATAAAACAAATATCACTTTCTTTTAAAGCTTCTTTTATATCAGTTGTGAATTTTAAATTGCCTCGCTGTTGAGCTGATTTTACCATTTGTTCTAGACCTGGCTCATATATAGGAATTATTCCCTTTTTCAAATTTTCAATTTTTTGCTCTGCCACATCAACGCAAATAACATTATTTCCTGTAGCGGCAAAACAAGTTCCTGTAACAAGTCCTACATAACCTGTTCCTATCATTGCAACTTTCATTAATATTTACACCTCTATATATAAAATCGCTCACAAATTTATTTATACTTAGTATATTTTGCCTTATTTATGTCTAAATATCAAGAAATTATTTACAAATAACGAATTGTCATTTTATAATAGTACAAATAATAATAAACAATATATATACTATAAAATAAAGGATTGTGATTTTCTATGAAAAAATTTTCTTATACAACTTCTGGTACTTGTTCAAAACTTATAAATTTCAGCCTTGATGAAAACAATATCATTCATGATGTAGAATTCATCGGTGGTTGTAACGGAAATCTTCAAGGTATCAGCAAGTTAATTGAAGGTCAATCTGCTCAAAATGTCATTGATAAATGTCAAGGTATACATTGTGGTATGCGTCCTACTTCTTGCCCTGATCAATTATCTAGAGCTTTAAGTGAAGCTATTCAAAAATAATAAATTATAAAGGGTGATTTTTATGCTTTTTGATACTCATCTGCATACAAAATTTTCTGCTGACTCTAAAATGTCTATCGAAAACGCCATCTTAAGTGCTAAACAACAAAATATAGGCTTAGTACTCACAGAACATTTAGATTATGATTTTCCTGGTGATGATATCTATGAGTTTAACCCCCAACAATATTTTCAAGAATATTCTAGCTACCAATCAAAAACACTTTATTTAGGTGTAGAAGTTGGTATGCAAGAACATACTCTCATTCAAAGTAAAAAATTTGTCGAAAGTGCTCCTTTTGACCAAGTTATTTGCTCATTGCATCTATTAGATGGTAAAGATTTATTTTATGAATCCTGTTATACTGAAGATAAGCATACTGTATATCTAAACTATTTAAACACAATGATAAAATTAATCAAACAACATGAATTCGCTAATATTCTAGGTCATGTAGATTATATTTGTCGTTATGCTCCATATGCAAAAAAAGATATTTGCTATGAAGAATTCCATGACACTATTGATACTCTTTGGCAGACAATCATTGATAAAGATATTGTGCCTGAACTAAATACTAGACGTTTTGATAACTCTAATAATATATCTATTTTATTAAAATTATATGAACGCTACGCTATGCTTGGTGGTAAATATGTAAGTATAGGCTCTGATGCACATAAACCTGAAAATATAGGTTTTGCCTTTAAAGAAGCTTATGCATTACTTGATAAATTAAATTTACAACCAGTATATTTTGTCAATCGTCAAATGCAGCTCAGTAAAATTTAAAATAAACATTAGAAAGAAGGGTTTGTATGTCCTTAAAAAAAGCTATTTCTACAGGATTATGTATTTCTTTACTATTTACATCTGGAACTCCTGCTTTAGCTGGCAGTTTAAATAGTACAAATACAGCTCAGCCTCCATCTTATAATTATGGCGTTTTAGACTCTACTAATCTCCAATCAAAATTATTATTAGTTGAGCAATCTGTATATGGACAAGAGCAAACAGGTGCCCTATTAGATAGAATTAGTCGCCTAGAAACAGATTTTTATGGTAAAACATCTAGTTCTAAAACAGCGCTTAGCGACCGTATAAATACATTATATTCCACTATGTTTGATAATAGCGTTCGTCCTTCTGCTATCACTCAAATGAATGGTATTGAATGGTTTTTAAGTCGCCATGTTTCCATAAAATCTATTACTGATAGATTAACTACATTAGAAACTCAAATCTATGGTAAACCAATAACTGGCACATTACAAAAACGTATGAATGATTTGGCTATGCTCGCTTATGGCAATTCAGATACTAAAACACCTCTTATAGCCACTACTATTCCTGTAGATACATTAGTTAAAATAAAATTAGTTACACCACTCAATACAGAAACTTCTAAAGTTGGTGATAAAGTAAAATTCCAAGCATCTGAAGATGTTATTTATAATGGTCAATTAATCATTGCAGCAGGTGCTCCTGGTGAAGGTGTTGTCACTAAAGTAAAAAGCGCTAGAAACTTCGGTCGCAACGGTGAAATTGATGTAGACTTCCAACAAATTCAAGCATTTGATGGAACATATATTCAAACAACTTTAGGTGATAAAGCAAAAAAAGAAATTGAAAACTTAGCTATGGCTGCTGGTGCAAGTATAGCAGGTATTGCTCTTTTAGGACCAATAGGTATTGTCGGCGGAATTTTCGTCAATGGTAAAGATATCGACTTACCTACAGGTACAGAATCCTATATTCAAACTAAAACAGCAACTAATATCTATGCTATTCAAACAAATTTAGATGATAATTTCAAAGTAAATACACCGCCAATTACTGAAGAAGAATCCAACTCTAACTCAACAGATACTTCATCTAATTCAGATGTTAATACTTCTCCATCTACAACTACAGAAAACAATTCTTCTTCCAGTAGTACAGATTATAATACAAATACTTCATCTTCAAATAATGATATTTCTGCAGAAAACAATATTTATGATTATGAATATTAATTTTTTATAGAGACCAGATAATATCTGGTCTCTTTTTCTAAGGAGGATTTTATTTTGGACGAGGCTCAACTTCGCTTTCTATTTGTATTTACAGATTTAATTGCTCCACTTGTTGCCGGTTATTTATGTTATCGCTATCAAATAATCACACAAGATTTTTGTAATAAACTTATAAAAATCAATATTCGTTTAGTCGTTTCCATCTTATCTTTTTTAAGCTTTTGGACTTTAAAAATAAGTACAGATTTATTATGGCTTCCTTTATTTGGTTTTTTGGCCTGCATTATTCCTGGATTGATTGCCAAATATACATTTGCTTCTAGTTATAAAAATCTAAATGACCGCGGTGCTTATATGATGGCATCTATGCTATCTAATATTGGTACTTTATCTGGTCTATGTGCTTTTATAGTTTATGGTATTCAAGGCTTTGCTTATCTTCAAATTGTAGCCATGTTCCAAACTTTATTTACATTAAGCGTATGCTTTCCTTTAGCTAATTATTATCACTCAAAAGCTAGCCGTAGACATCATCAAAAAAATCAAATCAGTATTCGCAAATTATTATTCAATCTCAATCAATTACCAGTTTTAGCAATGATTATCGGTTTTTGTTTAGCTTTAAAAAATATCCCTACACCACAAATTGGTTATGATATTTTTAATTATTTAGTACATATAGGTGCTTGGGCAGGTCTATTTCCTGTTGGTTATATCACTAGATTTGATAAGGCCAAATATTTTTTACGTAAAACAAGCGATATCATTGTAGTAAAATTCGTCGTACTTCCTTTAATCGCCTATTTTGTTGTGATTTATCTTTTCAACGACCCTATTTTAATTGGCAGTATGATTATCGCCTTTTCTGCTCCAACTGCAATCAATGCTGTACTTGCTTGTAGCATATATAAATTAAATGTAAACATCGCTATTTCTTCATTTCTTTCCACAACAATCATCTTCTTACTCATAATATTCCCTCTATATTTCTTTGTAATCAAAGATTTAATCATACCTTAATCAATAATAAAAAAGTAAATAAGTAGTTTATAACTACTTATTAAAAATAATTTTAAGAAAATTTATTTTTGTCTTTACATGCATATTGTATACATGATACAATATGCATATAGAAAAGATAAATTTTCGCGGAGGCGATTTAAATGCGTATAGAACATGATTTTTTAGGTGAACTTGAAGTTCCTGATAATGCTTATTATGGTGTACAAAGTCTTAGAGGTTCTCATAATTTTAACATCACAGGACAAAAACTAGATTCCGATTTTATCATCGCACTTGCTATGGTAAAAAAAGCTGCAGCTATGGCAAATTTAAAAACAGCTCGTCTTGACAGTAAAATTGCAAAAGCTTTAATAGCAGCTGCTGATGAAATTATTGATGGAAAATTACATGATAATTTTATTGTTGACCCTATCCAAGGTGGTGCTGGTACTTCCATCAATATGAATATGAATGAAGTACTTTGTAATCGTGCTTTAGAAATTATTGGAGAGAAAAAAGGACGTTATGATATTATTTCTCCAAATAATCATGCTAATATGGCTCAATCTACAAATGATGCATTCCCTACAGCTATAAAATTATGTATTATTTTAAAATCTCGTAAATTAAAAATTGCTTTAAAACGTTTATCTTGGGAATTAGAACACAAAGCTCAAGAATTTAAAGATGTTCTCAAAATGGGTAGAACACATCTTCAAGATGCTGTACCTATTACTTTAGGGCAGGAAATGTCTGCTTATGCTTCCGGTGTAAATCGCGGTTTACGTCGCATTGAACATGCTTTAATCAATTTACACTATATCAACATGGGCGGAACAGCTATCGGCACTGGATTAAATGCTGAACCTAATTACATTCCTGAAGTTGCTAAAATTTTATCTGTATTAGCTGAAGAAGATTTCCATGTAGCTGAAAATTTAATTGATGCTACTAATAATACAGATGGATTTGCTGATATGTCTTCTGCTTTAAAAAATACAGCACTTATGCTCATAAAAATGGCAAATGATTTCCGTTTAATGGCTTCTGGCCCTCGTTGCGGTTTAAATGAATTAAAATTACCAGCTCGTCAACCAGGTTCTTCCATCATGCCAGGAAAAGTAAATCCTGTTATCGCTGAAGTTTTAAATCAGACTTGCTACCAGATCATTGGCAATGATACTGCTATCTGCCTTGCTGTTGAAAATGGTCAATTTGAATTAAATGTTATGGAACCTGTAATTGCATTTAACATCTTTAATTCCTTAAAATATATGACAAATGCTGTTAATACTTTTGTTGATAATCTCTTAATCGATTTAGAAGCTAATAAAGAACAATGTTATACTTGGCTCAACCATAGTGTTGGTACAATCACAGCATTACTTCCTCATATTGGCTATGAAAATGCTTCTATGATCGCTAAAGAAGCTTATCAAACTAATAAACCTGTACGTGAAATCATCTTAAGTAAAAATCTATTAACTGAAGAAGAATTAGATATTATCTTATCTCCAAGTGAAATGACTCGTCCTGGTATCGCTGGTGATAAATTATTAAAAAAAAATCTTCAAAAAAGAGCTTAATATAAAAATTACCCCTAGTAATAAAATTTACTAGGGGTTTATTTTATTTTGTATTTATTTTTGCCATTAATGATGGTAATTCTTTAATATCATTGATTGTATAAGCTGGATTTTCTACTTTGCCAAAACCATAACTTGCAAAAATCATAGGAATGTTTGCCATTTCACAAGCTTCAAAATCTCCTTGTGTATCACCTACATAAATAGCTTCATCTATATTATTTTTTTTCATCAATAATTTAATAGTTTCGCCCTTATGCAAGCCTGTATCACCATAACATAAATGATCTTTTACTTTATCTGTCATATTTGCATATCTCAAAGTTGTTTCGATATAGCCTACCTGACAATTACTTACGACATATAAATTATAATCTTTTGCTAATTCGTTTAAAGTATCAATAACACCATCATAAAAAACGCCTGAATGTTTTTCTAAATAAGCATCTTCATAATCATAACAAGCCTGACAAACTTCAGCACGTTTTTCATCATCTAAAGTAGGCAACATAAGTCTGCCAATTTCATCCATAGTTTTGCCGAATAATTTTTTTAATTTATCGCCATCTAAATTTGCTTTAATTCCTGCTTTTTCCCAAATAGCTTCATTCCAACTTTCAGCTACTACATCAGTAGAATCCCACAAAGTACCATCAATATCAAAAATAATATTTTTCATAGAAATCTCCTTATTATAAAAGTATTTATTTCCATTTTAAGAAAAATCTTAAAATTAATCAACAATAATTTATCTAAAAAAGAAGACTTTTATTTTAATTATAAACACGAATAGATAATAAAAAACATACTATTTACAACTATACAATCATAAAATCATCTTTATAAAAATAGTATTGACAAAAAAAGATTTTATGTTTATAGTATTAGACAAAGACAAATGCAATGAACAGGAAAAGTATATTTGTGAAGTTTTCAGAGAGTTATGGTTTGGTGTGACATAATAATATAGCAAATAGAAATACACCTGTGAGCTACTGGCTGAACATTTATTTAGTAGGCTTAGTCGGAATGCCACCGTTATCATAGGCTAGGGTATGTTAGTATCTGAATAAAGTGGCTTGCTAATAGCAAGAAGGGTGGTACCACGGGTTAATTACAGCTCGTCCCTATTTTAGGGACGAGCTTTTTTGCATTTATTTTTAAATAATAAAACTACTCAATTACTTAGCAATTTAGGAGGAATATATATTATGATTATCGTTATGAAACCAGAAGCTACAACTACTGAATTAGAGGCTGTAAAAAATAAAATCACTGATGCAGGTTTAAATTTTCACCTTTCTCAAGGTTCTTCTCGTACTATCGTAGGTGTTATTGGTGATAAGAAAAAAATTGCTACACTACAAATGAATAGTTTCGGTGGTGTAGAAAAAACTGTTTCCATCACTGAAAAATATAAATTAGTAAGCCGTGATTTTAAAAAAGAGGATAGCATTATTGATGTAAATGGTGTTAAAATTGGTGGTGGTCATCTCGCTATCATGTCTGGCCCTTGTGCTGTTGAAAGCAAAGAACAATTACTTGAAGCTGCTAAAGCTGTAAAAGCTTGTGGCGCACAATTTTTACGCGGTGGCGCATTTAAACCTCGTACTTCTCCATATGATTTCCAAGGATTAGCTGAAGAAGGTTTAAAAATGCTTCGTGAAGTAGCTGATGAAGTAGGTCTTAATGTTGTAACTGAAATCGTAAATATCAACGATTTAGATATGATTTGCAAATACGCTGATATGCTTCAAATCGGTGCTCGCAATATGCAAAACTTCCAATTATTAAAAGAAGTCGGTCATACAAATAAACCTGTACTTTTAAAACGCGGTCTTAGTGCTACAATCAGTGAATGGTTAAATGCTGCAGAATACATCGCTAGCGGTGGTAATTACAATATCGTACTTTGCGAACGTGGTATTAGAACATATGAAACATTCACTCGTAATACTTTAGATTTAAGTGCTGTAGCTGCTGTTAAAGAATTATCTCATTTGCCTATCATCGTAGACCCAAGTCATGGTACTGGTCGTTGGCAAATGGTTCGCCCTATGGCTCGTGCTGCTATCGCTGCTGGTGCTGATGGCTTAATGATTGAAGTACATCCACATCCTGAAGTAGCTCTAAGCGATGGCGACCAATCACTTAAACCAGATAATTTTGCAGTTGTTATGCAGGAAGTTCGTCAGATTGCACAAATGATGGGGAAAACATTATGAATACAGAAAAAACACCAAAATTACATTTAGCCATTTTAGGTGTAGGTCTTATCGGTGGTGCTTTCGGTATGGCACTAAAAGATAAATTACAAGATGATATCTTCATCACTGGTAATACTCGCACTGAAAAATCTTTACATGAAGCAAAAGCTTTAAAGGCAATTGATGAAGGTTTTTTAGACCCAATAGAATGTGTACAAGGTGCTGATATTATTTACCTCAGCACTCCTGTATTACAAATTGTACCTTTAGTAAAAAAAATATTACCACATTTAAAACCAGGCGCAATTTTAACAGATGCAGGCAGTACAAAATCTTTCATTGCCAAACAAATCATGGATTTACTTCCTGAAAATATCTATTATGTAGCTGGTCATCCTATGACAGGACGTGAAAAAAGCGGTGTAACAGCTGCTCATAAAGATTTATTCAATAATAAATGTTATGTAATCGTCAAAGATACAGGTGCTCCAGCCAAAGTAGTTGAAAAAATCGTCAATCTAATAAAATTAACTAATGCTAATATTACAACTCTCACTTTAGAAGAACATGACAGATGTGCGTCTATCATCAGTCATATTCCTCATATTACAGCAGCTGCACTAGTTAATCTTTTAGATAAAAACCCTAACGATTTAGAATCTTGCATCACTCTTGCTGGTGGTGGATTTAAAGATACTACGCGCATTGCTTCCTCTAATGCTGATATGTGGGCAGATATATGTATCTCTAACAGTGAGCCTATTATCGAACATCTATCACAACTTCAATCACTACTAAGCGGAGTAATCACTTCTATTGCCAAAAAAGACCGCCAAGCCATTCATGATTATTTTGTTGAATCAAAAACAAGACGCGATATGATACTAGAAGAAACAAAGGACAAATATGATTTAATTTAGGTGAAAAATGCAACACAAAGCTTATAGTTTTCTAATTATCGCTTGTCTTCTATGGGGATTTCAACCTGTTACTATAAAAATAGTAACGCAAGAAATGAATATCTTAACGATAATTCCTCTTAGATTTCTTATTGTCAGTATAATCTTATTCATTATCATGAAAATAACAAATGAAAAAAATTTTTTACCACCAAAAAAAATGTCTATTAACTTTATGTTTAATGGGCTTTTTTGGTATTACAGTAAGTAATGGTATTCAATTCACAGGACTGCAATATTCCTCTGTTGGTAATATGACATTAATCAGTACTACAGCTCCTGTCATCACTGTTATTTTAGCTAGAATTTTTCTTAATGAACGCTTAAATTTAATTCAAATAATAGGTATAATAATTTCTTTTTTTGGTACCTTATACCTATTGAGTGGAGGCTTAAAGCTGTTATAAATAATATATAATTTTATATA
>ULMS01019971.1_pt1 | contig 20015 bp, 34 predicted proteins | sample 1951721 | NCBI WGS metagenome assembly ULMS01 (sample SAMEA4835557, study PRJEB28245) | human gut metagenome | biome: gut microbiome; material: fecal sample | place: Denmark | collected 2008 | reverse complement strand
TTGTGGTTTGCTTTCATGTCGAAGTCCTGTGGAATGTGGTCAATGATGTGGACCGGGTCGGAGAAGCTCATGCTGCTTCCTCCTCGCGCTCCTGCCAGAGCACGCGAAGCTCCTCGAGGCAGTCCTCCATGATGTCCTTGTCGAGCCCCGCGTCGTTGGCTGCTTCGGTGAACTCTTCGATTGTGACGAGCTCGCCTCCGGCTGTAAGCGTGTCGAGATCGAGCACGTACCCGTCAATGAGGATCGGCTGCTCGTCGGGATACTCGTCGTACACCGACGGGACGCCGCCCATGCCGAAGTAAAAACCGTTGCTCATGCGAAGTACCTCAATGCGATGACCGTGAGACCGATTGCGACGATGCCGCCGATCGTGAAAAGGCGATGTCCGAACGTGATGGTGTCTTCGGACGTAGGCTCGTACTGGATGAGCTCGTCGGCGCTGCGCCCGGTGAAGAAATCGAGAAGAGACATAGCTTTCTCTCCGGTTGGGAAAATGAAAAAAGGCATTCAGATGCCGCCCTAGGAGATGCCACGCGAGGTGGCCGGCGGCACGTGAATGCCTTCTGATGAAAGTGGGGTGAGGGAGCCGGGGTGAACGCAAAAGCCTCTCGTCTGCAGATGCCCCGGCTTTGGGATCTGGCCTAGTGAGCCGCCAGATCGGCGCATATCTGCGTCACGCCGTTGCCCTCAAAATCGTTAAGGTAGTTCGTCCATGACGCACTGTACGTTGCAGGCGACCTGCTCGTACTTCTCAGCGAGAGGGCAGTGGATGACGGTCGGCTCGGTCTTCATGTAGAAGGCAAGCGCGGCGGCGTTCGCGATGCTCAGGAGCGCGTACTCATGGACATCGGCTTCGCTGCAGGTCTCGCGACCGATCGAACGGAGGTAGTGCGCCAGTCGGGCGTCGAAGTCACTGTTGGTCATCGTCGTCCTCCTCGTCGTCATCGTGGAGCAGGCACATCAGAAGGGCGTCGACGCTGTCGAGCGCTTCGAAGTACGTGTCGTCGTCTCCCCGAAGGAAGGCTGCGGTGGCCTCATCAATGAAGCCCTTGATGTACCCGAGGTAGTCGAGCTTGTCCTTGTCCGTCATTGTGTTCTCCTGGTACACCGTCCCGCGTGTCGCTCTTTGCGGGTGCCCGCGAGACGGCGATAAAAAAAAGCCCCCGGCGTGTGCCGAGGGCTAAGAAAAGCAAAGCCCCGGGCAGATGCCAACGGGGCTGTCGCTAAATTTTCTCGTTGATGCCTAACTGCTTAAGAATTTTGTTAGCTAGGTATCGAGAGTTGATGCCATGATCCACTGTGGTTTGCTTGTCTCCACATCGCCAAATTTCGTGATCGCCTTTCCCTTTGCGGACAAGGTAAGCATTGTGTTTGTCAAAGATCAGTAGCAGTTGCTTGTAGAAACCATTCATTTTTTTATGGAAGAGCGGCCACTAGAGTCATATTGGGGCGAATAGACTGGTTGATCGTAGCGGTCTTGAAGGCTTCTTCCATGGCCAGCTCGCAGCACTCTTCAACCTTCTTTTGAAGTTCTTCAAAAGTCTCCCCTTCGGTCACGATGCCGAGATAAGGTTGAAAGTCGTTGCATTCAGCGACAAGCATCTTGCTTTCCTCGTCATAGACGACGAACACCCTGATTTTGAGTGGAAGGCCCAAGCGTGCGGCAATCTTCCACCCCGGGAAGCCAACACGGTACGCAAACATTAAAGTCTCCTTCAAGTGATGTTTGGCTTGGGTGGGTTAGGCCCAAGAGGTAGCTTCATCTTACCTGCTAAAGGCGCAAGTGTAAACCGCGCGGCCGTCCTTTCTTGTGAAAGCCCATCCAAGCGTCCTCTCGCCAGTCCCCTACGCTTGAACACATGCGAGAAGGCGCTTGAATCGGCTTTCAATCGAGACGCGGTTGCGCATCGTCTGCGCTCTGGCCGCTCGGGGCTTTGCCCTCTGCTTCGTTTCAGCTGTTCTCGATCTAGCTCGTGGGGCGAGCTTGCGTCGTTTTCAGGTGGTCCCCATCCCAACCGCACTGGAAGATGCCCTCCAGCCGTCCTGCGTACTTTTCATGCGCGACCTTTGCGACTACCGTTCTGAGCTGTACTGCGCGTCGCTAGACCCTTCTAGCCAAAGCTACAGCCGCTTCTCAGGCGGTCCCCGACACAGCTAAGTGCCGAGATTCGAAGAAAGAGCCGATAAACGGTTCGTTGTCTTCGTATACGTGAAGTATATACGATGAGTGTACGCGTTGCACATGATTCGTTTATAGGGATAACCCTTAGTAGTGTACGGGAGGTACAAAAAAAGCCCCGAAGTGGGGCTTTGTGAGTTTGTCTTTAGGGGGGGCTTGTTATGCCTTGCGGATGTTGCAGGTCGTCACGACGCGGCCTCGGACTGCGAATCCATGCTCGAGTTCTTCGGGGTCAAGCGTGTAGGCCTTGTACATCGGGTTGTCGCTGATGATGTGGAACTTGCGGCCGATACGTTGGACGCGCTTCACATAGAGGCTGTCATCAAGCGAGAAAGCGAACATCGAGTCCGTGTAGAAGCTTTCTACGCTTCTGTCGATGATGACGAAATCGCCGTCTTGCAGCGTTGGCTCCATGCTGTCGCCATTGATGATGATGAGGTTCAGGCAGTTTGGGTTTACATCTCCGCAGTTCCGCGTGATCCAGGAACGATTGACCTGCATGACCTCAACGACAGCCGCATTTGGATTGAGCGACTCATTGACGCCGCAGGACGCTCGCACATTCAGTAGCGGAATGCACACGGTGTTCTCGCAGACAATCGACTGGTGCATCGTAGAGTCTTCCGAACCAGTAATAAGCCACGATGGGGAGACTCGAAGCACTTGGCACATTCGCGCGACCTCTTCTACTCCGGGGCGGTTTCGTCCACTGAACCACGCAGACACCGCTTGCGGACTTACTTCGATCTGCCTTGCAAAGGCCGCCTGTGAGATGTCCCGCTCTTGCAAGATCAAACGGACTCGATCCATAAGTGAGGTGATTGACATAGGAAGCTCCTTTGTGTTTCGCACAGTGTACGCGACATTCACGTATCGTACATTGATTCTTGGAGATGCGCTATACTTCACGTATACAAACATCATGGAGAGTGTAATGGATACGTTTACGGTTGCCGTTGATCGAGCAGGGTCACTCGCGGAGCTGTGCCGTCGATTGAGCGACGTGCCGGGATTCCCGAAAGTGACGCCGCAAATTTTCTCCGGCTGGCGTCGACGCAACCAGATCCCCGACGGGCGCGTCTGGCAGGTGTCGTTCGCGACCGGTATTCCTCCTTGGGAAATCCGTCCCGACCTGTACGATCGGCCAGAAGACTATCTGGCCAAGGTCTCTAAGGCCGCAAGCAAATCTATCGAGTGAGGTCGTGATGAGCTACGCAGCGGAAAGGTGGGCGCGTAGTCAGAAAGTTGGCAATGCTTCGGCGAAGTTTGTGCTGATTGAACTGGCGAACGCGCTCAACCGCGAAAGCGGCAAGTGCTTCCCCAGTATCGATGCGCTTCAAAAGGCCACGGAACTGAACCGCAAAACAGTGATTGCCGCAACTAAGTTCCTTGAGGAGAGGGGTTTCATCACAAAGCAGCGTTCGTTCGCGAACGGGAAGCAGACCATTTACTACGGTTTCCCGTCGTTTAATTCTGCCGACTGGGACGCAAAGAAAAGTACCGAAAGCGGCACTTTGGAAAGTACCGAAAACGGAACTTTACTCGACGAAAGTACCAGAATCGGGACTTTGGAAAGTACCGAAATCGGCACTACCGAAAGTACCAAAACTGGAACTCACGGCAGTACCGAAAACGGGACTTTCGAGAGTACCGTTTTTGGGCCTGTAACAGGGAATAAGAACAGGGAAATAGAACAGGGAAGTAGAACAGGGAGTGTCGCTCCGTCACCCGATCATTTTCCCGACGCCACGAAAAAGATCGAGGAGCCGAAGCGCACGACAACAGACAGGGGATCGCGACTAACGATCACTGAACTACCAGACGACTGGAAGGCTTTCGCCGAACAGGAAGAACCTGACCTTGATCCTAAGCGTCTCTTTGAAAACTTCAAGGACTACTGGAACGGACTCTCTGGAGCTAAGGCAATCAAAAAGGACTGGAAGGGCACTTGGAGAAACTTCGTCCGCAGCTTCCATAACGCCGAAGACTGGAAACGTCGACCGATGCTCAAACGTGCACCTACTCACTCACCTTCTCGACCCGGTCAGTTCGTCGAGAAAAAACAATCCGAACGTGACTACTTTGACTGGTAAACAATGACTACTGACATCACCACGAAACTCAAGACGGCCTTTGCCGCCCCCGCTTCGAAGGAGGTTACGTTCGAATGCCAGATTCACGGCGTCCAGACGTACACCACATATCAGCGTCGCGACGGCTCTTGGGCTGATCCGTACTGTCCGGAATGCCGAAGGATCGAGAAGAAACGCGCCGAGCTGCTTGCAGAGATGCAGGCGGACGCGAAAGAGCGCGCCGTTGGATTGACTCGTGCGCTTCACTGCGAAAGGCCGCTGGACTTCGACGTGCCTTGCTTCGCCAACTATCAACCTGAGACGCAGGAAGAAGAGCGCAACCTGTCCATCTGTCGCCGCTTTGCCGAGCGGTTCACGGAACGTGAGCTTGAGCGAGAGAGGGCGCATAACGCACAGGAACCGGATTGGCGCTCTAAAAACTCCATGGGTCTTCTGCTCTTCGGCAACTATGGCACGGGCAAGACGCACCTCGCCTACTCAATCCTGAAGGAACTCGATCGCCAAGGACTGCCGGGGTTCTACATCACAATCCCCGACCTCTTCGATCGCATCTCCGACCGCGTCAATCGCATTGACGTTGCCGAAACTCTCGGAAAGCTTTGCATGGTGTCCTGTCTCGTACTGGACGAGATCGGTGTCCAGTCTGGCGACGCCGACGAGAAGAAGCGTCTCTACCAGATCATTGATGGCCGTATCAAGAACGGTCGCCCGACCATTCTCGTCACGAACCTCGATCGCTCTGAGTTGGTAAACCTGTTGACCGAGCGCGTGGTTTCTCGCGTTATCCAGTCGTCTTACAAGCTTTTCTTTACTGGACGGTGCAGGCGTGAATCCGTCCGTCGCTCTGCTGAGGAGGTTTTCTGATGATTCTTGATGAGTTCACCGGTCGCAACTGCAAGCGCACCGAATACATCGACGCCCGCGGACGGCACTGGATCGTGCGCACGGACCCAGTGTTCGTAGAACGCCGACTCACCGGCTACGAGACGACACTGCTGCTCCAGCTCGAGCACCGCAACTCGCCGTGCCGACGCGCCGCCAGCGCTACAAAAGAGCGCGCGCTCATGAAGCACGACGGCTTCATCGCACGGCTACAGCGCGAAGACGCGACGAGGGGAGACAGCCTCAATCTTCTCACGGGGGACCTAAAAAGGAGGAGTCATGAAAGAAAGTGACGAATACCGTCTCGGACGATCTGCCGCACTACGCGGTGAGTCGATGGCGAAATACCAGAGCCTCACGGCTCGAATGAATCCCAAAAAGAGAGCAGCCTTCATTCAAGGCTATTACGACGGACTGAGGAGAAAGGAAAAATGATTGGTTTCACGATTGAGGGGGCTCCAGTCCCCAAAGGACGCCCGCGCTTCACGCGCACTGGGCATACGTTCACACCGGCCAAGACGCGTCAATACGAGGCTCTGGTGACGGCAAGAGCAAGGGAAGCCATGATCGGCAAGAGAAAGATCGAAAAGCCGAACGCAGTCCGTGTGGACATCCTCGCCATCTTTCCTGTGCCCTCGTCATGGTCTAAGAAACGCCGCACAGCGGCTCTGCAGGGTGTAGAGCATCACGTCTCAAAGCCGGACCTTGACAACGTGCAGAAGGCGATCCTGGACGGCATGAACGGCATCGTGTTTGAAGACGACTCGCAGGTGATCGACAGCCGGACCAGAAAGGCGTACGGACCCGAGCCGGGGGTAAAAGTTTTTATTGACGAGGTGAAGCATGGATGATGCTGACCGAGCTGCCAGAAGCGATGAGTGGATCATGCGTGCGGCGATAGAGGAGAGGAAGCCCGAGGGACCGAGCCCGATGCTTGTGACAATGTGCCTTTTCTGCGGAAAGGCGATTGAACGAGTGAGCGCGACTGATGTCAAGGCGGGGAAGATGGTGAAGAGATGGTGTTGCGCGGATTGCAGAAACGCCTGGAGCAAGGAAAACGAATGAACGCTGAAGAAAAGATGCTCGAAGACCGCCTGCTCAACTGGGGGCGTTGGAACCAAGACCCGAAGCGGCAGGGACGCTCTCCGTTGTGCGCCTTTATGGAAGTCGTGCCGGACGATGATAAGGACAATGACCTGCCTGTCGAACGGCATGACGGACCGCCTCCGGTGGATGTCAGCGATGCCCTTCTTGTGCAAAGGGCGTGGGAACGACTCCCGGTTGCACCAGAGCGCTACAGAAAGGCGAAGATGGTTGTCGGGGTGGCATACGCTTACCACGTGCCTTTTATGGACCTGAAGCGCATCCTGAGGAAGTATCATCGCATCAATCTCCATGAGCGTGAGTTTGATGGACTGGTGGAGATGGGTAGGAAGATGATTCGAAACAATCTCCTAAAACTCGAAGGGATGCCGTCAAAATGAGTTATACTCAGCAGTAACAATTTGAAGCTGTGTGATCAGCGGGGCCGTTTTCAGGGGTAAGTGTATCTTCAGAAAACGGCATGCCTTTTTGCGTAGGGTTTCAGAGCTGATGCCCGCTTGAGTTAAGATGTAATTGAGCCCGTGGTGATGAACTGCGGGCTTTTTCATTTACAACACCGCGCAAGCCTAGCCAGGGATAGTCTGTCCTCAGGAAGCTCACTCCGCGCGGTTACCTTTTCGCTACCTTAGGGCAGTTTGCTCCGAGGTCGGGGCGGGGATAAATCCTCGCCCTTTCTCATTTTCGGAGGATCGCTATGTTCGATCGATTTGACAACTGGCTTATGGATAGGCTTGTTCGGCTCTATGTTGCTGCGAGTGCGCGCCGACGTCGCCGCCTTGGGCTTGCCGCTGATGGAGACTTCGAGGGTGTCCGCTTTATCGATACCGACGCAGGACAGGCAAGGTTCGTTTATTCGTACCGGCTACCGCACAAATCGGCCACGGTGTGAGCGAATTAGCTCTCTTACGATAGTGCCCGCATCGTCTGATTCGGTGAGGTCGAGCCATTCTTCTGGCGTTAGGTCTGGGATGAGAATTTTTCGTTCATCTCTCAGGAAAACGATGGCTTCGCAGCCGCATTGAAATTCAATGCAAGCAATCGTGGGGGCATCGACATCCAGAATCTGTAGATCATCATCATCGATGTAGGTAAGTGACATAAACGCCTCGTTGGTTACGTTGATAGGGTCAGAGCTTCAACAATGCACCCAAGGGAGTCGCGCGGCATATCACGGTAGGTATGCCGCTTTTCTTTTATCTGCTAGGTTAGCGGTAGAAAAAATAACTTCGAGGTTTTTTGTTTAGAGTTGGCCTCTTTTTTGTGTATTCCGAGATACCTTGTTTGCCTCCGTAATTTTCTGTACAAGGTCAGAAAATTGGAGTGTTTTAGCAAACTCAGTATTGTCGGTAGACGGCTGAAGTTGTTGGTTATCGTTTTCGACGAGCTTTTCTATCAAATAGTCAGGGTCAACTTTGCTTTTTAGCTGTAGCCATTGCCATGCGAATGTTATGCAAGCAAAAAGAGAGATTCCTGTTGCAACGAAGAATATTCCGGGCCAAAGATTGGCGGGTACGCCAAGAAATTCATTGAATTGCTGACTCGTAGATGCAACAGGCAAAACGGATAGAAAGATACCTAATGAGCCAAAAAACGAAAATCGCTTGGAGTTCGCTGAAATAACTTCAGCGGTGTAGAGCTTTATCGTGTGCTCAGAAGCGCAGATCATTCTAGGGGCTTTGTACACAACGTCGACCTTTTCGTTAGATCCAGGTAGCCTCAGAACACCATTACTCATTATTGGCCTTTCCCTTTTTGATGTGCAGGAGATCGGGCGACAGAATGCCTATGGCGTGCTGGCTTAGAAAGCCACAATGCGTACAGACAAACGCGACGCACGGAACAGATGGACCGCCAATTTGGAAATTGTTCAGGGACTGCTGGATCGAGTTAGTGAAAACGCCGTCAACAACTTCAAAGTCTCGTCCGTGACACATGGGGCATTCAACCCCAGCCGGCATGGATAAGTTCAGTTTGTTGACTAGCTTTGATAAGTCTTCTTTCTTCATGCTTAAGCTAGATATGAGTGTGAGGAAGTGCGGAGCGGTGTTGGCGCATCGCTCCGCGACTAACAGTGTACTCTGCCCTCGTGGGGAAACCTCGGGGGCTTTTCAATTTAGAGGGACAAAATGAAGAAAGCTATTGTGGCGGCCATTGCGGTCGCCTTTTTCGTTTCTACAGCGGCGGAAGCACGTGGCGGTCGTGGGTTCAGCGGTGGACGTTCGTTCTCCCGTCCCGCTACTACGAAGAGCTATGCACCGAAGCGCACGACCGTTGTGAAGAAGAATACGACCGTCATCAACCAGACGGTGAATCAATCTGCTCCTGCCTCTTCTGGCGGTGGCTTCTGGTCTACTGTTGCCGGATCGTTCGCAGGGTCGATGGCAGGCAATGCTGTCTACGATGCTGTGACTGATGACAAGGGCCAGGAGCCGGCACCGGCTCAATGAAATATTTGTAGGTTGGGAATCAAAATGGTGAAGAAAAGAACCTGGTAGGTTCTCCCGTAGTTCGAAAAAGGCTTGCGGGTCTCGCGAGTCCCGAAGGTCGTCTAGATGCAATTTTTCAAAACGTGGTCTGACCACTAAAAAGGGGCTTATCGCTCGGCTTTTGTTTGTGTTTACTGGAGGAGCGTATGTCGCTGAAAACAGCGGGAATTCGAGAGTTTGCGAGGATGATTGGTCGCTCGCATTCTTGGGTGGTCTCGCAGTGCCAGCGCAACATCATTCCAAAAACCACTGACGGAAAGATTCCGGTCGATGATGCGCTGAAAATTGTTGCTCAACTGGACGAAGAAAAGTCCCGTGAAAAAGAAGAACGAGAGAGGGAAGCTTCAGAAGCCGAAGGCCTTTTGTCATTTGATGAAGCTCGCGCGAAGAAGGAAACGTACCTCGCTGAGATCAAGGAGATGGAGGCGAAGGTTATGCGCGGCGAGTTCGTTGCCGTGGCCGACGTGAAAGCGGATGCCCGTGCAACGGCTGAAAGGCTTCGCTCTTTTTGCCTTGCCGCTCCTTCTCGCTTTGCGGGCCTGCTCGAGCACAGAAGCCAGCGTGACGTTGAGGCCGTTTTGGAGCAGATGTTCAACGAACTTCTTGAGAAGATTCACGGCGGCCAATTCTCTGCCGACGAAGAGGTGAAAGATGGGGATTTGGAGTGACGAGTTTGCTCGGATCTGCCGACCTATCTCACGTCTGACGGGTAGCGAATGGGCGGATGAGTTCCGCGTCGTACCGCCGGGCACGTCGCCTGAGCCGGGCAAGTGGCGCACCAGTAGAACTCCATACCTGAAAGAGCCGATGGATGCTGCGACTGATCGCGAGACCGAAAAGGTTGTTTTAATGTTCAGTTCTCAGCTCGGCAAGTCGGAAGCGCTTCTTGGCATCATGGGCTATTACGCCGACCAAGAGCCTTCTCCGCAGCTGATGCTTCAACCGACGGTTGAAATGGCAGAGGCTTTCTCGAAAGAGCGCATCAGTCCGATGTTTGCTTACTCGCCTGGGCTCAAGGGAAAACTTGAGGAAGGCAAGGACGAGAAGGGGACTTCTCGCAAGTCGTCGACGACGATTCGCATGAAGCACTACCCGGGCGGGTATCTGGCGCTTGTCGGTGCCAATTCCCCTGCGGGTTTGGCTTCGCGCCCGATTCGCGTCCTTCTGTGCGACGAAGTTGACCGCTACGGCGTGACGAAGGAAGGTGATCCGATCAAGCTTGCGGTACAGCGTACCGCGAACTTTGAAGCCAGTCGAAAGATTGTGCTTGTCTCGACGCCGACCACGACGGAAGAATCAAAGATCTACGAAGCCTTCAAGGAGTCGGATCAGCGGTACTTCTACGTCAAGTGCCCGCACTGCGGTCATGAACATCGCCTCGTGTGGGATTTGGTCAGGTGGGACAAGGACGAGAACGGGAATGCGCTTCCGATGACTGCGGCAATGTACTGTCCTGAGTGCGGCGCGAAGACGCGCGGCCCGTACCGTCCTGACCTGAATATGCTGTCTACCGGTCGATGGATCGCGCATAACCCCGGCCATTCGGTCAAGGGGTATCAATGCAATGCGCTTTACTCGCCTTGGGTCACGCTTCACGGCTTGGTCGAGGAGTGGGTTTCGTGCACTGCTGAAAACAATCGCGAAAAGCTGAGGGAGTTCATCAACTTGAAGCTTGGAGAACCTTTCACAGCGATCAATCCCGATGAAGGGGACTTTGACCAGCTGTTAGACCGCCGCGAGGAATATCCGACTGAGCATTTGCCGGAAGGAGTCCTCATGCTGACCGCCGGCGTAGACGTTCAGCGCAATCGCCTCGAGTGCTCCATCTACGGCTGGGGCCACGACCGCGAGTGCTGGGGGATTTGTCATCGCGTGCTTTACGGCTCGCCTGATGACCCACAGACGTGGAACATGCTCGACGGCGTGCTCGAGACTGAGTACAAACATTCGAGCGGCGTGAAGATGCCTATCTCTTGTGTCTTCATTGACTCAGGTGACGGCTTATACACGAACAATGTGTACGCCTACACGCGGGCGAGGGAGCGTCAGAGAGTTTTCTCGATCAAAGGCCGAGGCGGCGCGGATTTGCCTTTCGTAGGTAAGCCGAGTCGTGCCGGTACAGAGAAGGCCGTGCTTTTCCCGCTCGGCGTTGATGCCGGCAAGCGCAAGGTGATGGATCGCCTTGACGTGCTAGAGGCGGGTCCGAACTTCGTTCATTTTGATGCGAATGTGGACGCGGGCTTCACTGAAGACTTCTTCAAGCAACTTACCGCTGAAAAGCAGGAAGTTGTCCGAGACAAGAACGGCTCGAGGCTCGTTTGGGTGAAGCTTCGCCAGCGCAATGAGGCTCTGGACTGCGCGGTCTATGCAACCGCGGCGATGGAGCTTCTGACGCCAAACTTCGACGTGCTCGAGCGCTACTACACGGGCCAGAAGGCTGTGGAGTCTCTACCGGCTCAAAGGCGTGTCCGTCGTCGAGGGACTATCTCTCGAGGTGTTCAACTTTAAAGGAGCAAGAGATGACGAACCGAAAGCAAGAGGGGATACCTGTCCGCGTTTCACAGCGTCGCCTGTTGGAGACGATGGACGGCATCCACAAGGAAATCGTCGAGGTGGCAACCGAACATCACGTTGTTACGTACTGCAGGAAGCGCCTCGACGAGCTGGTTAAAGACTATGAAGCATGCGCAGAGATGCTTATTGCCTCATACGATGGAGAAGGGAAGTTAATGTGAGTTGCTTTCTTCTGAATCGATCCTATCGAGTTCCTTTTCGATCTCAAGGAGCGCGGCTTTTAGTTTTCGAGTGTTGAAGACGATGGTACGTTCAAACGCCTCGGGATGGCCTTCTGAATTATTTGGGACGGGATCCAGGGTAATTTTAGGTGCCATCAGCTTCAGGAAAAGTAGAGCCTCCTCGCGATTCTTTGCGCTCATATATCACCTTTTAGTGTGGTTAGTGGAATGCCGATTTGGGTTTCCGGCTGAACAATGATCGCACTGAAAGGTGACTTTCACAAAATGCCCTCGGCGCTTCGGCTCCGGGGGCTTTCTTTTTTAGGAGGCCGCATGGCTTGGATCACGCTTGAAGAAGCGAGGAGAAACCTCGAGCTTTGGCTTGAGGCGTCGCGAGAAGTTGCCGCCGGCCAGTCTTACACGATCGGCACTCGCACTATGACTCGCGCCAGTCTCAATCAGATCATGAACATGATCAAGTACTGGCGAAAGGAAGTGGCTGCGCTCGAGGCGGCCGAGACCGGCAGGAGTCGCGTATACCGCGGAGTGCCGAGGGATTTGTAGGAGATGACGGATGAGTAAGTTATTCGAAGCAAACGGAACTCTTGCTTCGCCATCTCCGCCCCAAGAGTTAGCTACTGCAGTTCGCGCTCCTGCGAGGGTGGTCAGCTCCGGCTACTCTCATGGCGGTGCCAGCTACGCAAAGAAGTCGATGATCGGGTGGCGAAGTACAACGACCGATGCCGACGAAGACATCGTCGAAAACATCGAGACGCTTCGCGCCAGATCGCGCATGCTGTACATGACGGCTCCTATCGCGACGGGTGCGCTGAAGACAATTCGCACGAACGTTGTTGGTAGCGGCTTGAGCTTGAATTCTCAGATCGACGCCGGATTTCTCGGCATGTCGGATGAGGAAGCGAGCGATTGGGAAGCCAATACCGAGCGTGAATGGCGCTTGTGGGCGGATAGCGTGATGTGCGACGTAGAACGACGCCAGAACTTTTATCAGCTCCAGTCGCTTGTAATGCTGTCAACGTTGATGAGCGGCGACTGTTTTGTCATTACGCCGATGATTCGTCGCGTTGGCTCGGTGTACGACCTTCGTGTCGGGATCATCGAAGCCGATCGCGTTTGCAACCCGAAGGACAACCTTGAGGCCCTGAAGAAAAACATTCTTGGGGGCATTGAGGTCGGTAAGTACGGAGAGGCCATTGCAGTCTATGTCGCTAATCGACACCCTGGAGCTACTGCACGTTCGACGGACACGCTTGAGGTGAAATGGAGCAGAGTGCCGATCTTCGGTGATCGTACAGGTCGACGCAACGTCCTGCACATCATGACCGATGTCGAGCGTCCTGCTCAGCGAAGAGGCGTCCCGATTCTTGCGCCTGTCATTGAAGAGCTCAAGCAGTTGAAGCGCTACAGCGATGCTGAGCTGATGGCCGCAGTGATCAGCGGCATGTTCACGGTTTTCGTGACGACGCCTTCGCCTGACGAGAGCGGCCTTTTCGGCGGCGGTGGCGGCCTTCCCGCCATGCAGCGCATCGATCCCGATCCGCAGGCATACGAGCTCGGAAACGGCGCGATTGTGCAGCTTGCCGAAGGCGAGAAGGTGGAGATTGCCGATCCGAAGCGCCCGAGTGTGGCGTTTGACGGATATGTGCAGGCGGTATGTCGGCACATCGGCGCGGCGCTCGAGATTCCGTATGAACTGTTGCTGAAACATTTCACGTCTAGCTACTCGGCCAGCCGAGCCGCGCTGCTCGAGGCGTGGAAGATGTTCCGCATGCGAAGGGAATGGCTCGTCAGTTCGTTTTGTCAGCCGGTTTACGAAGAGTGGCTGGCGGAGGCGGTCAGCAAGGGACGCATTAATGCACCGGGCTTCTTTGCCGATCCTGCAATTCGCGCGGCTTGGTCAGGCGCTGAATGGCACGGCGATGCACAGGGTCAGCTCGATCCCCTGAAAGAAGCGAATGCCGCTGTCATTCGTGTACAGAACGGCTTCTCGACGATCAGTCGTGAGGCGGCTGAGATGACAGGCATGCGGATGGATTCAATTGTGCGGACGCGCGCACGAGAGGAAGCGCTTTTGAAGTCCGCAGGGTTGAATGCAGCGGGCGGCACACTTCCGGTGGAAGAGGAGAAGGAGGAAAAGGATGAATAAGTTTTGGAACGTAAAGAGCGACGATACGAGCAAGGTCGCAAAACTCGACCTGTTCGGGTATGTCGGCGGCTCTAAGGATGATCCGTGGGGGAAAGGCTTCAACGAAGCTGAGTTTCTTGAGGATTTCCGTCGCATCCCGGAGGCTGCGGATCTTGAGATTTCGATCAACAGCTTTGGCGGCGCGGTGTACACGGGCTTGTCGATCTATTCGCTTCTCAAGGCGCACAAGGGCTCGATCACCTTCCGCATCGATGGCGCGGCCATGAGCGCGGCCACGATCATCACGAGCGTGCCGAACGCGAAGGTCATCATGCCCAAGGGTTCGATGATGATGATCCACAAGGTCAGCTCCGGTGTCTGGGGCGACACGGACGACATGCGAAAGATGGCGGACGACATGGAGAAGCTTGAAGACAACATCGTCGTCATCTATGCCGAGAAGTCCGGGCGCTCGGTCGAAGAGATTAAAGAAAAGATGAACGCGACGACTTACTTCAACGCTGAAGAGGCAGTGGCGTTCGGCTTGGCTGATGAGGTCGACGAAACGGTTAAGGTGCACAACTCTGCCGTCGGCGGCTTCGTCAACATGAACGGCCTGAAGGTTGAAGCGAAGTATTTCAGCGGCATGCCTCAGGCTTTTTTCGAAGCGGAAACGCCTAAGGCGGCCGCAGTCAATAAGGAGGTCCGTATGGATCTTGAAACTTTGAAGGCGGACTACCCCGACCTAGTCGAGGCGATCCGCAAGGAAGCACGTGATGAAGGCGCAAAGGCCGAGCGTAGTCGAATGAAGGACATTGAAGACTGTGCCCTTCCCGGCTACGAGCAGCTTGTCGCTGAAGCCAAGTACGGCGAAAAGACGATGACGGGGGCGGAGTTGGCCGTCGCAATCGTCAAGGCCGAAAAGGCAACCGGCAAGCGTCGAATCACGGACACGGCGGAAGACGCCGATTGCCTGAACGGCATTACTGAAGATGCAGGAAACCTTCACGGTGTCGATCTTCCGGGCGAAGTCAATAAGGAGGCGCTTGATCGAATCATCGCCGCTGGTGCTCGCGGTTTCGAAAAGAAGTAAGGAGAGTTTTTATGCTCGCACAGGAAAAGTACACGACGACGGCAGACAACCTTTTTGCCGCGTCTCAGATGATGCCGGTAGTCGCCGATGCGATGACGGTGAAGGCTTCGCAGGGTGCTCTCAAGCGTGGTGCCCTTCTCGATGCGACGGGTACGCTCTGCACGGTCGATGCCGGCAAGACCACGATTTCCGAGGTCTATGCCGTTCTCGCTGAGGACGTTGATACGACGAATGGCGCTGTTGAGGCCGCCGTTTATCTCACCGGTGAATTCAACGAAAACGCTCTCAGCTTCAAGCCTGACAACGATGCCCTCGTGAGCGATTTCAAGGCTTCCGCTCGCAAGGTCTGCATCTTCTTCAAGCCGGCCATCTAAGGAGAAATACGCTATGGATATGTTTACTACCCGCACCATGTTGGGCATGATCGAGGCCGGTAAGAAGTCGAATCACACTTGGCTTCGCGATCGCTACTTCGCTTATCGCCCGACGTTCAACACGCAGAAGATTGATTTCGACATCGTTGGCATGGGCGGCCGCAAGATCGCTCCGTTCGTCAACCCGAAGGTCGGCGGCATCGTGCTCGAGCGCGAAGGCTATGCGACGTACAGCTTCGAAGCGCCGGAACTCTCTCCGATGCGCGTCACGACTGCTGAAGACATGCTCAAGCGCCTTCCGGGCGAGACTATCTACTCCGGCAAGTCTCCGAGCGAACGTGCTGCCGAAATTCTCGGCCGCGATCTTTCTGAGCTCGACGACATCATCACGCGTCGCGAAGAAGCCATGTGCGCCGAAGCGCTCTTCACCGGCAAGGTGACTGTAAAGGGCGAGGGCTACGACGAAGTGATCGACTTCTGGGGCAGCATTGGTGAAGGCGAAAAGCCGACGACGACTCTCACGAAGAAGTGGGACGCCACTGATGTAAAGGCAAAGGACATTCTTGCCGACCTTCGCACAATCAAGCGCACGATGGTCAAGAACGGCGGCTTTACGCCTCGGGAAATGATCCTCGGATCCAAGGCATACGACGTCGTGATGGAAAAGCTGATTGCCGACCAGGTGCTCGACAATCGTCGTGTCGATCTTGGCTTCGTCAAGCCTCAGGAGTTGCCGAACGGCGTGTCTTACATGGGTCACCTGAATGAGGTTGATCTGGACATCTACTCTTACGACGAGTGGTACATCGACGAAGCCGGCAAGGAGCACCCGATGGTGCCCGAAAAGGCCTGCCTGCTCGCGTCTCCGAACACGAAGACGATGCTCGCTTACGGCGTTGTCGCGCTTGCCGGCGACGAGCAGGTGCGTTTCTACGAAGGTGCTCGCGTGCCTGATTCTTGGGTTCAGCGAGCCAACCCCTCCGGTCGAGTGGTTCAGATCAAGAGCCGTCCGCTCCCTGTCATTCAGCAGGTCAACGGCTTCCACCTGATCAACTGCCTGTCCTAGTCCTAATAAACGGTGAGGGAGGTGGTTCGCCATCTCCCTCTTGGAGGGAAAGATGCAAATCGAAATTCTTCAGAGCGTTTTGTACGAGCGCACGCGATACGCCACCGGCGAGATCGTTGACGCAGACGATGCGATGGCCGATGCACTTTTTGGTGCTGGCCTTGCCCGCGCCTGCGGTGTTGTCGAAACAGCTAAGCCAACTCCGCCGTCGGTCAAGCAGAAGAAGGCTGCTGCCACAAGGAAGCCCAAGCGCTCCGGCATTGATGCGGCCTTCGCCGACATGTCGGAGGTGTCCGATGGCGATTGACTACAAGAAGCAGTTCAAGGCAGACGTCTCAAAGACGTTTCTTGATCCGCGCATCTTCGCGGAGTGGCACGAGATACAAGGTCGTCGCATTGTCGCCTTGCTTGATGTGATTCAGACGCAGGATGACGACGGCTACCGAATCGGCGTATTCGTCAACAGGCTGAAGGTGTATGTACGAACTGAAGACATGGACCCTGCTCCTGTCGAAGACGAGCTGATCGTCATTGACGGCAACGAGTATTACGTTCGGTCTGTTTCTGATGAAGACGGCGTACTTGTGATGCTTTGTCAGAAGGCGAGTCAATGAGCGTCTTGATTTCTTTGGACGGCAGCAGCGGCACAGCGCTGAATGACGCGAAGGTTTTGCTTCGAAACGTCGAGGGTGGATTGGAGAAGGCGGTAATGCGCTCGATCAATCGGTCTTTGACTTCAGGAAAGACTGCGTTGACGAAAGGCATTCGCAAGACCTACACGGTCAATCGCGAAGCCCTCAGCGACGCAATCAGCGTAACCCGTGCCTCAATGAGCCGCCTTGAAGGTAGCGTCAACGCGAAGGGTAAACCGCTGTCCGCTCGGCATTTTGCGCACGATCCGGAAGGAAAGAGCACGACAGGTGCCGATCGGAAGAAGATTCGTGTTGCGATCTACAAAGGTCGTGGTGGCGCTTTCAAGACTGGTTTTGCCTGGGATGGTGGATGGGGCACCGGGAAGCATGCGATCTACATGCGAACAGGCGAGAAGATCCACGCGTCAAAGGGACGTCATTCGGGCAAGAAGTACAAGGTCGAAAAGGTCCAGAAGGTTTCCGGTCCGTCGGTCCCCCAGATGGGCGGAAACGAGGGCGTCAGTGAAAGCGTTCAGAAGCGCGTTCAGGAGATTTTCGAGAAGCGTTTGACTCACGAGACTGAGTTTCTGCTCAAAAAATAGGAGGCCTGAATGGTCGAAAACGAGCTTTGCAGAGCTCTTCGAGGTTTGATCGGTGAGGCGGTAAAAGATCTGCTTTTGCCGACCGAGTCGAAGGATCTGAGAGAGCCGAAGATAGTCAACAACTACCTGCCGCCGAAGCGCGCAGGCAAGTCAGATGATTTTCCGTTCGTGTTGGTCCGTGCCGAGAACGGCTCCAGCAATCAGAACATCACGTCCGTGACGGTTGTCGTTGTTGTCGGCGCGTACTGCCCTAACGGCGTCGATTCGGCGCGTGAAGGCCATGAGCACTGCCTCAACGTGATGGAGCGCATCCGTCTGAAGCTGATGAGCCTTCCCGGTCTGATTCTCGACGAGCGCTATCAGCTTAGAGGCGATGTGACTTGGTCGCTTCCTGCCGAGCAGCCTTTCCCTTACTACCAGTTGGACATGGAGACTCATTGGACGTTCCGCTCGCCCGTACAGGTAAGCGGCGTGGAGGGCTATTGATGGCTAGAAAAACGAAGGTGCAGATCCCGATGATTTACGTCGGTCCAGACCTGCCCGGTGGTGTGCTGAAGCGATACACGGTTTTTCGCGGAGGCTATCCGCCGCATATTCAGGAACTCAGAGATAAGAGCCCGTCGCTGTGCGGGCTTTTTGTTTGTCTGGGCGAGTTGGCCGCTGCGCGTCAACGCGTTCAGAAGCAGGGTGACCTGATGAATACACTTTCCAAGCAAATTTTGAAGGAGATCTGACGATGGCCTATAAGCATGGTGTTATCGTTTCTGAAGTGCCGACTACGGTGCTTCCTCCGGTCGAGGTGTCCGCGGCCATCCCGATCGTTTTTGGCACGGCTCCTGTCAACATGACGGATCCGACCTGCGTGAATAAGCCGGTTCTGGCGTATTCCTACGACGAAGCTGTGGCCGCACTCGGTTATGTTCCGCCGGCTGAGCAGGGGGGCGTCAAGAAGCACGCTTTCACGCTCTGCGAAGCGATCAAGTCGCAGTTTGCGCTTTTTGCCGTCTCGCCGATCATTCTTGTGAATGTGCTCGATCCGAAGACGCATAAGACCGCAGCTACGACGCAGACCGTTACGCTTGACGCTAAGACCGGGCAGGCTGTGGTCGCTGAAGCGGGCATTCTCCCCGACTCTGTGACGATTACTCCGTCGAGCGCTTCTGCTTACGTCAAGGATACGGACTATGTCTTGTCTTTCGACGGCGACGGCAACCTTGTCGTAGCTTCTCTTACCGAGCCTGGCGGCACCTTCAAGTGCACGACCGGAGAGGCTCTTACCTTCGCCGCGCAGAAGCTTGATCCTACCGCCGTTAAAGAAGACGCGATTGTCGGCGGTGTTGACGTCTCCGGCAACAAGAGCGGCCTCGAGCTTGTCGACGAGTGCTTCCCGCGCTTTGGCATTGTGCCGGGCACGATTGTTGCGCCGGGGTTCTCCAGCAAGCCCGAGGTGGCAGCCGTGATGGCCGCCAAGGCAACGAGCATCAACGACTACTTCCGTGCCATCTGTCTGGTCGACATTCCGACCGACAAGGTTAAGGCTTACACGGATGTTGCGAAGTGGAAGACCGACAACAATATCACCGATCGCATGCAGGTCGCTTGTTGGCCCATGGTCTCTCTCGACGGAACGGTCTACAACATGAGCTCTCAGCTCATGGCGCTTCTCGCAAAGGTTGACGCTGAAAACGACGATACGCCGTATGTTTCTCCGTCCAACAAGGGCTTCAAGATGACCGCGGCTGTTCTCGAAGACGGCACGGAAGTTTGGCTCGGCCCGGACAACGGCGAATACCTGAACGGTCAGGGCGTGGTGACCGCTCTCAACTTCATGGGCGGTTGGAAGTGCTGGGGCAACCGAACCGCGGCCTATCCTGCGACGACGGACGTGAAGGACTCCTTCATCTGCATCCGTCGAATGTTCAACTGGATTGGCAATACGCTGACGCAGACCTTCTGGCAGAAGCTTGATGCACCTGCCAACCGTCGACTGATCGACACGGTCATCCTGTCCGCGAATGTCTGGCTCAACGGCCTTGCCGCGCGTCAGTACATCCTCGGTGGCCGAGTCGAGTTCCTCGAGTCAGAGAACCCGGTTACGAGCATGATGGACGGGAAGTTCTGCTTCCACGTCTATGTGACGCCGCCGTCTCCGGCACGTGAAATTGACTTCGTGCTCGAGTACGACGTGAACAACCTGACCACGCTTTACAACTAATGAGGTGAAATATGGCTGGAACGAATAATGTGCCTGAGCGCCTCGTCGCCTTCCGCGTGTACAGCGAAGGAAACGACTGCCTCGGGACTGCTACCGTGACGCTGCCGAACGTTGAACCGATGACTGATACGGTTAGCGGCGCGGGCATTGCCGGCGAGATCGAGACGCCGATCATGGGGCATTTCGGCTCTATGACGGTCTCCCTTCAGTGGCGAACGATTGAGCCGAATGCTGTGAAGCTTGCGGCGTTCAAGTCTCATACGCTTGACATCCGCGGCTCGCAGCAGGTCTACGAAGCTGCGAGCGGCAAGTACAAGACCGTGCCTGCTCGACTTGCGCTCAAGGCTCTGCCGAAGTCGATCAACCTCGGCTCTTTTGAGACGGGCTCGACGACCGACAGCGAAACAG
>ULMS01005088.1_pt1 | contig 20888 bp, 14 predicted proteins | sample 1951721 | NCBI WGS metagenome assembly ULMS01 (sample SAMEA4835557, study PRJEB28245) | human gut metagenome | biome: gut microbiome; material: fecal sample | place: Denmark | collected 2008 | reverse complement strand
AACTCCAGTTTGCCCATACCCTGAATGTTGTAAATGGTTTGTGCCAGATGTAAATCGATTTCATGCTCCCATTTGCTCAGATTAGAATTACGTTCTGCGAATTGTCCTCTGTGGTTTTTAGCATAGCTGTCGTTCTCAATCCATTGTTTGAAGGCAGCGCGGCTTTCTGCGGCAGTCATAATGACTTTTCCCGTTTCTTTATCCACATTGTCAATGAATGTCATTTTATTTAATTCATCATCTGTCGGGATATAGAGTAAAGAGTTTCCAGGGTATCCATCTCCGTTAAAGTCAGACTTTTCGTTCATTGTCAGGCTGTAGCGGCTTCCTGAGAATCCGTTATAGATAACAGAAATAGTAGTGCTTGTCCAGCCGTTCCAGTATTTCGGACTATTGTAAGAAGCCTGAATCATTACACGGTGAGGGATGTCAAACTTAGAGAAACCAAGTTCATTCTGTGAGTTAGTATCTACTGAGTAGTTATATTTCCAGTTAGAAGAAGCTACAGAGCTTGTTCCATCATTAACTGATTTTGCATGTCCAAAGGTATAAGATGCAGACATATCTAAGCCAAAGTTAAAATGTTTTTCTAACATGGCAGATACCGCGTATGTATATCCTTTGTTTGTATTTCTTAAATTGATAATGCTGTTATAGCTCTTATCTACAGAATATAAAGGAACTGCAGAAGCTTCGACTCCTGGGATGGCGTATCTTACACCTTCATTTGTTAATGCAAGGTTTTCAAAGAACACATTATTCATAGTCTTTGAATAGATACCTTCCAACGTCATTTTTACGTCACCTGGCAACATCTGTTCCAATGCAAGGTTTGCACGGAATACCTGCGGGTATTTGAAGTCTTCAGATACAGTTACAATATCCGGGCTGAAATAACCACTTCCAGAATTCATGGCTCCTTGAGGGTTATTGGCATAATCACCTAAGTTAGGAGCTATATTCAGATAGTTTCCTTCTGCATCTTTTTTATTAATGGTTGTTCCTTTGCTTTCCATACCTGTGTTGTTGAAAGCATTTGACAACCATACAAATGGTACGCGACCAGTAAAGATACCTACACCACCACGCAACAGAGTCTTATGTGAGTCATTTGTATACCAACGGAAACCTACACGTGGTGAGAACAAAACTTTAGCACTTGGGTTTTCTCCGACACGTACACCAAAACCTTTTTGTGCAGCATATTCGTTAAATGTGGGGTTCTCAGTAGGATTATTAAATACTACCGGAATGTCAATACGCAGACCATACGTCAGGTTGAAGTTGTTGCTGACATCCCATTTATCCTGTGCATAGAAACCAAATTGTCCTGATTTCATGGCTGGAGCCCATTGTGTATCACCTCCAGTCAATTCTGGGTCGGTGTATTTATAAGAATACTGGTAGGGCTTATCTTCCATGAATAAGTCAAGTGAGTTGTAACTCCAAGATCCGTTAGTTGCCTGAATAAACAGGTTCTTCATGCGGTAGATTTCATTGTGTGTACCGAATGTCAGAGTATGATTTCCCAAATACCATGAAAGGTTATCTTCGAATGTATAGATGTCCTGATCCAGGTAGTTGGCACCGGATGAATATTCCGTACCGATGTTTACGGTAACTCCTGTTTTTCCGTCTGCACCTGTTACGTTTTTGATTTGAACGTTTGGACCTTGGTAAGCTACGTTACGGTGGTCACGGATGAAGCTGGCAGAAGCACGGAATTCATTGTACAAGTTCTGGCCTAGGTGAGAGTTCAATTCGGCTACGATAGAATTGGTCTTGTTATTCATGCGGTAACCGCTGTTGTTGAAGGTGTAGGTGGTAGAACCTAAACTATAGTTGTCATCGTATGAGTTATTGTGCTGGTAACGTAAAGCCAATTTGTGGTTCTGGTTGATGTTCCAGTCAATACGAGCCAGCAAGCCGAATGATTTGTTGTCAATGTTAGGCTGTCCGTATCCATCTTGAATACCTGTCAGTTTCTGATATTGGTCAGCAATCTGTTTGGCTACATCGTTGGTGATATAGCTGTCGGTATATCCTGGATATACGCTTGAAGGATAAGATTCTTTCTTCGCTTCTGCACTTACAAAGTAGAATAATTTGTCTTTTACGATGGCACCGCCCAATGTTCCACCATAAGTACGAGTGTACTGCTGAGCGAGCGGAGACTTTTCATAACCGCGTACGGCACTGTATTTACCATACATGTTCTGGTTGTTGAAGTAAGTGTAAGCCGAACCGTGAGTGGTGTTAGTACCCTGCTTGGTAATGGCATTGATACCACCTCCGGTAAATCCGCTCTGACGTACGTCGAAAGGAGCAACGACTACCTGAATTTCCTGGATGGCATCCATAGAAATCGGGTTGGCACCAGTCTGGCCACCGTTAGTTCCAGATGCAGACAAACCGAACACGTCGTTACTTACTGTACCGTCAATCTGGAAACTGTTGTAACGGTTGTTTGAACCGGCGAATGTGATACCTCCGTTCTTTGAAGTCATGGCCATCGGCATGTTCTTCACGATGTCGTACACGTTACGGTCGACAGTCGGAGTGTTCTCGATTTTCTGTGTAGAGAAGTTGTGTGCAGCTCCGGCATTCGCTTTTGCATCGGCTACGACTACTACTTCGTCCAACAGTTCTGAACTTGGTTTCATTTCAGCATTCAGGCTGAGTGTGTTACCCAGTTCGAGTGAAATACCTGTAAATGCAGTTTTGTTGTAACCTACGTATGAGATTTCAATTTTGTAGGGACCACCGGTACGCATACCTTGGATGGTGTAACGTCCATCTACGTTTGTTACTGCACCGTAGAGAGTTCCTGACGGTTCGTGGATAGCTACCACTGTAGCACCGATAACCGGGCTTTGGTTTCATCTAAAACTTTTCCGCTGATAGCAGAAGTTGTTACCTGAGCATTTGCGCCAACAGCCATAGCTGAAACGACCAATGCGGAGTACAGGAATTTGGAATGATGTACCATAAATTTTTAATTAAATAAATTGTAAATCTATTTTCGCGTTGTTGTTCGCTGAATACTTTGTAGTTAAGTTCGTTGAATCTTTTTGTATTACTTAGTTTTTTCTGTTGCAAAGTTAAAAAATCTTTTCAACGAATAATTAGAGAGTGGACGATTTAACAAATTAGGCAGTCGATAATTAACTTTTTTATTTTCCTGTCGGATAGGGAATATAGAACGACAGACTTCTTTTTTCTTGATTTTGTGTGAGTTATATAATTCAGGTAATATGTAATAAGTTTGTAATTTGAGAACTGATGAAAGAAGAATCTGACAAGGTTATTGTATGAATCCTGAATTTATTTTCATTTTGCTTTGTGGTTGACTTTATTATGGACATTTGTTTTTTTGTCTATTTTTGCAGAATGAAAGTAAGAATTTATCAATATGAAACAAAAATTGGAAGAGAATAAAGGAATTCCAGCTTCGTTACTGTGGATACTGGCCATTATATCAGGGCTTTCAGTGGCGAATCTGTATTATAATCAGCCGTTGCTGAATCGTATCAGTGAAGATTTGGCCATCTCAGAATTTTCAGCCAATCTGATACCAATGACCACACAGATTGGGTATGCACTGGGATTGTTGTTTATTATCCCTTTGGGGGATTTGTACAAGCGGAAAAATATCATTGTCATTAACTTTCTCTTGTTGTCAGTGGCAACTTGTAGTATTGCCATGTCGGTGAATGTGTTTTACATCTTGTTGGCCTCGTTGGTGACAGGGATTTGTTCGGTCATGCCGCAGATTTTTATTCCGATTGCTGCACAGTTTTCGCTGCCTCAGAATAAAGCACGTAATGTGGGGATGATGGTCAGCGGTCTGCTGACCGGTATTTTGGGTTCACGGGTAATCAGCGGTTTTGTAGGCGAATACTGGGGATGGCGTACGATGTATTATATTGCAGCCGTTATTATGCTGCTTTGTATTTTTGTGGTAGTTCGGGTGTTGCCGGATATGCCGCTAAATTTTAAGGGTACGTACAAAGGACTGATGAAATCGCTTTTTACGCTATACAGGAACAATTCTACCATTCGTCTGGTATCTGCACGGGCCGGACTTTGTTTTGGTAGCTTCCTGGCATTATGGGCCTGTCTGGCCTTTAAGTTGAGTGGAGAACCATTTTATGCAGGAAACAACATCATCGGTATGCTGGGGTTGTGTGGAGTGGCCGGTGCACTGACGGCCTCTTTTGTTGGGAGTTTGGTACATAAGTTTGGAGTGCGCTTTTTTACTTTTGTTGGTTGTTCGCTCATCATTGCAGCCTGGATCATCATGTTTATTTTCCAGAATTCTTATTTAGGTTTTATCGTGGGAATTATTGTGATAGATATCGGTATGCAATGTGTGCAGATAGGTAATCAAACCTGTGCATTGTCGCAGGCTCCCAAGGCGACCAACCGGGTGAATACCATCTTTATGACGACTTATTTTGTGGGTGGCTCGCTGGGAACTTTTCTGGCTGGTACATTCTGGCACGCTTGGGGCTGGACCGGAGTGGTATGTGTAGGAATCGGCCTGACACTGATTTCACTGCTTGTGACGCTTTTTACTCGAAACTGATTATTCAAATGAACGAATATATATGAAAAAGAATGTGATTTATTTGAACGACTGGCTGGCTATTCATCCGTATACGACAGTTTGTTCTTCAGATACGTTTTTTGTGGAGTTGGCCAATAAACTTTATGCGGCTTGTCAGTTGGAGGAATTGCCTGAGACGTTTCGCAAGAATTTAAGTTTGTATGTGGCGGCTTATCTGGAAGACATCATTTCCGGTCTGGGATTGTGGCAGGGATTTACCACTGCTCATACCCGTTTGTATGGCAGGTGTCTTCCATTCTATCCCACGGGAAAAGATTATATAAAGGGAGAGGTAAACTTGGAGGATATACGCTTTATCATTTGGAATACATGGCAGAAGGCTCCTTTCTCACACGGGTATGTGAATCCGTTGGATACCTCAATCTTAAAGCAGGCACAGGATTTTCTGCCTTTACTGGAGGAAGCTTATGAGGTGGCTCCGGAGAATGAGTTACTGAAGGATTATTTTGCCGGCTATGCAGATGAAAAAGAGGCTGACCGGAAATTATCATGGCTTTTCGGGCACACTTACCTTACGGAGCCTTCTATGTTGCCTTACATTGAACGGGTGGCACCGGATGACCGTTTTATTATCCCTACGGGTCCTTTGGCGTTGTTCCTTCACGAATGGATTGAGTTGTTGGCTGGTAAGCAGGCAAAGTGCTGGAAATCGGTTCCTCGTCTGTATCAGGAGGAAAAGGAAATGCCGGAAACTGTTTTGCAGAAGAATGCGGAGATTTATCGTCTCTTTACTCTGTGGACTGGCGGGCGGAAGATTATTTATCTCAACGGTTATGATTCATTGAAACGCTTCCTGGTAGAGATTCTGCAGTGGCCGGATGATGAGAATCACACCTTGCCGCAGATGAATAGTTGCCGGAACTTTGTATTGATGGTGGATGAGCAGAAAGGGCTTTTGCTGGCGAAAGATGTGTGTGAATACATCGCCGACACGGAAAATCCTTATTATGATCAGGAAGAGGCATCGCAAAATGCATTCCGGATGTTGACGGAAGAGATGCTTTGTCCACCGGATTTGCTGCATTATTGCATTGAGAAAAACTTGCTACCCGATGCAGAATTGCCTGAAGTAGGAGAGAAGATGCTGGTGAAACTGAATGCAGACTTTATTGCGCGACATTCATTACTGTATTATTATCGCGGCGATTGATTTTGTCGAGTATATATCATAAAAAAAGCACGAACCGAAATTCGTGCTTTTTTTTATGATATAATGGATATAGAATTAGCAAACCTTGTGTGAACCGTCGCTGATAACTACATCGTATACTTTCGGGCTGCGACCGAATTTTTCTTTGAAGCGTTCTTTTGCAGTAGAAATGAATGTTTCGTACAATTCATTCTTAACCAGGTTGATGGTACATCCACCGAATCCACCACCCATTACGCGTGAACCAGTAACTCCACAGTCAAAAGCAATATCGTTCAGGAAGTCGAGTTCTTCGCAGCTTACTTCATACAGCTTGCTCATACCATGGTGAGTTTCATACATTTTCTGTCCCACTGTTTCGTAGTCGCCTTTTTCCACTGCGTCGCATACGTCGAGCACGCGCTGGATTTCTTCGATTACGTATTCAGCACGCATGTAGTCTTCTTCAGAAACTTCAGCTTTTACTTCGTTCAGCATATCCATTGTGCAGTCTCTCAGGAATTCTACAGTCGGGTGGTTCTTCTTGATAGCAGCTACAACAGCTTCGCAGCTCTGACGGCGTTTGTTGTATGCAGAAGATGCCAGTTCATGTTTTACTACAGAGTCAACCAATACCAAACGGTATCCGTCCGGTCTGAACGGGAAGTACTGGTATTCCAGTGAGCGGCAGTCCAGATGAATCAGGTGACCTTCTTTACCAAATACAGAAGCAAACTGGTCCATGATACCACAATTAACTCCGCAGTAGTTGTGTTCTGTAGCCTGACCTACTTTAGCCAGTTCGAATTTGTCAATTTTGTTGTCGCCGAACAAATCGTTCAAAGCGTATGCGTATGTAGATTCCAATGCAGCAGAAGAAGACATACCTGCACCCAGAGGCACATCACCTGCAAATGCAGTGTTGAAGCCTTTTACGTCAACTCCGCGTTTGATCATTTCACGGCAAACGCCGAAGATATAACGTGCCCAGCTTGCTTTCGGAGCATCTTCTTCATTCAATCCGAATTCTACGTAGTCTTTCAAGTCGATAGAATAAGCGCAAACTTTATCTTTTCCATTCGGTTTGATTTCAGCTACCATACCTTTGTCTACAGCTCCCGGGAATACAAAACCTCCGTTGTAGTCAGTGTGCTCACCAATCAGGTTGATTCGTCCCGGAGAAGTATATACTGAGCCTGTTGTACCGTCGAAATGCTTGATAAAGCGGCTTCTTACAAATTCTATGTCCATAATGATAAAAATTAAAAGTTAATAAATTCTGGTATATAAACAAGAAAGGATGAAGAATGAGTCCATCCTTCATCCTTGTGTTTTATTATTCAGTCGGAATGTCTTTGTTTACATTCTTGCATCCAATCAACGCATAGAATAACAAGTATGCCAATGCGGCTGCAATTACGATAAAGCTGTTCAGGTAACCTGCTGAGTCGGCTACTCCACCTTGTAACAGCGGAAGCAATCCACCACCGCAAACCATTACCATGAAGATTCCGGAAGCAGCTTCTGTGTATTTACCCAGTCCTTCTACAGCCAGGTTGAAGATACCACCCCACATGATTGAAGTACAGAGTCCGCAGAGTGCCATACACATTACGCTGACAGGAACAGCTTCCAATCCGAATGACAGACTAGCTCCGCTTTTGAATACCGGCATGTTGACTACGCTGCTCAACGGAGTTACGAAGGCAATACCAATCAAAACCAATCCGAGAATAGAAGCTACAGTCAACATGGCCTTACTGCTGAACTGTGCTCCAAGTGAAGCACCAATCAGACGACCGATAAGCATCAGGAACCAGTAAGTACCTACGATAGAACCTGCAATAGCCGGATCGATACCCAGACCGCCTTCATTTACTTGTGCAGTCATAAACAGGTTTGCAAAGTGAGGAACACCTACTTCAATACCTACGTAAACGAAGATGGCGATGGTTCCCAGCTTGAAGTGACGGAAAGACAACGGGCTGTGTTCGCCTTTGCTCTTGTTTGCCTTAGACAAGCTTGGTTCAGGGATAGCCATGAAGAAAAGTACCAGAAAAGCGATGGCGAAGATAGCCATGGCGATGTAAAGTGCCGGCAAAGCCTTAGCAATAGTACGTTCTTCTACGTTGGCACCCATCAGGTAACCTACCAATACCGGAACGATAGTAGCTGACAAAGAGTTCAGTGAACCACCAGTCTGGATAAGCTGGTTACCTTTCTTGCCGCCACCACCCAGAGTGTTCAACATCGGGTTAACTACTGTGTTCAGCATACACATAGAGAAACCAGAGATGAAGGCTCCAGCCAAATATACAGAGAATCCGCCTTTAGAGGCCAATGCCTGAATACCTACACCAATGAATCCTACTGCAATAGCAATCAATGCTGTTTTCTTGTATCCGATTTTCTGTAAAAGAAGTCCCGAAGGAATACCCATAAATGCGTATGCAATGAAGTTCGCAGCGAATCCGAGTGTAGCTTCCAGGTTGGTAGCTCCAAATTCACTCTGTACGATTACTCCAAATGGAGCCGGCAAACCGGTTACGAAAGAAATCATAGCAAACAATGCGAACATCATTACTATGGGTAACAAATAGCTTTTTTGTTGTTGTGACATGTTGTTTAAAGGTGTTAGTTTGTTATAGGTTAATTAAAGAATTAGATTTTTATTTTTCAACTCCGAACTTATAGATAGTTACCTGATGGTAGGTATCTTCCGGTTTCAATACGACTGACGGGAAGTGTCCTTTGTTGGGTGAGTCGGGGAAGTGCTGTGCTTCAAAGCAGATGGCACTTCTTGCCGGGAATGTAGCACCGTGGTATCCAGTGAAACCATTGTGCCAGTTGGCTGTGTATACTTGTACACCCGGCTCTGTAGTATAAACTTCCAGCGAACGTCCGCTTTCCGGTTCTACGCATTTAGCCGCAAATACCAAAGCTTCCGTTTCGCGTTTGTTCAGTACGTAGCAATGGTCGTATCCGGCTCCGTTGATGAGCTGCTGGAACGGTTCATTGATACGGCTTCCCACTGTGTGCGGTGTACGGAAGTCCATTGGAGTACCTTCTACCTTCAATATTTCTCCTGTAGGGATAGATACTTCGTCTATTGGAATATAAAAATCTGCGTTGATTGTGACGATGTTATTGTCTACGGTCGGAGTCGGATTGTTCAAACCTGCCAGGCTGAAAAATGCGTGGTTTGTCAGGTTGATAATGGTCTTTTTGTCGCAGTTGGCTACGTAAGTGATGACCAGTTCGTTCTGTCCTGTCAGCGTGTAAGTAACTGTGACGTCCAGATTGCCTGGGAAACCTTCTTCCCCATCTTTAGAGAGATAGTGCAGCGTTACGCTCTGTTCATCTTCCTGTTTGGCATCCCATACGCGGGCATGGAAACCAGTCGGACCTCCATGCAGGGAGTTAGGACCGTTATTGATGGTCAAATTATGTTCTTGTCCGTCCATCAGGAAACTGCCTTTCGCAATACGGTTGCCATAGCGTCCGATTAATGTACTCAGGAAAGGTTCGTGACTGTTGATTACATTGTCGATACTGTCATGTCCCTGCACCACATTGGCCAGTTTACCGTTTTTGTCCGGTACCATCACAGTTAAGATTGCTCCCCCATAGTTTGTAATTGCTACTTCGGCACCTTGCTGGTTAGAAAGAATAAACAAATCTGTCTCTTTGCCGTCTACAATTTTTTGAAAATCTGATCTTTTTAAGCCGCTTAAATTATTTTCTTTGTAAAATGTGTTGTTCATATTGTTAAAATCTTTTAGTTCACACATTATTTTGTTGTGCAAATAAAAAGATTTTCTTCAATATACCCAAACATTTTCGAAGAAAGAACGTTCTTTAATTGTTTAAAGAAAGTAAATCGGCCACAATAAAACTGCTTCCTCCCACAAAAATAAAATCATCCGGCTGGGCCTGTTCCTTGGCTGCTTCGAAGGCTTCTTTCACATGGGGGTAGGCTTCTCCGTGTAAATTGAAGGTCTCGGCCAGTGCTTTCATCTGTTGGTAGGGAAGAGCTCGTTTCACGCTGGCTTGCGTGAAATAATATCGGGCATCTTTAGGCAACATAGACAATACACCGCTCACATCCTTATCGTTCACCATGCCGATGACAATATGTAAGGTTTTATAAGTCTGATGTCTGAGCTGCTCGGTAATGTATTGCATGCCTCCCGTATTGTGTCCGGTATCGCAGATGATGGTCGGTTTCTCACCTAATTTCTGCCAGCGTCCCATCAGACCGGTCAGCTCGCAGACATGGAGGAAGCCTTCACGCACATTCTCTTCTGACAGATTATACCCTGCGTGACGAAGCTGGCGGATAGCCGAGAGTAGGGTATTGGTGTTCTTTAGCTGGCATAAGCCTCCTAATTCGCCTTCTAATTGGGGGTAGTCAGCTGTTTGGTAGACATAATGCATCGCTTCGTTGCGGGTCGCATGGATGAGCAAGTGCTCGTCTTCGGCAAAAACAATGGGAGCCCCTACGGCAGTTGCCTTAGCCTGGAAGACAGGTCGGGTTTCGGGGGTGGCTTCACCGATTACAACTGGAGTACCTTCTTTAATGATGCCTGCCTTTTCTGAGGCAATTTTTTCCAGGGTATTGCCTAAAAACTGTACATGGTCGAAACTAATGTTGGTAATGACACACAGGTCGGGCTGAATGATGTTGGTGCAGTCCAGTCTTCCTCCAAGGCCAACCTCTATAACGGCTACATCTACTTGCTGTTCAGCGAAATAAGTGAATGCCATGGCGGTGGTCAGCTCAAAGAAAGAAGGGTGGAGCGGTTCGAAGAAAGCACGGTGCTTTTCTACAAAGTCGATGACAAATTCCTGGCTTACCGGAGTGCCGTTTACGCGGATACGCTCACGGAAATCCACTAAGTGAGGAGAAGTATAAAGTCCGGTTTTATAGCCTGCAGCCTGTAGAATGGCAGCCAATGTATGCGAACAAGAACCTTTCCCGTTGGTTCCTGCCACGTGAATCGTATGGAATTTGCGGTGAGGGTGATGGAAGTAATCATCCAGGGCATACGTATTGTCTAATCCCTCTTTGTAAGCATCTTTTCCCACCTGCTGAAACAGAGGGGCACTATTATATAAGTAGGTAAGTGTTTCCTGATAATTCATGATTTCTGCTTTTTAAAAACAGCTGCAAATATCATCATTTTTATCAGGATAACCTATCTTTTTACGATTTCATTTACCAGTAAGCTCCTTGCGGGTACTTGATTCCTTCTACTCCGATGCTGATGGAACTGCTTTCATTAAACTTGAAATTAATCATTCCTCCAATCCGGTCGGGAGCGAAATTAGGCATGGGGTAGTAATAGGGTGAACGTTTCGGCATGAGCGACTTGTTGCCATAGGCATATAGACTGATACGTTCGTTGACTTTAAACGCAGCAATGCCGGTAATTCCTACATTGCGGTAGTTGATGCCCCCCCAGTTGAAGTTGCTGGCATACAATCCGCCTGCTACGCTGAAGCGCTTGTTCAGCGGTACGGCGTACAAGAAAGCGGCATCCTGACCGAAACCCACTCCGGAAGGAGCGTATTTGCTCGGACTGAATGTGACATTCATGCCGATGGACGCATTGAATCCTTTATGCAGCTCCCAGGTGGCGTAGTCGTAATTGAACGGGGTAATGCCATACATGTCGAAGGGAGAGTATAGGTAATGTTGCGGAACAGGAGCGGGCAGGGGTACACTGAGTGTATCCTTAGCCATGAGCTGTTCTGCATGCAATGTCGTGGAAAGGGAGTCGGAAGGAAGCGACTTCGGGTTTTCTGTCTGTGCTAAAACGAGTAGCGGACAGAACAATGTCAGCAGCAAGATATATTTTTTCATGACTTTCATTTTTTTGTTACCCCAAAAATACAAAAAATGTCACTGCTATTTAGGCTGTTATCTCTTTTTAGTCCTGGTTTAAATTTTATTTGGATAAAGAAGACGATGTGGACCGGAGCAGAATTTGAAATGTCCTGTTCTCTTTTCAGTACTTCTTAAGGAGTACTGTAGTACTTCCACGAAAGTACTGGAGTACTTCCTATGCAGTACTGGAGTACTTCTTTGGAAGTACTGGGCAAAAGGCTTTCGGCCGAAATAGGAGACTTGCAGGAATCGTGTTTAAATGCAGAAAGGACTGACTCCACTTGTAGGGGAGACAGTCCTTTCTTGTATCTGAAGAGCTGTTGCTTAATCGAATAAACTTCTGAATTTCTTGAAGATTTTTTCTTTCAGGCTTGTATTTGGCTTGAAGTTCTCTGCTTCCTGCCATTTTTCCAGTGCCTGACGTTCTTCTTTCGTCAGCGTTTCCGGAATGTAGACGCTGATATTTACCAGCAAGTCACCTGTACCGGTGTTATATCCGTAGCTGTTGATGTTTGGCAGACCTTTGCCGCGCAAGCGGAGCACTTTGCCCGGCTGTGTGCCCGGCTCAATCTTGATTTTTGCCTTTCCATCGATGGTCGGGATTTCTACCGTACCTCCTAAAGCAGCGGTCGGTACACTCAACAGAAGGTTGTAAATCAAGTCACTTTCGTCACGGATGAGTTCCGGATGCTTTTCTTCCTCAATCAATACCAGCAAGTCGCCCGGTACCCCGTTGTGCTTTCCGGCATTACCTTTTCCGTTGATGGTCATCTGCATGCCTTCAGCTACTCCGGCCGGAATCTTCACGGTTACTACTTCTTCACCGTAAACCACTCCTTCACCGTTACATTCCTTACACTTGTTTTTGATGATTTTACCTTCACCGCCGCACTGCGGACATACAGATTGTGTCTGCATCATGCCGAAAATGCTCTGCTGTGTGCGGGTTACGCTACCCGTTCCGTGACATGTAGGACAGGTTTCTGTACCTCCGTCACCTTCCGCTCCTGTACCATGGCAGTGGCTGCATTCTACGTATTTCTTCAGCTTGAATTTCTTTTCAACTCCAGTTGAAATCTCCTTCAGGTTCAGTTTCACCTTTACGCGCAAGTCTGAACCACGGAATTTCCGCTGACGTGACTGACCTCCGCCACCAAATCCGCTGCTGAATCCGCCGAATCCTCCGTGTCCGCCGAAAATATCGCCGAACATAGAGAAAATATCGTCCATAGACATACCTTGGCCGCCAAATCCGCCAAATCCACTTCCACCTCCGGCTGCACCGTCTACTCCGGCAAAACCGAACTGGTCATAGCGTGAACGCTTGTCCGGGTTGCTCAATACTTCGTAGGCCTCTGCAGCTTCCTTGAACTTCTCTTCCGCTTCCTTATCACCCGGGTTGCGGTCCGGATGATATTGGATGGCCTTCTTTCGGTAGGCCTTCTTTATTTCGTCTGCCGTGGCTGTTTTGGCAACCCCCAGCACTTCATAATAATCTCTTTTCGCCATGACTATACCTGTTTATTATTGGGCAACCACCACTTTTGCATGGCGGATGACTTTTTCGTTCAGTTTATATCCGGTCTGTACACAATCCAGTACCTTTCCTTTCTGTTCTTCGCTTGGAGCAGGCACTAAAGCCACAGCTTCATGGAAGTCAGTATCGAATGCTTCGCCCACAGGTTCCATCTTTTCCAAGCCTTCCTGATGCAGGTTTTTCAAGAACTTCTGGTAAATCAGTTCCACACCCTCGTAAATGGCTTTCACGTCTTCTGCCTTCTGCATGTTCTGCAGCGCACGTTCCAAGTCGTCCAGAATCGGCAGGATAGCATTGATGGCTTTTTCTCCTCCGTTTTTGATTAATTCGGCTTTTTCCTTTAAGGTACGTTTGCGGAAGTTGTCGAATTCAGCAGACAGACGCAGGTATTTGTCTTTCTGCTCGTCGATGACTTTCTGAGCTTCTTCTAATTCTTTTCCCAACTTTTCTTCGGCAGTCAGTTCCTTTTCTTCTGAAGAGGCATTTTCCTGTGCTTCTGATGCTTCGGAAGTCGTTTGTTCATTCTCGGCAGCTTCTTGTGACTGCTTTTTCAATTCTTCTTCCACGTTCGGATTTTTATTTTCGTTGTTCATATCTTAATGGTTTTTATTTTCGTTTGAATAGTTTTCTTTTCCCTCTAACAAATTTCGTGCCTTAATGGCAGTTTTATTCAAATTGGCTGCAAAAATAATAAAAAACTGCCACACTGACATAGAAAAAACGAAGATTACACGTGTACTCCCGATTTTGGCATTTCATCATTCTGATAGGTCAGTTCAACCCTTGATTTGTCAGCTTCGCACGTTTGTAGGGCTTTTATTGTGTGGTGTGAGGTAATTTTGTTTCCATCATCAATCAATACACAAGAAAATGTTTAAGAAAATAGTCCGTTTTTCAATTCGAAAAAAACTGTTTGTCGTGCTGACAACCTTGTTTTTAATGATTGGGGGCATTTATTCAATGCTGACATTGCCCATCGATGCAGTGCCCGACATTACCAATAATCAGGTACAGATTGTTACCGTGTCGCCCACTTTGGCTCCTCAGGAGGTGGAACAGTTGATTACTTTTCCGATAGAAGTGGCCATGAGCAACATCATGAATGTGGAGGAAATTCGTTCCGTGTCCCGTTTCGGCTTGTCGCTGGTGACCGTGGTGTTTAAGGAAAGTGTGCCCACACTGGATGCCCGTCAGCTGGTGAATGAGCAGATACAAACTGTGGCCGGAGAAATACCTTCGGAGTTGGGTGTGCCGGAGATGATGCCCATTACCACCGGTTTGGGTGAAATCTATCAGTATGTCCTGAAAGTGGCTCCCGGATATGAGGATAAGTATGATGCCATGGAGTTGCGTACCATTCAAGACTGGATTGTGAAAAGACAGCTTTCAGGCATTCCAGGCATTGTGGAAATCAACAGTTTCGGAGGATACTTGAAGCAATATGAAGTGGCTGTTGACCCGGATGCCTTGTATTCGCTCAATATTACCATCAGCGATGTGTACGATGCATTGAGCCGCAACAACCAGAATACCGGAGGTAGTTATATAGAAAAGGTAAACCGTGCGTATTACATCCGTTCGGAAGGTATGATTACCGACTTGAAAGATATTGAACAGATTGTCGTGGCCAATCGTGGAGGAATCCCTGTACATGTAAGTGATATTGGAAAAGTACGCTACGGGGCTCCCAAGCGTTTTGGTGCCATGACCAAGGATGGAGAAGGCGAATGTGTGGGAGGTATTGCCATGATGCTGAAAGGTGCCAATGCCAATGTCGTAACACAGGAGCTGGAGAAACGGGTGGCGAAGGTACAGAAGATGCTTCCCGAAGGAGTCAGCGTAGAACCTTATCTGAATCGTTCGGAACTGGTGAACCGTAACATATCGACAGTTATTCGCAACCTGGTGGAAGGAGCCATTATCGTGTTCTTGGTATTGATTCTGTTCCTCGGCAATGTCCGTGCAGGATTGATTGTGGCTTCTGTGATACCGTTAGCTATGCTTTTTGCCTTTATCCTGATGCGGGTGTTCGGTGTATCTGCCAACCTGATGAGTTTGGGAGCCATCGACTTCGGTATTGTGGTAGATGGTTCCATTGTGATATTGGAAGGAATTCTGGCACATATTTACGGCCGTCGGTTGATGGGACGTACCCTTAGCAAAGAAGAAATGGATGCAGAGGTGGAGAAAGGAGCCGGCAATGTCGTACGAAGCGCCACGTTTGCCGTTCTGATTATTCTGATTGTGTTCTTCCCTATATTGACTTTGACCGGAATCGAAGGAAAATACTTTACCCCGATGGCCAAGACGCTGGTGTTCTGTATTATTGGTGCCTTGCTGCTGTCGCTGACTTATGTGCCGATGATGGCTTCCTTGTTCCTGAAACGTACGGTATCGGTAAAACCGACAATGGCCGACCGCTTCTTTGAGATATTGAACCGTGTATATCGTCGTACACTGGATTTCTGCCTGTCGCATGTATGGGGTACGCTGGTGTCAGCCTTTACCTTATTAATACTTTCGTTCTTTCTGTTTACCCGCTTGAGCGCCGAGTTTATTCCAACTCTTGACGAAGGTGACTTTGCCATGCAGATGACGCTTCCGGCAGGTAGTTCATTGAGCCGCAGCATCGAGGTGTCGCTTGAGGCTGAAAAGAAACTGAAGCAGGATTTCCCGGAAATCAAGCATGTGGTTGCCAAGATTGGTACCGCAGAGGTCCCGACCGACCCGATGGCGGTAGAGGATGCCGACGTGATGATTGTGATGAAGCCTTTCAGTGAATGGACATCGGCAAGCAGTCGGGCAGAGATGGTAGAGAAGATGAAGAAGTCACTGGAAACGGTGGAAGGGGCAGAATTTAACTTCAGCCAACCTATTCAGTTGCGCTTCAATGAGTTGATGACGGGTGCCAAAGCCGACATTGCCATCAAGCTGTATGGAGAGGATATGACTGAACTGTATGCCAAGGCCAAAGAGGCTGCAAAATACGTGGAACAGGTGCCTGGAGCCGCTGATGTGTTGGTGGAGCAGGCCATGGGACTTCCGCAATTGTTGGTGAAGTATGATCGCTCTAAAATAGCCCGTTATGGCATTGACATAGAAGAATTGAATTCCATTATTCGTACGGCATACGCTGGAGAAACCGCTGGGGTAGTCTTTAAAAACGAACGTCGTTTCGACCTGGTACTTCGTCTGGACAACGAAAAGGTGAAGGACTTGAATATCGACAAACTGTTTGTCCGCACGGGAGAAGGTATTCAGATACCAGTCAGCGAGGTAGCCAGCATTGATTTGGAAAACGGTCTTTTGCAGATTAACCGCGATGCGACCAAACGACGGATTGTCATTGGGGTCAATGTGCGCGATGCCGATATTCAGCAGGTAGTAGAACAGATACGTACCTCTCTGGAGAAAAATATCAAGTTGAAACCGGGATACTACTGGGAATACGGCGGACAGTTTGAGAACTTGCAGAATGCCGTGCGTACCCTGAGCATTGTTATTCCGATTGCGCTGATGCTGATTCTGCTGTTGCTGTTCTTTGCCTTCCGCAGTGTCATCTATTCATTGGTTGTCTTTTCTACGGTACCTTTGTCACTGATTGGCGGTGTGGTAGCTCTGTGGCTGCGCGGACTCCCGTTCAGTATTTCAGCCGGTGTAGGATTTATCGCCCTGTTTGGTGTAGCCGTGTTGAACGGTATTCTGATGATTAACCATTTTAATGATTTGCGAAAAGAAAAAACATATACCATGTGTACGAACCGAATTATTGCAAAAGGATGTCCTCATCTGTTGAGGCCTGTCTTCCTGACCGGATTAGTCGCTTCGTTGGGCTTTGTGCCGATGGCCGTAGCTACTTCTGCCGGTGCCGAGGTACAGCGTCCGCTGGCCACGGTAGTGATTGGTAGTCTGATTGTGTCTACTGTTTTGACCCTGATTGTCATTCCGGTATTCTATCGTCTGGTAAATGTGATAGCCCATCTGTGGGGCCGGAAAAAACACCGTGTACGGTTAGGACGCAAGGCGGGTATGACGTGTATGTTGCTCCTTGCAGCCGTATCTGTTTCTGCAGTCACTCCGCAGAAAGCAATTACCCTGGATGAGGCGGTAGAAATAGCCTTGCAGAACCATCCCCGTCTGAAGATGGCCAGTGCGGAGATTGAACGCAGTCGCGTAGCCCGTGGTGAAGTGTGGGATGGAGGAAATACCTCGTTCAGCTATTCCTGGGGACAGTTGAACGGCGAATACAAGAAAGATAATGAACTGGCCGTGGAACAGTCGTTAGGCTCTTTGCTGACTCCTTTTTATAAGAATGCGTTGGTGAATGCCCAGGTAACCACTGGCACTCATTACCGTGACATGGTGAAGAAAGAGATTGTGGCCGAAGTGAAACGTGCCTGGGTATATTATCAGTATGCTTTTCACTTGTATCATTTGTATGGAGCGCAAGAAGAACTGGCCTTGAAGTTGCGTGAGAGCGGCGACTTGCGTTACCAGCAGGGAGATATTGACCAGACGGAGCGTAATATGATTGCGACACTTGCCGCCGAACTCCACACTCGCAGCTTGCAGGCACGGGAGGAGATGGAACTGGCTTCCCGCCGTTTCGCCTGGGCATGTTATGCCGGTGAACAGGTGGTTCCCAACGACAGTTCATTGGCTGTGCTTCCGCTGTCCTTGCAAGACCGGATGCTTTCGGCTCCTCATCTGAATTATTTTGCCAGTCAGGTGCAGGAAAAGAAATCGCAGCTTCGGATAGAACGGAGCAAGTTCTTCCCGGAATTTTCGCTGGGTTATGTCCGTCAGAAAATTGCTCCGCTGAATGGCTTGAATTCGTGGATAGTGGGAGTGTCTTTTCCCATTCTGTTCTTCCCGTAGCGCAGTCGCAGCAAGCAGGCAAAAGTGAGTCTGCAGATTGCTCAGTGGGAGGCCGACCAGAACCGTGTGCAACTGAATAACAAGGTGGAGGAGCTTTACCGTCGTGTACGCCAGCAACAGGAAAGCCTGGATTATTATGCCAAGGCTGCGTTGAAAGAGGCAGACGCCTTGCAGGAAAGTGCCTTGATGAAGTTCAAGGAAAGTGAAATCAACATTACGGAGTTTGTGCAGAGTCTGAATGCTTCCCGTGATATTCGCCGGAATTATATTGAGACATGCATACAATGTGTCCGTGTTGGAAATCGAATTATATACAGAATAAAAATAAAAAAACATAGCAAGATGAAACAAATACCTTTTTTCTCAGCCTTATGCTGCTCGCTGGTGATGGCCTCTTGTGGAGGTGGTGCCACTGAAAAAACATCCGATGAATCTACAGCGGTACAGTCCGTACAGCAGGATAGCCTTCAGGCATCTTCCGACAGCCTGAAAGTGGACGGTACTACGGGAGCTACCCAGGTAGCCAATGCGCCTTCTTTTAACGGCATCTTGATGATACCGCCACAGCAACACGCGACGATTACCCTTAGTATGGGTGGGGCTGTACACAGTGTTTCTTTCCTTCCGGGTGATTATGTGCGGAAAAACCAGGTCATCCTGACGCTGGAGAATCCGGAATTCATTGCCTTGCAGCAAACCTGGCTCGATGCGGCTGCGCAGACAGAGTTCCTGGAAAAAGAATATCTTCGCCAGCAGAATCTGGCTTCACATGAAGCTGCTTCACAGAAACGGATGCAGCAGAGCAAGGCGGAATATTTGTCGATGAAGAGCCGTCTGGATGCTGCTGCGGCCCAGTTGCTGATTTTGGGAGTGGATGCCCGCAGCTTGCAGACAAAAGGTATTCAGCCTTATTTGGAGATAAAAGCGCCTTTAAACGGCTATGTCACGAACATGAACGTGAACGTAGGAAAATATTTCAATGTAGGTGAACCCGTGTGCGATGTGATTGACAAGCAGGCCCCGATGCTGCAGCTTACGGCCTACGAAAAAGATCTGGATAAGTTGAATGTGGGCGACCGTATGGAGTTCCATGTAAACGGAATGGGAAATGAAACCTTCGAAGCCGTACTGGTTTCCATTGATCAGATGGTAGACAATGCCAACCGTTCCATCAAAGTGTATGCCCGTGTGGCTCATCCGCAGAAAGATTTTCGTCCCGGCATGTATGTGTCAGCATGTAAGTCGGCAAAAAATGAATAACTTTGCAGCATGAAGCGAATCTGGAGCAATAAATATGTGCTGATAGTGAATGCCATCTCCATTATGGTGGCATTCCTTACGCATTTCCCGGAATTGATTACCTTGTCGAATCCGTATTCGGCCGACGGGCTTTCGTTTCCGGGCATGCACTGGGCTGATGTGGGCAATGAGGTATTATTTACGTACCTTTCCCTTCTTTTTCTCTTTTTCCTGAATGAAGCCGTGTTCCGTTTCAATAGCGATATGGTTTCTATCGGGTGGAAAAAGGTGGTTTGTTCGTTTGTGCTGACCTGGGTAGTAAGTAACCTGCTGGGCAAATGCTTTGTTTACCTGCATCAGCATTTCGATGTGCCTGCCATTGATGCCATGCTTCATCATTATCTTCATCCTTTGCGTGATTTCCTGATAACCTGCATTGTGACGGGAGGCTGCTATTTCTTCCATCAGAATCGGAAGAGCCGTAAGATGCTGCTCGAAAACCAGCAGTTGCGCATGGAGAATGTCATCAATCAGTACGAAGCCTTGAAAAGCCAGTTGAACCCCCACATGCTGTTTAATTCGCTGAACACCTTGTACCTTTTGATTCGGGAGTCACCCGACAAGGCCCGCCATTATCTGGAAGAACTGTCACGGGTGATGCGCTACACCTTGCAGGACAACGAGTCGCATTCCGTGACTTTGCGTGAGGAAATGGAGTTCGTGCAATCGTACATGTACCTTTTGCAGGTGCGTTATGAAGAGAATCTTCAGTTTGACATCCGTATCCATCCGGAACTGATGTCACGGAAACTGTCACCCATGGCCCTGCAGTTATTGGTGGAGAATGCCGTGAAGCACAATGAAATCAGTAACCGCCGTCCGCTGACAGTGTCTGTGATAGCCGAAGGTGACACGGTGGAAGTGAGTAATCCGCTTCAGCCCAAACGGGGAGGGAGTGCCGGAATGGGCATCGGACTGGCAAATCTGGCCAAGCGCTATCAGTTGCTGTATAAAAAAGACATAATCGTAAAAGAGGAAAATCATCGTTTCGCCGTTATTCTGCCTTTGATATGAAGACTTTGATTATAGAAGATGAGAAAGCAGCCTTGCGCAACCTGAAGGCCGTAATGCAGGAAGTGAACACCGATTTTGAAATCGTCGGCGAAGTGGACAGTATTTTCGATGGGGTGGAGTGGTTTCGCACGCATCCCATGCCGGAGCTGGTGTTTATGGACATTCATCTGGCCGATGGTTCAGCCTTCGATATCTGTGCGCAGGTAGACATCACGTGCCCCATCATCTTTACTACAGCCTACGATGAATATGCCTTGCGGGCCTTTAAGGTGAACAGTGTGGCCTATCTGCTCAAGCCTATCAGCCGGACTGATTTGCAGGAGGCAATGCACAAACTGGAATTGCTGGGCGGACAGACGAGGGAGGAGAAGCAGCCTGACTTGTCGGCCATCATCCGTAGCTTGAAAAAGGAAGAGAATTACAAGACGCATTTCCTGGTGCCGGTGAAGGGAGATAAACTTCTGCCTGTGTCGGTGGAAGCCATCCAGTATTTCTATATCTCCAACGGGCT
>ULMS01041113.1_pt1 | contig 21016 bp, 16 predicted proteins | sample 1951721 | NCBI WGS metagenome assembly ULMS01 (sample SAMEA4835557, study PRJEB28245) | human gut metagenome | biome: gut microbiome; material: fecal sample | place: Denmark | collected 2008 | reverse complement strand
AAGCCGTATCGGCTGCTCCCGGTAGATCCGGTAATTTTGTCCAGTTTATCATGGTGTTCTGTTTTTTAGATACAGGCTGGCCGCATCCCGCTACGCAGAGTAGCAGGAGGAACAACCAGCCGGTGATTTGTTGTTTATTATGCATAGCTTATTCTTTTATTGCCCGGAACGTAGAGGCCGGCATGCCCGCCTCGTTTATAAGATTCGCTCTCGTGAAGGGTTGCCAGCCGTAGCGTACCAGCTTCGGGTGAGTCACTTGATCGTTCCACACCTTTACTTTCCCGTTCTCTACCACGGCTTGCGCCGGATAGTAAAGTCCTTCCTGCTCGGCGATCTCGAATGTACGGATGGGGTCCCCATCGGAGGTTGTCAAGCCCTTTGCGTAATCGAAAGTGATATAGGCGGCGTTATCGGTAAACGTTGCGCTGCGGAACAAAGGGCCGGATGGGATTACGTTATGTCCGTAGGTCTTGTTCAAGGCCCAATGTGCCAGTCGTTCGCCAATCTCTTTTTTTCGGGTAGGGTGAACGTTTAAAGAATCCCCGCGATCGCTACTAACGGCCATACCCGTATTCGATACGGTTTGCGCCAGGCGGCGTTGGCTGTCCCTGAACCAAGTCCAACTCGGGCGGTCTATGCTGGATAGTTGGACATAGTAGAAAGGCAGGTCTGCGTTCCAATTCTGGCGCCAGCTGTTCACCAATAGCGGGAATAATCGTTCGTGTACTTCCATATTATGGGCGTTCGATTCTCCTTGGTACCAAATAATCCCTTTGATGGGATATTGATGAAGGGGTTGGATACCCGCCTCGAACAGATAACAAGGCTCATACGGATGGCGTTGGAGCGGGTTGGATGCTTGCTTGATGTTTAAGGCCGCCCGTTCACGTACCCAATCTTGGATAAAGTCGTTCTTCGTCCAATCCTGTAAGATATCCGGAAACTCGAATTCCAGTGTTTTCCGGTCGATCCATGCCTCTGTAGGCGAGCCGCCAACAGCGTTCAATATCAATCCTACGGGTACTTGTAAGCTATCGGCCAGCATACGCCCGAAGGCAAATCCTATGGCCGAGAAGCGTGCGGTATTCCGCGTGTCGCATACTTCCCATTGGGTGTCGTGGTAATATTGCAGGCGGTTCAATGAATCCAGTACGGAAGCGTCCCATTCCACGGCGTAGGTCTCCCAGCGGGGCTTTAGGTCGAATAAACGGATTTGCGAGTGTTGTTTCACGTAATCCAATTGTTGCTGTTGTTCTTCCTTTACGCTCTCGTTTACCCGGAACGCCATGTTGGATTGTCCGGAGCATAGCCAGACTTCCCCGGCTACTACATCCCGATAGTTCAGCGTGCGGCTGGGGGTAGAAACCGTTAAGGTATAGGATTTCCCGCTTACCCGTAAGGGGTCGAGCGTGACAGTCCATTTCCCGTTCGTACCGGCTACGGTCTCCTTCCTTTGTCCGGCGAGGGTAACGGTTACTTTCTCCCCTTGGTTGGCGATACCAGATATAGGAAGCGGTTGATCCCGTTGCAAGACCATCCGGTCCGAATAGATGGCAGGAAGCTGTAATCCTCCGTAATCGCCGGTTAGCGCCCCATAAACGGTGCGGGCCAAGATACCGGCACCTTCAGCGTTGGGATGCAATGCGTCGGGCAATAGATCCGGACGGTCATATAATCCTTCCTGCAAATCGATCAAGGTTGCGCCGGCTATCCGGGCGATTTCTTCGATAAGCGCTTGCTCCATCCAGTACCAGTCTCTTGTACCGGATTTAAAACGAGAATGGCGGTGAGATATCGGAGTCATACGGCAAACCCATACCTTGCATCTCGGATTGGCTTTCCGGAAGGATTCGATCAAGGAAAGATAATCCCGAACGAAATCGTCCCGGTAATTCGGCCATGCCCGAGGGTCCGTATCGTTCAATCCCAGATGGATGATCACGTAATCCCCGGCAAACCTCAGTGCCTTTTGATACGCTTCTTGTTGGGTATAAGGACGATATCCCTTGTTTAATAAAGTAGCCCCGCTATGCCCGAAGTTCTCCACTTCGTAGGCATCTCCAAGCATCTGTTGCAATTGGGCCGGGTAGCAGTTTGTTTCCCTGTTCTTGATTCCGTAGCCGTAGGTCACGCTATTACCTACGCAAGCCACCTTGATCTTTTGCGCTTGGCTCATAAATGCGAAAGCGAGGAAGATGGATAAGATTCCTATTATTTTTCTCATTTCATTCAACCGAATTAGACGTTATTTAAGTTGTTTATCCGGAGAGTAAACCAGTCCTTCCACCGCTTTCTCTCCATCCGGGGTGACGCAAACGAACGTAAACATCCATTTCACCAGACGGACCTCGGGGGTATTGAACGTACCGACCGGAAGCTTCATGAACACCTTGTTCCAGCCTTTTTCCAGATGGACCGGGGTTGGTTTACGGCTTACGCAGTTCTCGTTCCCCAGTGGGATCTCATTGGACTTCTCCCGGTGGGTAGCGGTCCATACGGGGGGCGTTATCTCTTGATCATTTACCCAGATACGGCTTTCTTTATAATCCCATTTTCCTTGCATTGGAGGTAGATCCATTTCAGAACGGCTATAATTTTGAAATTCGATCCACGTACCTACCTCTTGCGCCTTGGGCGAATAGATCCAAGTCCATGCGTAAGCGGTATGGTTCGGTTGCGGGTCTTTATAGGCACCGGGAACCAGCGGTCCCCAGACATGGCGCAGGTAGATACCGGCACCGATGGCGTCGTGCGTACCGTAATTTTTCCCTTCATAGGTATATTGCGCTTGAAGCGACTTTTCCGGAGGGAAAGAACGGGTCAGTTCCCCATCATTCGGGAAAGGGTCGGTGATACGCCATCTCACGTTGGTTTGCTTGACGTAGGCGAACGGGTATCCTTGGAAATGATGTTCTTTATGCCATAACATCCGCCGCTCAAAATCGACAAATGCCTTATGTTCCTCGTTATCGGGATCGATAGGCAGCATCGTTCCGTTCTTATCGAAATATTGATAGCCGCCGCCCAACCAAGAACGTTCGGCGATCGCTAATAGATTCGGATACAAATTATTCTCCCGGATCAATTTGTCCTCCGGCTGTACGACCCGGTCGTGCCATACGGCAAGGATCGTACCCGCCAAATCATGGCTTCCTTGCGGTTCATTGTAAATACGGCTTTTGTATAAGCCGATCAAGTCGGCGAACGTATCAAAATGGTTGATATAATGGAAACGGGAGTCGATCGCAGGAATGCCCGGTCGCGCTTTTCCCCGGTAACTCCACATTTGCTCCATGTCGATCTCACCCGGTTTGTACTTCCATCCCGGGTTCCAAGAGATCACTTGTTTCCCTTTCGCACGGATATAAGCGACCATCTCGGGTACGAACTTCGGATTGGTAAACTTTACCTCGTCCGTACCGATATGTAAGTAAGGAACCTCCTCGAATACCTCGCAAACCTCATCCATCAATAGTTTTAAGATCGCCATACCCTCCTTGCTCTGCATATCATGACGGAAGGCCCGTATGAAAGCGGCGCTATGTCCCGGCATATCTACCTCCGGGATGAGTAGTACGTTATGTTCTTTACAAAAGCGAACCAGCTCCTTTGCCTCCTCGATCGTGTAATATTTTCCGGGCATACGGCTCATATTGCAGCTGTCGTTCAGCATCGGAAAGATCTTGCTCTCCAGACGCCAAGCTTGGTTCTCCGTGAGATGCCAATGAAATACGTTCATCTTGTAGCGGGAAAGTACCTCGATCTCCCGTTTCAGTTCTTCCATGGAGATATAGCTCCGCCCTACGTCTTGCATGAATCCTCGTATGCGGAAAGCAGGCCAGTCGGTGATCTCGCAACCTTGGATGGAATATCGCTTCCCTTGCCGCTCGGTCAGTTGGCGCAAGGTTTGTATCGCCCAATAAGCTCCTTGCTCGGATACCGCCCGGATGGTTATCCCCCGGGAAGAGACGCTTAGTTGATAAGCCTCCTCGGAGTTGAGGGGGATTCCGTCCAATTTGTCAACCAAGGAAACCTCTATCTTGTATCGGCTGTCCGGTTGGACGCTTACCGGCAGCTCCTCCAAGAATTCCATTAGGATGGAACGGAGTTTCCCTTCGGAAGAAACTGCGATTTCCTTCGGATGGAACGAAGCGTTTGTCCGGACGTATTTTTGGGGCAAGGGCAATAAAACAGGATTCCGGGCCATCAGAGGCCCGGAATACAAGAAACTTAAAACAATTGCAAAATGCAGTATATATCGCATATACTTAGATTATTGATGAATGATATCCTGTAATTTGATAGCTTGGAAGGTCATATGTGCTACGCTTGACTCGTAGAAGATTCCTACCGTTTCCTTATCGATCATCGAAAGACAGGAATATCCCCACCCCTCGGCCTCGTCTAATAAGACTTGATGCTCCGTGGGCCATGTAAGTCCACCGTCCAGACTCGCCTTGATCGTGATATGATTACGCCCTTTCGTCGTGTTCGGATTGGAGAAGAGTAGAAGGTCCTTGCCGGTGATGTTATCCTTGGCGTTTACCTTGATCAAGCTGGCCATACAAACGGATTCCTGTAAGGCGCTACGGCTGGAAGGATGCTCTGTCCATGTCTTGCCTAAATCCTTTGTGGTGGCCACGGCACGGCTACCGCCCCGGTTATCACGCATATTTAACATCAATACGCCCGGCTCTACCTCGGCAACTTGCGCCTCTGTGGTATTCGTGCGGGCTAAGTTATGCAGGTGCCATGTTTTCCCGCGGTCTTTGCTATACATAATGCCGGCGTTGGGCACACGGGTAGCGTCGATAAACTGGATCGGGAAGACCAAGGTACCGTCTTGCATCGTGATGCCTCGTCCCGGGCCTTGCAATAGGAAATACCAAGACGGGTCTTTTACTTGGGAGGTGATATTGATCGGTTCGCTCCACGTCTTACCATCGTCCTCACTTTTCACGAGCATAAGTTGGGCGGTCTCGTCCGGTGTCATTCCCGGCATGGAGTTCCACCAAGCCCGTTCGTTACCCATACCATGCGTCCATGCGGCTACTACCCAGATCGTATTGGTCTTTTCGTCTACCAAGATCGATGGGTCTCCCACGCCGTTTTGTCCGTGGGGCAGGCCATCCGTTTGTTTGAAAGTCATGGCTACTCGCATCGGTTCCCAAGTTTGTCCCTTATCGGTACTGCGGCTTACTCCGATATCGATTTTCTCTTGCAGGTCCACGCTGCTATTATAGCGAATATCGTAGACTCCAAGTAATGTTCCGTTATTCGTCGTCACTAATCCCGGGATGCGGAAGGCCGCCGATCCGTCATCCCCGGCTTGGCGTACGCCGATACCTACATGGCGTTCGTCCACCTTTCCTTTCCAAGTGATGTCGATCGGTTTGTTGTTGATCTGTGCGTTAGGCATCGTGGTCGCTACTTTTGCCAATAAGGAAGTCTCTGGCTTCATCTGGATACTTACCCAGAAATAGTTGATGCCTTTAAGCATCGGTTGCTTAGAGGTTAGTTTTACCGTGCGCGACAAGGGGGCGGTAACCTCATCTTGCCGTACGGAATAAGATTCAAGAGCCTTACGGGTATTTCCCGGTATATGGCTGGATATGTACGTAACGGGACTGAAATGTTCCCCTTTGCGGGATGGAGCTTCCACTCCGCTATAAAATAGACGTATCGCTTGGATGTCCGACAGGTCGACATTGTCTCCGATCTGTATCGTGATCTCGTTTAATACATCCCCTTTTTGGGCCGGTATCCGCATCTCGTAAAGTACATTGTCGATCCGGTCTATCAAGATGGGGATTTGTTGCTCTCGCACATAAAGACTGTCTGCCGCAAAAGCCGTTTGTACGATGAAAAGAAGGCAGAAATACAGGAAAGTTTTTTTCATGATGTTTTTTGTTTGTAGGTTGAAATTAATAGATATGTGAATTCCAAAGGTAGCGATATTCATTCATATGAACAAAGCCCCTTTGGAATTCGTGCCAAAAACCTAGTTATATCCAATCGCCTTAAACCTATGTACGATTAGTATCCGGGAGTCTGTTTCAATGCGGGGTTGTTTGTCAATGCCCCTTCATTGATCGGCCATAATAAACGTGATTCTTGTGCTGTGGTATATTTTAATACATAATCCTTACCGAAGCGTCTCAAGTCGTACCAACGTTTACCCTCAAAGAAGAACTCGCGAAGTCTCTCTTTAAGGATAGCTTCCATCACATTCTCGTCGCCCGCCTCAAACGGGTTATCGTTATAGAAACTTCCTTTGTCATTCGGATAAGCCACCTCGTTCTTATGTGCGTTAAAATATTCGGAACCGTAAGCACGCTTGCGAACGGCGTTGATCTCTGTAGAAGGATCTTCTCCGAGCAAGGCCTTAGCCTCGGCTAATAATAGCAAGGCATCCGCATAGCGATAGATAGGATAATCATCGTACCAACTTCTTTCGTTGCTACCTTCCAAGGTGGTTCCTTGGAACTTGTATTGGATTGGTGCGATATATTCCAAGGTTCCGTCTTCGTGCTTTTTGTAAACCGCCTTCAAGGTACCTTTCAAGCGGGTATCACCTTCGCGAAATGATTTTAGGTAATGATCTTTCTTTACTTGGTAGCGCATTAAGCCTTGTAGGTTGTATCCCGGTATTTCAAGGAATGGAGTTCCTGTCTCGTCACAGTAGCCTGCCATGTACTCACGTTGAGGTACCATATTGTTACGCCAGTTATAGTCTCTCCACATCATGAAATCATCCTCCTTACCACTATGGAGCGCGAAGATCATCTCGCTGTTCTCCTTATTGTTGAAAGAGAAAACGTCCGTGAATTTCTCTTGCAGCTTTAAGTTGCCGTTTTGTTGAAGATCTTGCAAGGCTGTCTTGGCTACGGTATAATCGCCCGTGCCGCCACCCATCTGGCGTCCGCTCCATAGATAAACCTCACCTTTCAGCATCAAGGTAGCGGTTTTAGACCAATAACACTTTCCTTGTTTATAAGAATAATCTCCGCCAAAAGCTTTTTCCGAGGCATCGATATCCTTCTTGATCAGATCCATCACCTCACTCGCTGGAGAAGCGGCCTTATCAAGGTGAGAGATATCCAATTCGCTACCTAAGGTTGGCTCCGTAGTAATGATAACGTCTCCCCAAGAGCGTAACAAATGGAAATAGATATAGGCGCGTAAACCGTAAGCCTGCCCTAAGTAATAGTTCTTTTCGGCCTCGCCTAATAAATCGGTCTCGTTCGTTCTACGGATCATCAAGTTGATTTGGTTCAGTGTCGTATAAAAATTAGCGAAGTTGCTGATACCTGTAAACTCTGCGTTGATCGTGTTGTATGAGAAACGCTCTACGCCTTGGGTAGCCTCGCCTCCGAACGGCTGATCTCCGTAGATGTCTGAGCGAGGTTCGCCCAATACGAATATGTTATAACTGGATTGTGAACGGAGCAATCCGTGTAAACCTATGTTGAATGCCTTAAACTGGTCCGGGGATTTCCAATAGTTTGCGTCGGAAATACTACTTACGGGTTCCATGTCCAAGGAGTCGCATCCGCTGAAATTCAGTAATGAGACTGCTGCCATCATGGCTATAATTATCTTTTTCATAAATGTCTGTCTTTTTTAATGGGTTTGACTAAAATGTTACGGATAAACCAAGAAGAACCGTTTTAGGAGTTGGGTATCTACCGTTATCAAGACCTTGACCATAGGTAGTATCTACCGCCGGTTCCGGAGATACACCGGTATATCCTGTGATGTAGAACAAGTTTTGTCCGGTTACATAAACAGAGGCATTGCTCATCAAGGCTTTGTTAATCCATTTCTTTGGTAGGTTCCAAGTCAATGTGATTTCACGTAAAGCTAGATAATCACCCTTTTCGTAGAAGCGGGAGCTGTTGTTGTCAACTGCTGTCAAACCATTGTTGGAGCGAGTAATATTCTTCTTACTCAACTGATCGGCATAGTAGAACTTAGGTATATCCGTATTCTGGTTTGTCTCCGACCAACTGTCTTTCACCATATCGATGATGTTAAACGAACCTTGATATTGTCCAAGTGAACGTGCGGCTAAGTCGTTATACAGCGTATGCCCTAACGCATAATCAAAACGAGCGTATAAAGAGAAATCTTTATAGCCTAATGTCGTGGAGAAACCACCGGTTACTGTCGGGAAAAGATTACCTACTTTCACGCGGTCTAGATTGTTGATTACGCCATCATTGTTCAAGTCGGCCCAACAAACGTCACCCGGCTCGATCGGTTGCTTACCTGCCTTATCCTTTAAAGCTTCCCATGCGGCGGGGCCATACAATTCTCCAATTGCGTCGTAGCGGTTATTGGCATTCGCTTTCACGTCATCCCAATCCTTGAAGATATGATCTTGCTTGAAGGCAAATAAATCACCCAGCTTACCACCTTCTTGTTTTCCGCCAACCCATACGACTTCACCCTTTTGCGGGTCGTATACTTGGTAACCTCCTTGGCGGTTATTTTCGTTCCCATTGGCCGGAAGCTTGACAATCTTGTTCGCTACCGTAGATAAGTTTGCTGATACATCCCAACTGAATCCGTTTACGTTGTTTAGGATATTCGCTTTTACTTCCATCTCGAAACCTTGGTTACGTAAAGTTCCCAAGTTGGTTTTGATGCTGTTGAAACCAGTGTAATTGGGTAAATCCAAATCTGTCAACAAATCGGAAGTCGTACGATTATAATAGTCTAGGATAAAGCTCAGGCGATTGTTGAAGAATCCTATATCCAAACCTACTTCGAAAGATTTACTTTGCTCCCAACGTAATCCACCGTTTACCAATTTGTCATTATAGAAACCTACAGAGCCATCATAGTTTGTTATGATCGATCCGTTCGCGTCTTTCTGCCCATAGCTGCCATATACGTCGTAGTATCCTAATCCGTTTACGTTACCGTTCACGCCGTAGCTGATACGAGGCTTCAGGTTAGAGATCACATCTACCAACTTCGATTCCTTAAAGAACTCCTCTTCCATGATATTCCAACCAGCGGAGATACCCGGGAAGAAGCCCCAACGGTTATCGCTCAACTTGGAGATTCCGTCATAACGAGCTACGACCGATAATAGGTATTTGTAATTGTAGTTATAGTTTACACGGGCAAAGCCAGAAAGGATACGATAGCCTTCCTTGTAGCTATAGGTATAGGTACGATTACTACCAGCGTTCAAAGTAGGGATGTCATCCGACGGAGAATTTTCGGTCCTTGCGTTCAGCGTATATTGATGCCAATTGAAATACTCGCCACCAAGCATTGCCTCCAGATTGTGTTTTTCTTTGAATGTGTCTGTGTACGTCAAAGTAACACTATGTTGCTGTTGGTTCTGCTTTATATATTTGGCCTCAGCCTTACGGGTAAGATTCGGGCTAGTGGCGTTTTGTTGTTGGTAAGATTTCTCGAACTTATCTGTTTGATCGTCTACGTGGTATAGGGCGCTATTCTCTTTCAAGATTAATTTCTTCGGGATGATCTCTAGATCAAAACCGATATTATAGGTAGAGCGGCGGGTTCCATTCGTATTCGTTAATTTATCTTTGTAGTAAAGAGGGTTTCCATCACCCGTGCCGAAGCCTGAAGCGGGAGATCCGTCTTCCATGTATGGGTTCCATGTAGGGCGTTGGCTCATTGTGCGATAGAAGAACTCATATGATCCGATCCAAAGACCCGGCTGGCGAGACCATGTATAAGTCGTTCCAGCGTTGACTGTCAAGATCGGAAATATCTTATAGGATCCATTGAATGTCCCGGAGAAACGCTCGTAGCTGGTTCCCTTAATGAGACCGTCTTCTTTGTAGTAACCTAAGCTGGCTGCGAATGTACCTTTGTCGTTACCTCCTGTGATATTGATATAATGATCTTGCGTGAAAGAAGGGTCTTGGAAGGCTGCGTCTTTCATTTGCCCTGAGTAATCCTTGAATAAGATTTGTTTATTCGGATCGGTTGGGTCTTGCATTTGTTGCCAACCTTCTGCCAAGAGGCCTTTGGTACTGTCATCCAAATAACGGATATCAAATAGGTCATTCCCGATACCGTATCCCATTTGGTTATCCATGCCTGAACGTCCTGTTCTTTGGTATCCTAAGCGATTGTAGTAAATATAATCGTGAGCGTTTAAGTAATCATAACCTGTGCGAGCAAAGTTGGCACCTCCCTTGAACTTGTAAGAGACGGAAGCGGATCCTTCTTTACCACGTTTCGTGGTAACCAAGATTACGCCACCATTGGCACGGGCACCGTAGATAGCGGTTGAGGCTGCGTCTTTCAATACTTGGATAGACTCGATGTCGGAGGGGTTGATGTCGGCCAATGAGTTGCGCACGATACCATCTACAACGACCAATGCGCCATTATCCTTACCTGTTATGGTAGCTCCGCCACGAAGTACGATATTTGGGTTTGCTCCCGGCTGACCGGTCGTGTTTACGACGCGCAAACCAGATACGGTTCCTTGCAAGGATTGTCCGGCGTTAGACATCGCTGCGTTTTCCAGTACGGCGTTATCCAATTTAGAGATAGAGGTTGTCAAGGTCGCTCTCTTTTGTGAGCCACCGTAACCGGTTACCACTACTTCGTCTAGCTGTTCGGCGTTTTCTTGTAGGATCACGTCTACTTTGGCTTTCCCAGCTACTGGAATTTCTTGTGTCTTGTACCCAATGAAAGAAAATACTAATGTGGCGTTTTTGTTGGATACGGTGAGAGTGTAATTACCGTCGAAATCGGTAATCGTTCCATTTGTCGTGCCTTTTTCAACGATAGACGCACCGGGGACACCCATGTTATAGGTATCCAGCACTGTTCCGGAGACTGTCTGCTCTTGTCCGTACATAAATGCCGGAAGTAGGAGCGCAAGCATTAAGAGCAGTAGATTCTTCTTCATAATGAATTACTTTTTTGTTGTTTATTTAGTTTATTGGATGAGATTAATTAGCATTCGTCGGTCATATTAGCGACTTTCGGACGTAAGAAGATCACTTGGATTAAAAGTGCGATGAGTACCAATCCGGCTAGCATGGCGAAGTCATGGCCAAGATTACCAGCGTCGGTAGATTTTCCTAGTATATCCGTGATGGCGGCTCCGGCAAATACACCGGTCATATTCATAATTCCATAGGCTGTAGCCCGATAACGGGGGGAGATGAATTGGCAAAGGATAGGCATATTATTGGCGTCGAATATACCATAACCGATACCGAAGCAAAGACCACCGCCGATAATCATCGGGAAGTTGTGCCCAAATCCTAGTAATAGGAGAGAGGGTATCGTTAATGCCAAACCGATGGCGCCTGTGTATACACGTCCCCGGACATTCCGCTGGATCCATTTATCGGATAAAATACCTCCGGCGATTACCCCTATAAAGGAAGAGATAGCGATCGTGAATGTAGATAACGGACCGGCCTCGGACATATCCAACGAGAGATTTTCAGCGAATAGGGTAGGGAGCCAGTTCTTTGTCGCCCAACCCGGTAAGCTCGGCGTGGCGAAATAAAGAAGAATGATCCAAAAAGCGATGTTCGTGAATAACATCCCTAATCCTTTAAACGTACCGGAAATCGGATTCTCTTTCGGATAATTTTCCAGTTTTACGGCTTGTTCCACATGATCTTTCTTATCGTGTAAGAAGATGATCAAGACCACGCTATAAGCGATGCCGATGATACCAAACCAATGGAAAGTCGTTTCCCACGTATAAGCACTGGCCACCGTAGCTCCGAATCCCCCCAAGGCTTGGCCTACGTATAGACCTGTCATATGGATACCTACGGCTAATGAGCGTGTTTTCTCTTGGTGATAATCTGTGATAAGCGATAATCCGGCAGGAATATACAGGGCCTCACTGACCCCCATCAAGGCACGTAGGTAATAGATCTGATTGAAATCCGTGCAATACCCCATCATCAAAGTCACGAAGGACCAGACAAATAAGCTACCCACGATTAGCCACTTCCTGTTTACCCTGTCTGCCACCATACCGGCCACAGGGCTCATGAATCCGTAGATCCAGAGGAAGACCGCCATCAAACGTCCGAAGTTCGCCGCAAACTATGATTTCGAACTCACTACGCAAACATACTATACTACTCCATCGCCACCAAATCGATTTGTTAATAAATCTTTGGTGTCAGTGCGCATATAATTTATCAAGTTACCTATATGCGCACGCACGCGAGGAAACCTGCGTGTTTTCAGATACATTCTTTAACTATCGTTAAATGTATTTAGCTCGGTGTGACGTCGATTCGGGGAATCGCCGAGGTCGCAATTTTTACCATTTTATCGGTCTCAATTCGTTCGCTGCGCTACCTCGTTTCTACCGAAAAAATGCCAAAAACCGCTCGCAACGACAAAAGCCCGTGCTCAAACGCATGGGCACGGGCAAAAGGTCAGCAACACTTTAAAACGTAAGATTATGAGCTTTATTCAGAAGTACTCGCAGGCTCAGCCTTCGGCTCTTCTCTTGGCTTCTCAGGCTCTTTCTTCTCTTCAACCTTTACTTGATACTTAGAACGGAGTTCCTCGCTCATTTGAGCGTAATCGGCCAAATCAAAATCTCCACGCTCGGTGGGTAGATCATCATCAAAATCTTGATCCTTGTCGGGATACTCTCCGCTATTGGGGCCAGACGGAACAGACATTCCCATAGCAAGACGATAAATCAACTCTCGAATCGTGTAAGCATCGGAAGGCTCTACTAAAACTTCCTCACTCACTTCTTCTTGAACCATTTGTTCAGGAAGATCAGTATAATTATAAGCGGTAATAAACATACGCAAGAAAAAGCTAAAAAATTAACAATAAAAAATTCAAACATATTACTACAGCATTGGAGTACCATACTTCGGCATCAGACGCAGAGCCTTGATATCTTGGTAAATCTGAACCCAATACTTATTATCAGAGGTCCCAGCGGTAGCGAAAACACGGTTACTCGGGTTACACTCCACAAATGTAGTGTTTAAATTCGGTTTCGCAGTAAAAATACGGTTTAAATGCCAAAAGGCCATGTTTCCACGGAAATCGCCATGAGCCTCATTTAATGAGTACTTATACTCGGCGTAGCGAGGTGTATAACCAAAAGTGCCACTATTATCAGCATCATACCGACCAAGGTACAATTCCTCATTCTTGATCTCTTGCTCGCCAAGATGAGCGAACTCGGGGAAATAGAAATCCATATTATCAAATTTACGGAAATCCTTCGGAACACCTTGCTGATATCCAGTACGAGGTCTAATGGACATAATACCCATGATGTAACCATGTTCCTCGAAATAACGAGTAAAACCATGATTCACGCCAGCAGAAATACCATGTCCGGCCATATTAGCTTGTGGACTAGTAGAATCAGTGGAAGATGTTTGAAGAACCTCGGAAACAGAGATAGGAGTACGACCACCTCCGAGGAACTGCGGACGCTGCAAACGGGCGTCAGAACTACGAACGCCAAAGTGCGACAAGATCTGCTCGATATAACGAGAACCAGAACGAGCATTGCGCTCAAACCAACGTTGAAGGGCGTTCGAGGTACGAAGATCGTTGATATTTACGCCCATTTGATCAGTATTTACCACAAAATTATCCGGTTCTATCAAGGCTTGACCTTTAATAGAGCCTATTTGTCCATAAGACAAAACAGAAGGAGCAGAATAAAGAACCTCAGAACCGGAAATTGGTTTACGATCGGGAAAAGAGGTTATCTTCTGAGCAGCAAAATCCTCTTTCATTTCTACTGGTATCTCTCCACCTCCATTAATCGGAACAGTAACCTCGGGACCACGTTGTACCCAAGGAAGAGCGGAAGTAAAATAATCCTTTTCCCATGCACGACGACGAATCTTATAATAATCACCACTAATAGGAGCTACATAATCACCACCATCACGACTAATATTTACTTCGGGAGTTAAATTCTGATCTCTATAATACTCGTTATAAATCAAATGATAAGCACGAAAAGGCAAAGCAGAAACCTTATATCCAACAGGAGCTTTAACACCATTCGGAGATTGAGTTTGAAAAACAGCCTCACCAATCTGATTAAGAGACGGCAAACCAAGATAATCCCAAAGAGAACCATTTCCCCACGCTTTATGAGCATACTCAGTATTAACGACAGAGGGAAGAGAGATTGTAGGAAAAGCAGGAGCATCAGAACCATCAACACCTTTTGTAATAAAATCCTCCCATTGATTCCAAACCAAGCGATTCGGCACAAAGAAATAATGGGTGAATACATCCACTCGATGCATCATAGGAGCTACAAGCGGAGCCAAGCGAACCAGCATTTCCGTATTAACACGAAACTTATCACCGGGAACCACGGGCTTGCACATAATCGGGATTAGCTCACCAGCATTAACGGTAAGCTTATTCTCATAAGAGAGATTAAAAACGTTACGTCTGGGACGTTTTAGTTTAACGGAATTAAAAATATTAGCCATTACTTTAATCTTAATTTTTCCTCGGCACGCTTCTCATATGCCAGCTTATTCTCTGTCTCAAGCTGGTCAGCTATATAACGCAACCGGGGGCTTGTGTTAATATAATGATGCCATTGATCTTGCATCTGATTAATAAAGAAAGCCTCACGAAGCTCTTTTAGGTATTCCTTCATATCATCATCATAAAGCTTATCGGCATAGTAGCGAGGCATAGCCATTCGCATACCGTTGAAAGCCCGGACGTAATCACGGGGATGAAGACGATAGAAGTCCATTATTTGCTCACGTAAGAAATGATAGCCGATTCCGGGCATCCGGGAACACATCATAAAGGGTTGATATTCCTTTATGCCTTTAAGAATATCGGGGACCATACTTTTCTCGTACATGTACTTCGTGACGTAAGCGATCTCTTTCGTAGTGAGCGGGTGGGCCTGTACAAAACCATTCTTCCAACACTGGGCGAGAAGATCACCACCTTGCTTACCAGTAAAAGGAAAGCCGAACAATATCATGTGATAATGAGGACGGCCACCTTGGGAACCATATTCAGAGGTCAAGAAGTAACGCAAACGATACTGATCATATTTCTTACGAAGACGTTTCATGAACAACTGAATATCACGTTTAGATACAACGCCAACCGTAGTTTTGAACAAATCCTCACCGATCATAGCGGTAGGTATATGTTCATCATCATAGGTAAGGGTTACGAACAAAGAGAAGGGATATTCATCCGCTTCAGCTTGCAATCGATAAACCCATGATTGACGCTTATTTTTCCGACAGTTCACACACCGACCGCAGGGAACGGCTCCACGGTCGGGTAAATGAATACGATGAAGACACTCCATTATCTAAACCTACGAGCAAAACGCTTTAAACGACCGAAACGGCGAGCACGACGGCCAAATCTTCTTCTTCTCATGCCGGATTCAATTTAGGTTTATCATCATCCTTACCAAACACTGATTGGATAGCGTCTATCAACGCTAACGCTACTTGAATAAATACTTTCCAGAACGGTTTCATAATCTTATACCTCCTCTACTTAAACGATAACTACGAATACGACGTTTACGGGAACGACCGAGAAAACCTCTTCTTCTTCTTCTCATAATTGTAAATTATTTGGGATTAAACATTGTATCTAATTCATGTTTATCACGAATCAAATACATAGACATTCGCTTTAATAGTTCAGAAGCCACTTTACTAGCATCCGAAGACGATCCAAACAAACGCTCCATACGATAACGAAAAGCATTAATATCATTATCTTGAGTCAATTGACGAACAGACTGCAAGGTTTTTAAATACTCTTCATTACTCAACTTGATCTTATTATCAAACAAAGCCTTGTCAAGCTCATATTGAATAACCTCACGATTAGCTTTCGTCCAACCTTGAGCAGCACCAGCTTGTTTTTGATTCATATCAGCAATAGCGGACGAAACGGAGACATCCTTGAGTTCTTTCGCCATATTCAGATCAAACTCGGAACGAGAGGTAGAAGCAGCTATATTCGCTTGTTTTGTAGCCTCTGTAGCCGTTTGTTGACGAATGAGGCTATTTTGCGCTTCCATGTTATCAACTTGTGCCTTAACAGTACGATAAGCAAGAAACTGGGAAATAGCATCAGAAATACCAAGATTCCAACCTCGGTAAGCTTGCATAGTCGGAGCGTTGAATTTAGCAGGTTCATATTGCGGAGTTGAACCAGAGCTATTACCAGTAACACCATTGCCGTAGACAAGGTTAGGATTAAGCCCAGCGGCACGAATACGAGCCATTTGTTGAGTTGGAGAATTGTATTCATTTTGCAAATTCCACATGTTTAAAGAACGCTGGTAGGCCTTCTCGTTTTCTTGTTGTTGCCATTGCGCTTGATACTTAGCAATCTCCATGTTAGCCTTATTGGTATCTTGTACCGCCTTGTTATTCATAGCAGAAGAACCAAGACCTCCAAGGAGAGAGCCAACGCCAGAGATTATACCACCAACGATACTCATAACGAACGGATTGTGTAGTAGTTAACAACATCCGGGTTATAGCGATTTACGAACCGCTGAACATTCTTATGAACCCTAGAAGCAAGACTATAAAACTCTATTTCTACTGGTTGTTCTACCGTAGTAAGAGAAATTGTTAATTTGTAACGCTTAAAACCCATAATATCAAAAGTTTAAAGATTAATAAATAGAGTCCGCCGCAGACTATGGTATTCAACTTCTATTACAAATTCTTACAATTAAGATAGCTCCTTATGAAAAAATTTTATTTTATTACGCTTAGTTTTTGAAAAAACTTATTGTACCTTTGCCCTAATCACTCAATAAAGGTATAACCATGACAACTAAGTTCTTGCTCTCGTCCGATGACAATACTCGCAGTGGCCTTCTGAAAAAGAAGATCATACATTATTATATGGCCAATGGAGACGCTACTATAGCGGAGGTATGTAAAGAAATGAATCTCAGTATCCCCACCGTCACTAAGCTAATTAGCGAATTACAAGAGGACGGTTATATACTCGACTTTGGAAAACAAGAGACTAGCGGAGGGCGTAAACCTAGTATTTACGGGCTCAATCCCGTATCCGGCTATTTTGTGGGCGTAGATATACTGAAAGATCAACTGAATCTAGCCATATTAGATTTTAAAGGAGATAAGATCCGCATTGAGCAGAATATCCCTTATACACTCGAAAACACACCAGCCGCTTTAGACCATCTTTGCGAATGCATCAATGAATTTATAAACTCGTTGCCGATCCCAAGGGAAAAGATATTAAGCATTGGCATTAATATATCCGGACGGGTAAATCCTTTCGCCGGATATAGCTATAGCATTTTTTACTTTGAGGAGAAGCCCTTGTCTCAAATCCTTGAGGAAAAACTACATATAAAGATCTATATAGAGAATGACACCCGTTCCATGGCTTACGGCGAATATCTTCAAGGAGTCGTAAAAGGAGAGAAAAATATCCTATTCATCAATATATCTTGGGGATTAGGTATCGGTATCATCATAGACGGCAAGGTTTATTTCGGGAAATCAGGTTTCTCCGGAGAATTTGGGCACTTCAGCTTCTTCGAGAATGAGATTCTTTGCCATTGCGGTAAAAAAGGATGCCTCGAGACTGGAGCTTCCGGTTCTGCCCTATACCGTACCCTCCTTGAGCGGTATAAAGAGGGTAGCAACACCATATTGGCCAGTAAAATCGATGCCGGGGAATACATCGGGCTCTCTGACTTGATCGACGCCATTCACAAAGAGGATATGCTATCCATTGAGATACTGGAGGAGATCGGTTTTAATCTAGGTAAAGGAATAGCCGGATTGATGAACATTTTCAATCCGGAACTGGTCGTACTGGGCGGCCCCTTGTCGCAGACGGGAGAATATTTAAGCCTACCTATTAAAAGTGCCGTCAGGAAGTACTCTTTGAACTTGGTAACCCGTGATACTCAGATCAAAGTATCCAAATTAGGTGAAAGAGCGGGTATATTAGGAGCCTGCCTGCTATCTCGATCTAAAATTCTAGGTATGATTTAATATGTATTTCAAAGGAATTAAATAAAAAATAAATAATTATTTCATTTTCTCGATAAAGCACCATTATATTATTAAAATATTTTATTTATATTTGCAGCATAATTAAAATCAGAGGTTAAAACTCATAAAAATAACGCAGATATGGATAAAATTAAAGGATTGATCGATGCTCCCTTTACTCCGTTCTACGAGAACGGGGAAGTTAATTACGAGCCCATTGAAGATTATGCGAAACTTCTTGTGAAAAACGGGCTGAAAGGCGTATTCATCAATGGTTCTTCCGGAGAAGGTTATATGCTGACAGAGGAAGAACGCATGAAATTGGCCGAGAAATGGATGGAAGCAGCTCCGGAAGGCTTTAAGGTAATCGTGCACGTAGGTAGCACATGCGTTAAGTCTAGCCGTAATTTAGCGGAACATGCTCAAAAGATCGGCGCTTGGGGTATTGGCGCTATGGCTACCCCTTTCCCTCGTATCGGTCGAATTGAGGAATTGGTAAAGTACTGCGAGGAGATCGCTTGCGGCGCTCCTGCCTTACCGTTTTACTACTATCATATCCCTGCGTTTAACAACGCTTTCCTCCCTATGCTGGATTTCTTAAAAGCAGTAGACGGGCGTATCCCTAATTTCGCCGGTATCAAATATACATACGAGAGCTTATACGAATACAATCAATGTCGTTTATACAAGGATGGTAAATTCGACATGTTGCACGGACAGGATGAAACGATTCTTCCTTGCCTTGCGATGGGTGGAGCGCAAGGAGGTATCGGTGGTACCACAAACTATAACGGAAAAGAATTAACCGGTATCCTAGAGGCTTGGGCAGCCGGTGACTTAGAGACAGCTCGCGAGAGACAAAACTTCTCTCAGGAGGTTATTAACGTTATCTGCAATTACCGTGGTAATATCGTCGGAGGAAAACGCATCATGAAATTGATCGGATTAGATCTCGGCAAGAACCGTACCCCGTTCCGGAATATGACGGACGAAGAAGAGGCCGCAATGAAAGCGGAATTAGAGGCTATCAATTTCTTTGAAAGATGTAATAAATTCTAAGGTATGGCAGCGTTTGACAATTTATCTAATCCATCGGAATATCTAGCTTATTGGGGCAAGACCTATCGGAATGAGCTTCTTTCCAATATTCTTCCTTTTTGGATGAAATACGGACTGGACAAAGAGAACGGCGGTTACTTTACTTGCGTAGACCGGGATGGTACTCTGATGGACTCCACTAAATCCGTTTGGTTCCAAGGACGATTCGCCTTTATCTTGGCATATGCCTATAATCACATTGAGAAGAACGAAGAATGGCTGAGAGCCTGTAAAAACGGTATCGATTTCATCGAGAAACATTGTTTTGATACGGACGGACGTATGTTCTTCGAGGTGACAGCGACAGGCATCCCTGTACGTAAACGCCGTTACGTATTCTCCGAGACTTTTGCGGCGATCGCTATGGCCCACTATGCATTGGCATCAGGCGACAAAGGCTATGCTGAGAAGGCCGTGAACTTATTCAAGCAAGTATTACACTATAAGAATACCCCGGGATTATTGGAGCCTAAATTTCGTGAAGGTCTCGTGGCGAAAGGCCATTCTTTCTGCATGATACTGATCGATACGGCGGCACGCATCCGTGAGGCCATAAACGATCCCATACTTACACAACAAATCGATGATTCCATAGCCGAGCTACGCCGTGATTTCATGCATCCCGAATTCAAGGCTATCTTGGAGACAGTAGGACCCAACGGTGAGTTTATCGACTCTATCGCCGGGCGTACCATCAATCCCGGCCACTCCATCGAGACCGCATGGTTTATCTTGGAAGAGGCCAAATACCGAGGATGGGACCCTCAACTGAAAGAGATGGGCTTACAAATCCTCAACTGGTCTTGGGACTGGGGCTGGGATAAGACGTACGGCGGAATCAACTATTTCAAGGATTGCAAAAACTTCCCTCCCCAAGAGTATTGGCACGACATGAAGTTCTGGTGGCCACAATGCGAGGCGGTTATCGCTACGCTTTACGCCTACCAAGCGACTGGCGACGCCAAATATCTCGAAATGCACAAACTAATAAACGATTACACATTTAATCATCTCCCCGACAAAGAATATGGGGAATGGTATGGCTACCTACACTTCGATGGTAGTCTCTCTCAATCTGCCAAAGGCAATCTATTCAAAGGTCCGTTCCACATTCCTAGAATGCTTCTCAAATGTAGTTTACTCTGCGACGAAATTCTTTCTAAATAACTTTATCTAAAATACTGAAAATTGGTCAATTGACATCAGGGGTCACAACCGTGGCTCCTGATGTTTCTAAGGCTTTGTTTTCCTTTTTATTTTCCTCAATCAAATGAAAAATAAGAAATTATATCCTTGGATCGTAGTCGGTTTACTATGGGTTGTCGCCTTACTGAACTATATGGATCGCCAGATGCTATCAACCATGAAATCAGCTATGATGGTGGATATCGTGGAACTAGAGTCTGCGGCGGACTCTGTCACTCGTGACATCTGTGATAAACGCATAGGAAAGAAAGGATAATATTACACTAAAATCCTTCTTTCACGATCCGTTTGATCGGGAGGAAGAATCGTTCGATCAGGCGTAATTCTTCCGTTACGATCTCCGCAGAGGCTTGCGTCTCGGGCGAGACGGGCAGGTCGATACCGTAATTGGTTCTCAGGCCCTCTGGAAAATCGATATCCGCCGTATAGTACTCGTCGGTGGGGACCAATGAGATATTCGATACCACTCCGTTTACCACTCCAAACTCCTGATCCGGGAAATTGGAGAAACGGACGATCGCCCGCTGGCCTCTCCGGACTTTTCCCGAGCGTGCTATCGGTATGCGCACTTTCCCCACCAGCCGGCCCTCGCCTTGCGGTACGACGGTGAAAGCCACCTCTCCGGATGGGATATACTGGTTCTCATTCCAGTACTTGGTGAAAGTCACGACACCCCC
>ULMS01037415.1_pt1 | contig 21129 bp, 24 predicted proteins | sample 1951721 | NCBI WGS metagenome assembly ULMS01 (sample SAMEA4835557, study PRJEB28245) | human gut metagenome | biome: gut microbiome; material: fecal sample | place: Denmark | collected 2008 | reverse complement strand
TCGTTCGTCAGGCCGCCGAAATGCCAACGAGTAACATCACCCGGAAGCACCGGGAAGCCGTCGCCGGAACCGCCGCCACGTCCTCCAAGTCCCAGCTTTATCCCTCTCAAGTCTATGCCCGAAAGATCAATGCTGGATAAATTGATATTGTTGAGAGTTATCATTGCAGTACATAGATTTTAGATGGTTCCGTTGTTGTCACGAGTCTTACCGTCTGTCCAGCTTTGCCTATTACACCATTCTCCCAAAGCATGACGTTTCGGGCGGGATAAGCCGCGACCACCCAATTATCACCAGTAATGCTTCTTTCCAAAACAATATCGCCCTTATCTTTCAGTTCTACATGTAGAACGATATCGCTTGATTCAAGCGATATGGAATCCGATATATACTTATCTCCCTGCTTGCTAAATGTTACTTCCGTTGCCATAATATTTTAATTATCAATTTTGTGAATAAATATATCTTGTACCACCATTTAAGCGAGATTTTGACTTCTATCGTGCCGGAATTTTCATTGTTGATTGGAGTCAGACGAACCGGCATTACCATTTGCTTGATTGATTTCATTATTAAGAGTGTTTTGTTGTTTTTCCTCCAATATCTTTCGTATCTCATCCTCTGGTTTATCCGTTATACTAAGCATTTTCACGGCTGTTTCAAGAGATATAATGCCGTCGTTATACAATTTGCCTATCGCTGCCCACTTCTTATCTATATCTTCTTGAAATGGTTCGGAAAACTCAAAATCAATATCTAAAGCATCCAGCTTAGACCGTAATTCTATATGAGTTACATTCTTCATGATGGCCAATATCAGATTCTTTTCGCGGTCTACCGCAATCTCATATATTTCCTTGCGATTGTCCCTTTTCATATAAGATGGAGCCATTGCACGCTTTAAAGCCTCTCCCGTTAACGTGCCCAAGCCTTTCGTGTTCTCCGATGAAAAGTTAAAAGTAAAGGTGTCATTAAGGATAGATTCTTTCAGTATGTCTTTTTCAAATTTCTTGAGTTCGACGGAATCCGGTGGTGCTACATAGTCGAACATACTATCTGGTCCGTGCATCCTAATAACTTCCCCTACATTATCTGGATCACTAAGAGAAGCCAACACATCTGCCGAAACTTTAGCTTTTGGATCTGCAAAATAGTTGACAGTATCGGCAGATTTTGAATCGACATACTCGTCCCTATTTATACGAGACTGTGCGCCCTCCCATTCTTTTTCCTGTTGATAATAGATGATATTTATTTTCCCAGTAGGATTAATTATAGGCAAAACTTCCCATCCGCGATCATTTTTCTTGCATCTATAAATAACCTTTGGAGTCTGAATATCGAAATGTTCTACCGTGTTTACTCCTTCTTTTAGATAATATCCATAACCGAAAGCTAGCATAGTCCCATATTGGTCGAAAAGAGGACGCAGGGTATACCCTAAAGATTTTGCCAGCAAAACAACTTTCACCTCCGCTTTTCCGGTTTCCTCGTTGCGGTAGATATGGTACAATTTAGCACATTCCGTCTCGGAGCCTGCTAAACGTTTAGCTTGACGCATGGTTGTGTTGAAACGGGTATCCTTCAAAAACTGAGTATATGCGTCAAAAGCAACATCTTGCACGTCGGGATCATTTTTGCTCCATTTTATCGGTTGCCCCAACAGATAAAACAATGCAACCTCATTTATGTAAGCCTGCCATCTACGAGGCAGTTTCTCTGTAATATATGGCTGTTTGTTCTTTCTGAGTTTATTTTTGCGATTCATAACATCATGGAGAGCAGGATCGTATTCTTTTATTGCCTCCATAACTTCCAAATCTCGATTTTGAAATAACTCCATCGCCCGACTTATATCTTTTTCTGCGATCAAAGTCATTAAGTCTTTGTTGGTGCTTGACCCATTTAAAGATCCACCCCTAAATAAGTCTATTATGTAATTCAATATCGATGCCATATCTTAAGTTTTAATATATCCCTAAATCCTCTTTTGAATACTGCTTGGTAATTAATACTTTGCCAAGAAGTTTACCTATAGTATAATACCTGGAGGCGTCTATAAGATGGTTGTAAGCATCAATAGGCTCGTTTATAAATTTACCATCTTTATTTTGTTCATAAACGTAATTTTTAAGCTCTCGGATCAAATTGACAGACCTACGAGTAACGCATATTTTATACTCCATCATTTTAAACAAGCCTCCCATGACGGAACCTTTATATTTATCGGCGGGAAAGATAATAATCCCCGCATTAGCAATCTCCTGTATTAACCTAGGGTCGGCACTATCTGCGTAAACAAACAATCCCAGCTTCTTCAATTCCTTGATGATTTCGCTTGTGAGCATGTGCGTCCGGTAACACTGCTCATCCAAATACAGCCTATTATCAAGTACCCCACATTTCACTATAGCGGTAGGGTCCGAACTGTATCCAAAATCAAGACCAGCGGCAACATGCTTTGCGTATGCCGGAAATTCATCTACAATTTCATATTCGGGGAAGACAAGACCTTCTGCCATTGCCTGCAATCCTAATCCGTATACAGTCCACAACACTTTGTTTTTGTATTGAAGCGACTCTATCTCGTCAATAATAGTTTGTTCAAGAAATGGATTATCCTTGTAGGTCGAAATAAAGTGATATGTACGTGGGTCCTTGTTCAACTCACACAACCAATGTTCGTCCGAAAAGGATGGATTGTAATCAACAATGGAAAAATCGGTAGTACGCATAACGAGCTGTTGCCATTCCAGAAATGAAATTTCGTTTGCCTCATTGCAGTATAAGATATTTCGTTTACGACCTCTGATCTTCTGCTCATCATCTGTCGAGAAAAACTCAACAAATGAACCGTTCGGAAGTGTATAAATCATTTCAGACTTATTCATGCATCTATTATCCCATATCTTATACTTATCCTGCATAATCTCTTTAAAATCGCGAAACACAGATCCTTTTAACGCAGGCAATGTCTTTCGGACAATGGATAGAGACTTTTTGTTTGTGAGGATATGAGATAATAGATAGATAAGGATGTTGTACGTCTTGCTACTACGCGAACTACCCTGAGCAGAGACAACCTTATAGCCGGAGTGGATGGCATTATCAACTTCTGTAAATATTTTAGTCGTTTTAATTATCGCCATGATCCGCGTCCTCCCTCTTATCAATGACCTGTATTACAAAACCACTTCCTTCTTCTTGTTTTACCTCTTGCTTTATAGGAGCATCCCAACCCAACAGCTTAGATAGCTTATCTATTGCATCAATCTTATTATAGAGCTTTAACTCATATCCTTTATCTGTTGATTTAATCGAAAGAATGGAACGTTGTATGCTTGACGGTAATTTAGAGATATCTTTGATCAGGATTGTTGTAAACATCTCATTAGACTTTACCTCCAACGCGTCGACAATATTGGCACGAGCAATATCGGCAAGAATCCCTACCGCTTCGTCTTTGGTTATATCAGACCGGTTCCTCATTTGAGACTGGAGCTCTCTTATCCTTAGGGCAACCTTAGGGCTGTTCAAGAGCTTCGAAGACTCTACCCAAATTGCATTGTCCGACTTACCATTACATCTATATGCCCGTCGATAAGCCTCAGAAGCGTTTCCGCATTCGAGGTAGTAGTTGCAGAACATTTCTTGTTTTTGTGTCAACGCCATGCTTTTTATAATTAATTGAGTCAAATTTAAATAGCATAGGCCAGCTATAGGAAGGATCATTACAATTATTCACGACAACAGAACCATTGTCGTGAATATTGTTAATTGAGTGAATATTATCCAATCCTATCCATTATTTCGTTATATATACGATGGATATCTTGTCTAAAGTATTTATACAGCTGATAAGATAGATACAACCCGTTTAAATTATCGGAAATAGTGGATTTCCCATTGAGACCAAATACTTCAGCAAGTTTATCCCTTAATCCCCTTTTCATTTTTCCATCGGCAAGAGCACCGGGAGAATACAAAATTAAAATTATGAAAATGAATTTCTTTCTTTGGGGGACATTAGCTCGAAAAACTTCCTGCTGAGAAACAATCTCCTTAAACCATTCATACAATGTCGGGATCATATCTAAGTCTGTCAAGATAGGCTTGGTTAATTCTCTTTCTCTTTCTGATAATCTTGCTTTTTGATCCCTGATAGATCGTATTTCAACGATTTTACTAAACACGCACGGCTTCTGTTGTAAAGACATAATAATCCATTTTAAATTAAGCCGTTTGCACAAAATTACAAATTAATCCTCATATCAACAATACATTGTTGATAAAATATCTTTTCGTAGTTATCTTTGCCCGAAAAAAAACATGAGCGAAGAATTAAAACAACTAATAACCTGGTTTGAGAACTACCAAGTGACGTTTAACGAGATCCGGTTAAGCGAGTGTGAGAATATATTTGATCTGAGCAAGTACATTGATGTGCATGTCAGATCGGTTAAGAGGAATTGGGATAATCCGACCTTTGCAAGTGATATACTGAGGTTGCAGAGGCTTAAGAAGGTGTTGGAGGAAAGAGGATAAAAATAAAGCCGGAGGTTATTCCGGCTTTTTATTTTTATTCAAAGGATCATGTTTATCGACATCTTCGACAAGGATATTATGCTCTGAAAAATATCGATCTCTCGCAAGAATTGCTATAACCTTCATGTAAGGGACGATATTAACACCCGTATTATAGGCATCTAATTTAATTTTATCTATTTCTTCTGGCTGCAAAAACTTTTCCGGATAAACCACAGCCTGTTGGATTAGAAATTCTTGTATATCATAAGGATTCTTATATTCCAACTTGTCTTCTATAAATTCGTCTATACGAAGCCAGTTCTTTTCAAACATTTCACCTACGCCTAACCTCTCCATCATCTCTCGACCTGCATCTGTTATAGATAAAGGGCTATGAGATTTTGTGTAAGGATCGATAATCAATTTATTTCCCTTTTGGGCTAATTGATCCATCGTTTTTTGGATAAATCCAAGAGTTGTTTCTATCCGCTCTATGGATCTACTTGTTTCATTGTGAGTTCTTGAATGTTGTTCAATTTCTTCTTTTCGTCTTTCGCAGGGAAGACTATCTACTTTTTTGCGGGTATCCTCCACTTTTGCATAATATACAGCAGCCTTCCATGAAAAATAGCCAGTAACACAAATAGCTGCTATCCAAGGAAAATTTTCAAGAAAATATGTAACTACTGTTTCAATCATATTCTTTATAGCTAGACTCCTTATACAACAAAAACAGCCTATAAAACCGAAAAGTTCTACAAGCTGTCAAATATCTCTATATAACAAAGCCTCTGCCAGGGCTGATTACCTAACGAGGCTCCTTATTCATTTTCACAGTGCAAAATTCGCTCTTTCATTCCAAATAGGCAAAAAATTTAACACTTTACTCATATGTTTTATGGCATGTTAGATTGTTTGAGCTTCCATATTAGTAAAATATGGAAATAAAAACACCTAATTTATTCATCTAAGCTGATGATATCATGCAAAGCCATGACCTTATACGCGGCTGGCCTTCCTTGTGCCGTTAGGATCATGACATCAACATAGTATGCACTTTTTATAGGATTAATATCAGACCTCAAAATCTCATCCTCTAAGGCCTTAGAATCGAATAAAAGAGCTAAAGCCTTGCTTGATATAGCATCGATTATAGCCTTATTCCCCACACCCTCTCCTTTCCTTACTTGGTAAATGGCCATTAATTGCTTCTTGTATACATCCCCATTGTCGGAAACAGACCTTATTTCTTTTTGTTCATAATCTGATTTGTTTTGTATGCCATTCCCCTCAATATAGTTAAATGTACACCCGCTATATAATATGGAGTCAACATTTCCACGTATGACCTGAACAGACATAACACCATTTCTGTCATTAGCTGGGACCGAAACCATGTCATGCACATTTCTTAGATCAGCAGGCGTTAACTCCGGCTTAAAGGAAGATCCCTTCACATAATAATCGTATATGCTTTTTATGTGTTTTGCAAAATCAAGAATCAAGTTCGAATTTTCCACAAAAGGGATAATCCCCATAGTAGCCAATTCAACAAGGTGAATATCAATACTACCTTCAATGATTTTACTTACGTACAATTTGGCATTCGCCTCTTCTTTGGATTTCCCGTTTTTCTGGGCAAAAGACGCGAACAAAGCTCCAAAGGCATTCATCGTCTTTGTAAAGTCTGCGACTTCAACAGGCTGTGAGTTCTCTATATGAATCCTTAATATGTCTTGTTTGTTCTCTTCCATGAAGATTTTATTTTGATATGCAAATATACTATTTTCCTATCAAATCACCTTCTCCCCTACATCCTGTATTCGCAGGTGTAGGACTTGCCGGAGTGGTGGTAGTGCCAGAGGAAGAGAGGTTTGTAAACTCCGCTAAACTTCAGATTATACCGGATAGGCTTTTCTTTCTCTGCAAGCCCACAATTTTCTTGCTGGAATATGATCTTATTTGTTCTTGTGTCGTACACTGTAAAATCGGTAACTTCTACGGTTTTACTACTATTATTGTGGAAAGCAGCAGTGATATCCCCTGTTACAAACCCATTGAAAGACGTATATGATCCATATATATTGACTTTTATTGCTTCTTCAATAGTTGGTTCCAAGACTATTACTTTACATATAGCCTCAAAACCTCCATCTTCGGATATAGCCTTAATAAGACATTCCCCGAACGAATGTGTTGAAACTTTTCCTTTTTGATCCACTGTTGCTATTGATTGGTTAGAAGATGTCCAAATGACTTTTTTATTACTTGCATTTTCTGGCGTAAATACAGGCGTAAGAACAAATGACTCACCTTCTTTCAAGGTCTTTTCTGCCTGATCAAAAGATATGCCTTCAAGTTTTGTCGGATTAACTGTAATCTTACAAGTCGCTGTAATAGAACCAACAGAAGCCGTGATTATAGCCTCCCCTTCTTGCAATGCGGTCACTACCGCTTTTCCTCCAAATACTTCATCATTTCTTACGCTCACAATATTAGGATTATTTGATTCCCACTTTACGTCCTTATGTGTAGTATTTTCAGGTTCTATTTTAGCCTCCAAAGAAATAGTTTCTCCTATATTCATAATCTCTTCGGTTTTGTTTAGAGTTAGGCTTGTCGCTTCTATTGGCAAAACTGTAACTTTACATGTTGCGTCATACGACTTATAGGTTACAGGATCATAGTCTTCCAAAGTAAACACTGTTACATATGCCTCTCCATCTCTAATTGCAGTAAAAAAGACCATTCTGATCTATCGTTCCAACTTCATAACTTTCATAACTTTCACAATTTGGATAATATTTAGATAAATACCATTGACATTTTGGCGATTTTGCCTTCAAAGGCATATGCGATAATTTGAATTGATAGCTTTCTCCTATTTTTAATGTAAGTTCTGATTTATCTAAGGATATACCGGTAACCACTGGTTCGTCTTCCGAGCACGAAATCAAGAAAACTACTAAAAACAATAATAACAAAATTCTTTTCATAACTTTCATTACTTAATTTTGCCGACAAAAGAAACCCTATAATCTTTAATATCTATATCATAACAATATCTATCCAATACTTTGTATTTTACATTCCCAGATATTTCATCGGTTATTCGCTTTTTCTCGCTATAAACATATTTAATCTTATTTTCTTCCAAATAAGTCGTATCAGGCATATAAATCACACCTTCTTCCTCAATTCTATCTCCAAAAGGTTTTAATCCGTCCTTCTCTCCTATTTCTTTTACCAATCCCCAGTCTTTCAGATTTATGATTTTGTATGAATCAAAGTATTTTTCATTAGACAATACAGGAGCTACTATTTCGTCTGTTAAAAAAATCAAAAAACAAGATTCAGGGACAGCATATTGGCCAAAACGCCTAAAGAAGGAAATTTCATTTTCTCCCCACTCTCTACCATAAAGAAACTTGCCATTTTCTCCTACTACATAAAACTCATCTTGACCAGACGAAGGATCTTTAATCAAAAGACACCTCCCATTAGAAGGATATACATATACATTGTAATTATTCCCATTAAAGTCTCCATTATAAACATCATAATCAACTTCGGTAAAAGAGTTTATATTAAACACAGATAAACGCTCCTCATAATAACCATTTGCAAAATCCGTATATTGCGAGTTATTATGAAACCAACCTCTTACAATAAGCAAATCCCCATTTATCAAGACACGTGATTTTGAATTAAAATAAGAATACTTCCAATCGGAAGACTGAGGCATCTCAAAAGACTTAATCTCATTTCCATTATTATCAAAACGAGCAATCCATGCGTTGTAATTCCGTTGTCCCAATAGTAATTTCGTGTTTCCTACGCTAAATACCTCTCCTATCGAATTAATATTTTCTCTTTGAGAAGGATTGAGACCATATTCATCTAACAGCAATTCCCATTTTGGTTTTTCATCAGGTGTCATAATATCTATCGGCGCATCCTTCTTATCTTCCGAGCAGGCGCAAAGCAATAAAGCCATCAAGTAGATGGCAAACTGTATTTTGTTCATTTTTTTTGGTTTTATGTTTGGGTGCAAAGGTATTAGTTAAATCGAACAAAGGCTAATATTACTATATTTTTAACAATATACTATTCAACTTTTATGCTAATATCCTTGCCACAGTGAGGACAGGTAAGGGATAGAAAATCTTTCTTCGGTTGCTCGAATAGCTCCGTAATAGGGCAACCTATCGCATCCGCAATTCTCTCTAATACTTCTACACTTGGATTTCCATTGATATGATTACTAAGTCCCACCCGGTTGATACCCATTTTTTCAGCAAGGGAATTTACTGTCATCCCCTTTTCTTTAATAACTTCTTTAATTCGCAATGGCATAACTATACAATTTTAATATGATACAAAAATACAGGAGAATATATTGTGTAGTGCGATAAATATACTAATTATTATTAATGTAGTGCATTTAGTTACCTATCAGCTTGCATATGTATATCCATAACCCTACATTTGCATCGTAATAATAAAACAACAAGACAATGGAAGCACCAAAGTACAACAAAGCAAGAATCATGAAATCCGCTTGGTCAATGTTCAAGGCTGGCAAGAAGTACCGCAATCACGTATTGACGTTCGGAGAATGCCTTAAGGAGGCTTGGAAGGACGAAAGAAGTTCTTACGACAAGGCGATGAAGATGTACCAGCTTTTCAACTTGAATAAGAAGCAATGCGAAAGCCAGGATGCAAAACGCAATGTTGGTACTTGTTCTATGGCTTTCATGGCTAACACACTGACAAATTACTATGCTAACAATAGATATAATGGAGATTAATATTATGACAACATTAGACGTACTAAAAGGAATCCAGCGAATCATGATCGAGAAACTGATTGCAAAGAGTGACATTATAATATCTGTCTCTTCCCGGCCAGAAAGATCGGAGTTATCTATCTATGTGCAGAATACCGATTATGTAGTTCTGGCACATGAAATATTTATCGACGATACCGGGATTGACTTTAAAGAAGAAAATCGAAAGGCGTACGTTCGAATCTGGGAAACAATCAATAAGCATACAAGAATATCTGTCGCTTCATAATATTGCTACATAAATAACATAGACCCGCATGTTGGGGCTTCGTGCCCAGCGTATCACGTTTGGATGTCCCGCCGGTAATGTCGCCGGCGGGTTATGTAAAATTGAATATATAATCTAAAACCGACTTATTAACCTTGTTAATAATCGAAAAGTCCTTCTTTATATACAAATCTGTAACTGAAAGATTCTTATCAACATGGTTCAAGGCTTCATCTATGGTTGACTTATCAGTATTCAAATCATTTCTTGCTATCGTGGCCCAAGAATGGCGGGCTGCATAAAATTCAAGATCGGGAATACCAATCTTTTTTCCAACAGCTTTCAATCCTTTATTTAGAGCGGCATTAAATGTCGACTGATCGGCATACATTTGATAAAACCTAAAAACTCTTTTTCCTGTTTTATCCATGTACTTTTTAATTATGGGCAATATAAGGGGATGTATCTTGATTCGAATCTTTGCATTGTCACTTCTGCGATCCTTTGTTTTAGTCCGACAATATACAATTTCGCTATTCTCGCATATTTCCGCATTGTACAAATCAACAGAGTTCATTCCAATAAGACAGAATGATAGTATAAAGCAGTCCTTTGCCAGATTATAACGATTTTCTTTATTATTTCCCCTACTTGTAGTGTCATAGGGCAATTTTATTATCTCCCGGACAAGATCAGCACTAATCGCTCTTTTTTCAGCAATATTCTGACGAGGAACCTTATATCTTGAAAATGGAGAATAAGGTATCAATATCCTTTTTGCATCTTCGTCGTTGTATTTTTGTTTCGCATAAAAATAAACATGCCTCATACTGCCAAGATACAAAGACACCGCACGGCCTTTCCCAAGATAAGTCTCATATTTTTCCAGAAAAGCAACAGTTATTTCCGAAACATCCAACCTATCCCTTCCTATGAATTTAATAAGAGAGTTTAGCGCCGATCTGTAATTTTTCAAACCTTTCTTATCTGCATTCTCATCTATGTAATCACGAAACACTTCTATAAAATCAATAGAGGCTATTTCCGGCTCACACAGATAATCTGCCAATTTATCTATAGTCATGGTATTAATTGCAATAGAAAGTTCATTTGCTTTTTTTCTGTATAGCCTTATCAAATCATCTATCTGATCTAATACCTTCTGGTTTTTGATTTTACCTGATCGCGTCATATCATCTTTGGTGATATAAATGCCAGTCGGCAATCTCTTCAACTGTCTGTTATGAGTGACAAGTATCTTTACATTAAAAGTACCGTCCTTCCGCTGCTTTTGTACTTCATGCTTAAATGTGGCCATACCTCTATATTTTTGCGAAACTATTGCGAAACATTTTCAAGCAAAAGTAGCGATTTCAAGCAAAAGTAAGCAAAATAAAAGCCGTAAATCTATAAAAGAAATACGGCTTAAACTTCTAAAATATTGATTTTTAGACTTGTGACCAGGGTGGGATTCAAACCCACGACCTTCAGAACCGGAATCTGACGCTCTATTCAGCTAAGCTACCCAGCCAAAGACAGCGCAAAAGTATATATAATCTTGCAGGAAAACAAATGAACGGACAAAAAAAGATTACTTTTGATATTTTGCAAGCATCCTAACGATAATCACTTCCATTTTGCAAATAAAAAAAGGCACATAATTGCTATTTTGCCATTAATTAGTATCTTTGCCACACATTATTCACAAACATAAAGCACAACAAGTATATGAGTTACTTAATTAAACCAGCAGGATATAAGGCTTTATTGAACTTATCGCAGACCGAGATGGGTATCAAAAAGATCAAAGACTTTTTCCAGCAAAACCTGTCTTCCGAATTACGGTTGCGGCGCGTCACCGCTCCGTTGTTCGTTTTAAAAGGGATGGGTATCAATGACGACCTGAACGGAACGGAACGTGCGGTCACGTTTCCGATCAAGGATTTGGACGATGCCAAAGCTGAAATCGTCCATTCGCTTGCCAAATGGAAACGACTTACTCTTGCTGATTATCAAATCGAAAAAGGCTACGGTATCTATACCGACATGAACGCTATCCGCTCTGACGAAGAGTTGGGAAACCTACATTCTTTATATGTCGACCAATGGGACTGGGAACGCGTCATGGGAGCCGAAGAACGGAATGTAGATTTTCTGAAAGAAATCGTACGTCGCATCTACGCAGCCATGGTACGTACCGAATATCTGGTCTATGAGATGTTTCCCGAAATCCGTCCTACATTGCCCCAGCAAATCCATTTCATACACTCCGAAGATTTATTGCAAAAATATCCGACCTTCACGCCGAAAGAACGGGAAGATGCGATTACGAAAGAATACGGAGCCGTTTTCATTATCGGTATCGGTTGTAAGTTAAGCAACGGAGAGAAACATGACGGACGCGCTCCGGACTATGACGACTGGTCGACAATTGCAGAAAACGGACAAGTCGGATTAAACGGCGACCTGCTCGTCTGGGACGAAGTACTGAACCGTTCGCTCGAACTGTCCTCCATGGGTATTCGTGTGGATAAGGAAGCCTTGCTCCACCAGTTAGAGATTTGCAACGCGGAAGAAAAAAAAGAACTATATTTCCACAAACGCTTGCTAAACAACGAACTGCCTCTAAGTATCGGGGGAGGTATCGGACAAAGTCGCTTGTGTATGTTTTACCTCCGCAAAGCCCATATCGGTGAAATTCAGGCAAGTATATGGCCGGAAGAAATGCGTCGTGAAGCCCGTGCTGCCGGTATGTACTTGATCTAATTGATAATTAAAAATTGAAAATTGAAAATTAAGGATGGATTATTGATAATTATTTCTGATATTCGCGTAATAAAGAGAATTTCCAATTTCTAATTTTCAATTTTCAATTACCGTTATGGACGTCAAGATAGAACAGAGCTGGAAAGAACGATTAAGTTCTGAGTTTGAAAAGGCTTATTTCAGCCAGTTGATCACCTTTGTTAAAGAAGAATACCGCCAAAGAACCATCTATCCTCCTGGTCCCTGTATCTTCAGTGCGTTCGAACACTGTCCGTTCGACAAAGTCAAAGTAGTCATTCTCGGACAAGACCCCTATCATGAACCCGGACAGGCACATGGACTTTGTTTCTCCGTCCAAGACGGGACACCCTTTCCCCCGTCGCTCGTCAACATCTTCAAAGAAATCGAAAGCGATTTAGGCAAACCCATACCGCAAACCGGCAATCTGCTCCGTTGGGCGGACCAGGGCGTCCTGCTTCTCAATGCAACCCTGACGGTTCGTGCACACCAAGCCGGCTCACACCAGAATAAAGGTTGGGAAGAATTCACGGATGCCGTAATCCACCGCCTGACAGAAGAGCGAAGCCATATCGTTTACATCCTGTGGGGGTCATATGCACAACGGAAAGGCGCTTTCATCGACGCCTCCCGCAACCTGATATTGAAATCGGCTCATCCGTCTCCCCTCTCCGCTTACCGCGGATTCTTCGGGAACAAGCATTTCAGCAAAGCAAATGATTATCTGATCGCAACCGGACAGACACCAATAGATTGGTAATTATCAATTGACAATTGGAATTACTCCCATTTCTGCCCGTCACGATAGTTGCTGCTCTGGCGCCATTTCAGGTCTTTCAGCAAAGACGAACTTACTGCAATATTGAAGGTATAGGACTTATAAGGTCCCACCGGCACAAAACTGGCAGTCATCTGCCAACAATGCAGGTCGCGAGTGATATTGCAAGTCATATAGGATATCTTATGCGTATCGAAGTCATAGGTGGCATTAAAGTTAAAACGCCAGTTCTTCGTCGGCTGAATATTACCGTTAAAGCTCAATGCATGTGTAAGCTTGTACTTATATTCGAGCTTGCTCGGGTCAAAGTCTCCATAACGCAATTGCATGCTATAGCTGAACGAAAGGCTCCAGGGCACTTTATTGACCATATAGCCATACGAATCGAACTCACCCGTATCTTTCTTGGCACCACGCAATCGGCCTCCTTCCATTTTACCCTGCTGGTCCCCTTCCTCTCCCGAAGAGATTTGTTCGAATTCCGGATCGTTCGATGCATTGGGGTCTGTCGGAGGGTTGTTGGAATCGTCGTTATTATCTTTCTTGCCGAACAATTTGCCGAACGTATCATTATTAAAGGTATAAGAGAAACTCGTACCGGTCTGGCGCAAACGGCCTAATCCTTTACCGGCCTGCCAACGCGGAATATCCAACCGGCGAACGGTCTTCGTCGCTTCATCGTAGCCATAGGTATAGGTATCGAACGTACCGTTCAGGTTCAATGTATAGCTCTTCGAAAACTTGAGACGCAAGCCTACACTCAAGTCACTCCACTTGAACGAATCGGCCGCCATATTATAACTCATCCCCAACGACAACTTATCGATCAGACTGATCTTACGCTCTCCTGTCGAATCGCGATCCGACTTGATCTTCATTTCGAGATTGTTATCTAACTGAAAACTCACGCTCCCCGACTTCCCGTTAGGGGCCGTCCCAAACATACCGCCTTCAAACGGCGAATAAGAGATCTGCTGCGTCTGTCCATATTGATCTTCATACATAAGATCTTTCCAGAAACCATATTTGGAAGCTCCAAAATCAGGCGTATAACTCAACGTTATCGAAGGTTCGAAACGATGACGAATCATCTTGATCTTGTCACCCAAAAACGGCAACGGTTTATAGAAACCATATAGCGTGGTGGAAGCTGAAACGGATGTGCTGTAATCAAATACGCGGTAGAAACCATAAGTCGTATCACGCGCAACCACCTGCTTCTTCTGCATGTCGTATGCTTTTTCCACCTTATTGGTGTACCAACGTTCGGTATAATTGAACGACGGCGAGATATTCAAATACTTGAACAAAGAGAAAGTAGCACTCACCGGAATCTGGTGCTGCATGGCATTCCGCCAATCCTTCACCAAGCTCGACTTGAACAATTTGTCTTCTTTCGTATCGATACTATTACGCAGGTAACCGTTGTAACTCATGGAAATCTTCTCATACCAACGTTCTTTGCCGACCGCATTCTTCCGTTTGAACGGGAAGATACGGCTCATCGTAATTGTAATATCAGGCAATGTCAGCGAGATCGTCGAGTCTTTCGAACGCTGGTTCACATTCATGGTAGCCGAAATACTGAACGGATTATTCGGGAAACGCTGTGTTATACTGATACTGGACCCTTTGGTATTCTGGTTCGCATCCGCAAACCCTTGCGAGCCAGGATAGAAGCTGTTCAGGTTATTACGGTCATAACTGCTGGTCGCAAAGTTCACACTCGCCGAGAAAGTCCGGTACGGATTTGCCTTCGGGTCCTGCGAGTGTGTCCAGTTCAGCTTGAAGTCCTTAGACAAGCTATAATCGGGAAGCCCCTTGTCGCCCAAACGGGTAACCAGATAGGAGGCATTGAAACTGCCCGAAAACTTATACCGTTTCCGATAAGAAGAACGAGCCGACAGTCCCCAGGAACCTTTCGTATAGATTTCACCGGTCAAGGCCAGGTCCATATAATCGCTCAACGCAAAATAATACCCGCCGTCGCGCAGATAGAAACCACGCGAACTTTCATCCCCGAAAGTGGGCATGATAATGCCCGAAGAATAAGAACTCGAAAACGGGAAGAAACAGAATGGCAGACCGATCGGATAAAGCGGGACGTCCTCAAACACCAGATAGACGGGACCCGTCACGATATTTTTCTTCGGGCGGACTTTCGCCTTCGTCATCTGGATATAGAAATGGGGGTGATCATGCTCGTCGCAAGTCGTATACCGTCCCCCCTTCATATTCAGGACATCGTTGTCCATCTTTTTGGTACGTCCGGCCGTCACATAACCTTCGCCTTGTTGCGTGATCACATCTGTGATATATCCTTTTTTCGTACCGAAATTATAGCGCATCGTCTTGGATTCATACTGTTGGTCGCCATCTTTGAAAAGAGGATAGCCGAATTCCTCCCCGATCGAGTCGAGGCCGAAAGTGGCATACACCAGGCTACTGTCCATATTCATCTCGATTTTCTCGGACTGAAGTTCGATTTGTTGATATTTCACATCGCTTTCCCCAAACAGATAAGCCCAGTTCGCTCCCGTCATGATGATGGAGTCTTTCGCCTGGTAGGAAACCGGAGCGTCCAGCCCTGTCTGCTTCTTCGGTACACTGTCTAACGCAAGCACACTATCCTGTCCGGCAGATACGACCGTATCGCCCACAACGGCCATCACGGTATCGGTCGGGGCTATAAGTTCCTGCGCCTCAGTCATCATGTTTCCAGTGAGGAAAAGCAACAAAATAATCAGGCATTTGTATTTCAAAAACATTCCGTCGTTATTTGCAGTGTGTTACAGCGGGCAAATGTATAACAATTTAGCGAGCCAATCCCTTTTTATTCCCCTAAAAAGAGTTTACACCAGTTATCAAACCGTTCGACAGTTTCGTTTCCATACTTCGAAAGGCCCTGTTTTACCTTTTCGACAGATTTTTCTTTGTCCAGTTTCGTTTTGCTGTAAAACTTGTCGGCGTAGCAAATCAGTTGTTCTTCCAAGGTTTCCGGCATAAAGTCCCGGTGCGGAAGAGGCAAACCTCGTTCTTCAATCATTGCCAGCGTAATACCTGTTCCCGTATGCCGTTCGCACACGCGGGCATGGCGGGGATAACCTTCCGCCCGCATCAATTCGGCCCCCAGATAACCGTGGCAAATATATTCCGCATCTCCATGGCAATCGATATCGGGAGCATTACAACGAAAAATACCGATATCGTGCAGCATAGCTGCCTCTTCTACAAAGGTAAGGTCAAGATTCATCTCCGGATGCATCCGGGCTATAGCCAAAGCTTTATCTGCCACACTTCTACTATGAATAACCAAAATCCGGTACGCCTCCGAACCTACCGGATAATATTTGGCAATAATATCTAAAGGGTTCATAACAATCAATCGCTTTATTGAGAGACAAAGATACGCAATAAACAAAAAGAATCGTTACTTTTGCAGAAACAAATAGTAAGGAATGAGTCTATGAGAACAGTTATCAGGTATGCCTTCTGGCTGTTAAGCCTGTTCTTAATGTCTGAAATCCAGGCCGTCACTCCACAGAAAGCCCCTCTAAAATTGGGAGCCGAACGTATGGACGTCGTTACCCGTCTGTTGAAAGACAAACAGATCGGATTAGTAGTGAACCAAACCTCCATCCTCGAAAAGCAGCAGAAGCATTTGCTGGACGCCTTGTTGGAAGAGGGTATCAACATAAAGAAAGTGTTCGCCCCTGAACACGGTTTCCGCGGGACGGCCGATGCGGGAGCCGAGATCAAAGACAGCCGTGACGTAAAAACAGGAGTCCCCATCATATCCCTATACGGAAAGAACAAGAAGCCGACAGCCGAGCAGTTGGCCGGCTTGGACGTGGTCGTGTTCGACATTCAGGATGTCGGAGTCCGCTTTTATACTTACATCAGCACCATGCATTATGTGATGGAAGCCTGTGCCGAAAACGATGTCGAATTTATCGTCCTGGACCGCCCTAACCCGAACGACTTCGTTGACGGTCCTGTCCGCCAGAAAGGATTCGAATCCTTTGTCGGCGTTGACCCATTACCCATACTGCACGGTCTGACGGTTGGCGAACTGGCTTGGATGATCAACAAGGAAGGTTGGCTGAAAAGTACACCCGACACCTGTAAACTACATATCGTCAAGATGGAAAACTGGCGTCACGGAGATCCGTACTGGTTGCCGGTAAAGCCCTCTCCCAACCTGCCGAACGACCAGTCGATCCGTCTCTACCCTTCACTCTGTTTCTTCGAAGGGACCAATATCAGTGTCGGTCGCGGGACCTATTATCCATTCCAGTTATTGGGAGCACCCGATGCCAGATACGGAGATTTCACCTTTACGCCCACCTCCTTGCCAGGTTTCGACACGAAACCGTTGCATAAGGACAAGGAATGCTACGGCACGGACTTGAGAGAATATCCCTTTACCGGGGGATTGACGCTGAAATTCCTCCTTGATTTCTATAATAAAGCAGGCAACGACCAAGCTTTTTTCTTCACCCGCCCACAATGGTTCGACCTGCTTGCCGGGACAAAAGAATTACGTTTCCAGATTGTCCGCGGCTTAAAGGAGGACGAAATACGCGCAAGTTGGCAACCGGCATTAAATAAATATAAGAAAATCAGAAAGAAGTACTTGTTATATCCCGATTATCGTTAACTTTGAACGTTTTTTTAAAACATACGGGTACAATTGATAAGTGCTTCTTCCTTGAAAATACATATATACATAGCGATATTGATATTGGCCCTTTGTTTTCCGCGTGAAGCAAAGGGTTCCTCCGATAAAAAAGGGAAGGAACTGTTTAATGTCCTTGTCATACAGTCATACAATCAAAGCCTGAGTGCCTACTCCAAGTTCGACAAGTTGCTGCACGAGGAACTGGAGGAAGAGCAAATATACTCTTCCATCCACACATTCTACCTGGACTGCGAACGCTATAATGCCACAGACGAAGAAGCCCGGATGTACTCCTTTCTCGACACTTTAAGTTTCAAACCGGACATCATCATTTCCAATGACGATCAGGCTACCTATACTTTAATGGCCTGCAACCATCCGCTCGGCAAGACGATTCCGGTTGTCTTTTCAGGTGTCAACTTTCCCAACTGGGAACTATTGGAACAGCATCCCAACTTCACGGGTTATTGGGACAAGCCTGAATATCTGAAAAACATACAACTGATCGAAAAACTATACGGAAGATCAAAAATACTGATCTTCAAAACGAAAGAATTCATCGGCAGAAAAGCGTTCGAAACGTTGATGGACAATATCCAGGGACATGGAATAGCTGTTTACGAAGGATTGTATCAAACAAGGCCCCAAACGACTTCCACGGAAATCCAGCCCGGCAAAGAAGGCGCTTCTGCCTTATATACGACCTCGACAGCCAACCTGACCGCCCGCCAGCTTCTTTGGGTATTTGAAGACAAGCCTTACACCGCCTGCATACAAATCATTCTCGACTTCAATGTCCTGACCGTCGGACGCCTGGCCAATGTGCCGAACTTCACAGTCATTAACAACGGGTTCAACGACAACAGAGGGATCACCGGTGGCTATTTCACTACCTTGCAAATCCAGGCTGATTGTGTTGCCCAAACAGCTGCCCGCATCCTGAAAGGCACTTCTCCAAATGACATTCCTATCGTAGAAAGCCCCAAAACATTTGCTTTCGACTGGAAAGAGATGCAACGTTTCAACATACGGTTGAGCGATCTGCCACAGGGAAGCATCATCTATAACATGCCACTGGAAGTCCGTTACCTAAACTATATTATTGCAGGCGGAATCCTGCTCGTCATAGCAATCGTCTATATCATCCTTCACCTCATTTACATGTACTACCGCGAAAGCGAACGGAAAAGGCAGGTGCAACTCCGGTTGATCGAAGAGAAAGAGCGAGCCGAAGAAGCCAATAAGATGAAATCGGCATTCCTCGCCAACATGAGCCATGAGATACGCACACCGTTAAATGCGATAGTCGGTTTCACCAACCTATTACAAGACGAAAAGGAATTGACCGATGAAGAAAAAGACCTTTTCCGCAATACGATCAACAAAAACAGTAATCTGCTGCTGAAACTGATTAATGATATCCTGGAACTCTCGCGCATCGAGTCGGGACGGATGTCTTTCGCTTTCGACGATTGCTCTCTAAACGAGCTGTTAGAAGAGATCTACCAGACACATCACCTGCTTATGCCTTCGAATATCCGTTTCCTGAAAGAATTCCAAGAAACGGAACTTATCATTCATGTAGACCGTTTCCGGTTCACGCAAGTGATTACGAATTTCATCAACAATGCCGTCAAGTTCACCACTAAAGGGCACATCCTGTTAGGAGCTGTCTATAAGAAGGAGGAGAAAGAAGTTCATGTCTTTGTCGAAGATACAGGAAAAGGCATGTCGGAAGAGGCCCAGAAGAAAGTGTTCGAACGTTTCTTCAAGGTGGACGAATTTGCACAAGGTACCGGACTGGGCCTATCGATCTGTCAAACCATCGCCGAGCGCCTGGAGGGGCGAATCACCCTTTCTTCCCAGGAAGGAAAAGGCAGCCGCTTCACCCTGATCATCCCTTGCAGGCCGAAATAAAAAAGGCGGCCCGTCACAACCGGAACCGCCTTCCAAACATTTCACAATGAAAGTCACTTCTTTTCAATTACCATCAATTTGGTATTGTCCGTGCCATATAAAGCGATTTTATTGACCGGTTTCACCTCACCTACTGCATCAAAGCGAACGACTTTATCCAAAGCCTGCAACAATTCACGCTCACCACTCATATCCGGACAAGCCATACGCGTTGTCGCAACCTGCGGGAATTTAATGATATTCTTGCGGGAATCGCTGTATTCGATCTGCCCCATCATCCGATTGCATCCAGCTCTTCCGGAAAGGGAATGGCGAGCCACGTCGAACTCGATGACTTGATTCGTCTCGGCAGGATTCAACACCTTGCCGTTCAATTCGACAATATTCCAACTACCATCCAGGTCGGAGAAAGTCGCTTCCACACCTTTTTTCGCCTTACAAGAAGCAAAGATACCGATACTCAACGCCGCAAGACAAAGATACATGTACTTCTTCATTTCTATCCAATTAGTTTTTTGACAAAACCATCAACACGTTACCGTCAGCATCGACCAGCAACATTTCATTTTCGGACTGGCCGGCCTTCACACCTTTCACGTTTCCCATAGCTTTCAAGATCGCATCTTCGGTCTCCATATCCGGACAAGCCATCATGGTAGTGGCTGCGGGGTTGATCGTGATGGAAGAAATATCCTGATCGTCCAGCACGACAGTCGAATTAAAGATATTACATCCGGCATTACCGTGAACTTTATTATCTTTCATATCAAACTCCATATTGGGCAAACCTTCTTTCAGTATTTTTTCTCCTTTTACTTCCACAATATTCCATTTACCTTCCAACTTCTTTGCATCTGTTTTGACTTCAGAGCAAGAAAACAACATCCCGACAAAAGCAGGAATCATCAAAAGTGTCAAAATAGCTTTTTTCATTTTTTACTTTTTCATTTATAATAATCACTCGTAAATATAAGACGCCGAATCATTGCAAAAAGTTCCCGACAAGCTCATTATTTAATATTCATTAACCATTCTTACACCCCATTCACAGCTTGTATTGTATTTAAAGGGGTTAAAAAACCACAGAGGAACCGGCAAAGCCGGGAACAATCATCTATTCATCTGCTAAAGCAGACGGCAAAAGAGAGCTTGCGGCACGAGGTTCAGCCTTACCCGTTAGTTCACCGGTAAATCTGCATTTACGGTTCAAACTTATCAGTACTATAATGAATTTAAAAAAACAACTATCATACTATCATGTTTCTTGTATATAACTTGAACATCATAACATATAGGCATGACAGTTTCCTTTTTAACTATCATGCAACTATCATAAATCAGCAGTTTAACCATCATTTTAGCCGTTTTACCCGAAACAGATACA
>ULMS01032893.1_pt1 | contig 21137 bp, 18 predicted proteins | sample 1951721 | NCBI WGS metagenome assembly ULMS01 (sample SAMEA4835557, study PRJEB28245) | human gut metagenome | biome: gut microbiome; material: fecal sample | place: Denmark | collected 2008 | reverse complement strand
GCCAAGGTTAGGGTCGCGAGTTCGAGTCTCGTTTTCCGCTCGCAGGAGAAAGCAACGCAGGTTGTTTTCTCTTTTTTTATGCATTTTTATTGCAGAAAATTTTTTGTATATCTGTTGCGGGTATTATGAGGAATTTGATATATTTGCGCCTGCAATTAAGAAAATGAAGAAACATGACAACGTATGATATTTATTTCTCGGACGGCAGTTCGAGCGACAATAAGGGGTTTTCTATCAAGACTCCTGAAAAGGCCATTCACATGGCGGAAGACATGTTGGTGAAAGGCAACAGCTACATTGAAGATTACGCAGGCGGAGTGATTTCGGTCGTATCTTCCGGCGGAGAAACCGTATGGAGCAGCCCGATTCCCGAGTCGAAAAAGAAATGACACAGTTTATATTTTTAAAACCATAAGATTATGTTTTCTGGAATAGTAGAGGAATATGCAGAAGTCGTGAAGGTGGTAAAGGATCAGGAAAACCTGCACCTGACATTGAAATGTTCGTTTGTGGATGAGCTGAAGATTGACCAGAGTGTATCACATAACGGAGTGTGTCTGACGGTAGTCAGCATTCAGGACGGTACTTATACGGTAACGGCCATGAAGGAAACCATTGAACGCTCCAATATCGGTCTGCTGGCTGTAGGCGACAAGGTGAATGTGGAACGCAGCATGATGATGAACGGACGGCTGGACGGTCATATCGTGCAGGGACATGTGGACCAGACTGCAGTCTGTACGGCGGTTGATGATGCGCAGGGAAGCTGGTATTTCACCTTTAAATATAACTTCGACAAGGAGATGGCAAAGCGCGGATACTTCACGGTAGACAAAGGTTCTGTCACGGTGAACGGTGTCAGCCTGACAGTCTGCAATCCTACATCGGATACGTTCCAGGTAGCGATTATTCCTTATACTTACGAGCATACCAATTTCCATACAATCAAGGTGGGCAGTGTGGTAAATATCGAATTTGATATTATCGGTAAGTACCTGAGTCGCATGATGCAGCTTACAGAGTGATACTTTCAGCTATATAACTTCAAGGCGCAGTTTTCTGGAATCGATTTCCGAAAGCTGCGCCTTGCGTTTTTTATAGGTCTTTGAGCAGTACCTCGCTGCTCTTTTCTGTAAATTCTTTGCGGGCCTGTATCAGGGTTTGCCAAGCTGTAGAATAATGTCCCGGGTCAATTTTGAAATCCTCCGCTCCGTTGGCGTCCAGCTGGCTGAGGAGGGTGCCTACACTTAACTGGTGGATGTCGATTCCAGGGAGGTATTGAGGATCGCGGGATTTTTCCTCTCCGCCGGCACCAGCCTCATAAATCAGCCGCATATCCTGCAACTCATACAGAATACTTTTTGTCAGACGGATTGGAATCTTGTGTTCTTTGCTCAGTGCTTCTGCCGTATAAGGTCGGCCGCCGGTGGCGAACCGTTTGCAGATAGAGCTCAGAATGATGGTACAGAAAAAGTCGTGGAACCGCCGGCTGATATTAGCTGTTTCCTTTCCAAAGTTGAAGGTGGATATGTTCTGGCTGATGTAGCTCATTTCGGCTCCGAACAGACAGATGCTCCAGGATATTTGTGTCCACAAAAGGAACAGAGGAATGGCGGCAAAGCTTCCGTAGATGGCATTGTAGTTAGAAACCCATATCTGGCTGTTGATGTAGAAATACTGGAAGGCCTGAAAAGCGCTTCCGGCCAGAATGCCCGGTAGCCAGGCATGTGCTAACTTGACTTTCGTGTTGGGCATGAAGGTGTAAAGTCCGATAAACATACCCCAGATAAGGGCATAGGGGATAAGGCGGACGAAAAATTTCAGTACCGGAGCCAATACCATGAAGTTCTGCAATTCCTTGACGTAAGTGCTCATGAAGATGGACAGACCGCTGGAGATTACGAGTAGTACCGGCAGTAGTAGAATCAAAGAAGAATAGTCGGTAATCTGTCGGAACAGACTTCGGGGTTTTTTTACTTGCCAGATGGCATTAAAGCTGCGTTCGATGTTGTCAATCAGCAGCAGGACAGTACCCAACAGCATGATGAGGCCTACACCGATAAAGATGCCGCTTTGTGCATGTTCCAGATAGGAATTAATCCAGCTGATGACAAGTTCAGCCTGTGCGCCTGTTACCCCACTGCGGAACTGTGATTCAATCAGGGTATCAAAACCGAATCCTCTGGCAATAGCAAAAAGAAGAGCTAAGATGGGGATGATGGAAAGTAGGGTGCTGTAGGTCAGCGCTGATGCACGCACCACAATACGGTCATTGATAAACTGGTTGATGGATAAGTAAATAATTTTGAGACAGGTGTATCCTTTCCATTGGAGGTGAGAAACTTCCTCTTCTCGGATGCGCCAGATGCCGTCGTTCAGAAAGTGAATCAGTGATTTGAGTCGTGCGTTCATGGTGGATTGGTTTTAATGAAAAAGAAAGCAGCCGGTCTATAAGCCGGGTTCTGTCACCCTGCTGATGCAGGGGAGCCTGTCATTTATCTACGCCTGCCGTCACCGGCAGGCTCTAGCGGTCCACCCTCCGACGTGGGGCGAGCAACCCTCGTTAATGCCGGTTTACATGACCTTACAACTCCTAAGATGCACAGCCCGCATATCGCTATACGGCTGGTAGGCTCTTACCCTACCTTCTCACCCTTACCTCCGGGTGGAGGCGGTTATTTTCTTCTGCATTACTCTACCCTTACGGACAGCTTTCTGTTAGGAAGTAGGATGCTCTGCGTTGCCCGGACTTTCCTCTTTTACTATATAATAATGTACCAGCGACAGACCGACCGACTGCTTTCTTCATGCAAAGGTACGCAAATAAACGGAATTTGTGCTATAATTGTCAGGATTCTTTTGATTCGGGTGTTTCGGAGAACTGTCAGAACTAGCCGGACGAATTGTCAGCGTTGTCACTATTTCACTGGTAATGAATGTAAATTTGTCAGATATGCCAGTTAACTGCGGTTAATGCCCTTGTTTTCATTGTTAAAAGACGGAAAAAAGAATAGGGTAAGAGTACAATCGTATGGATTTTGTTCTACTTTAGCAAATGAAAAGTTAAAACAACGTCGAAATTAACACTTAAAACAATAGAAGATATGAAAACAACAACTAAGTTTGCGATTGGTTCTGTGGCAGTCGTTGCTTTGAGTGCCGGAGTGGCAGGGGTTACAGCGTATGCCATGATGGAGAAAAATCAGGATAATACTTCTTTTTATGAAAGTTTTGAAACGGCATCTCCTTTACGTACCGCAGCGTTCGATGCTTCCAGCATGCAGCCGGTAGACTTGACTAAAGCGGCAGAGAGTACGTTGAATTCCGTCGTACATATCATGTCTATCCAGCGCAGCAAGATACAGACTATTCAGGGACAACCGGATATTTTTGACTTCTTCTTCGGTGACGGTAGAGGACGTCAGCAGCAAGTACAGACTCCGGAACAGAGAGGTTTTGGTTCGGGTGTCATCATTTCAAAGGATGGTTACATCGTAACGAACAACCACGTGATTGACGGAGCGGATGAAATCAACGTGAAGTTGCACGACGGACGCGAAATGAAAGGTCGTGTCATCGGTACCGACCCGACTACTGACTTGGCACTTGTAAAGATTGAAGGAGATGACTTCCCGGCTATCGTGGTAGGTAACTCTGACAACCTAAAAGTAGGTGAGTGGGTATTGGCAGTAGGTAACCCGTTCAACTTGGGTTCTACAGTGACTGCCGGTGTGGTAAGTGCGAAATCTCGTGGATTGGGAGCTAATCAGGTAGAATCTTTCATCCAGACCGATGCGGCTATCAATCAGGGTAACAGTGGTGGTGCATTGGTTAATGCGAAAGGTGAACTGGTAGGTATCAATGCCATGCTGTATTCTCCGACTGGTGCTTATTCAGGATACGGTTTCGCTATTCCGGTAAGTATCATGACAAAGGTAGTAACCGACTTGAAACAATATGGTACCGTACAGCGTGCTCTGCTGGGCATCGCCGGTCGTGACATGGGTAACGAAGTTTATCCGGATGAAATCAGAAAAGAACAGAAAGAACTGGGAGCTACCGAAGGTGTACAGGTTGTAGAAGTAACCGAAGGTGGTTCTGCCGATGGATTCTTGCAGAAAAACGATGTCATCCTGAAGTTGAATGACAAGACCGTGAAGACCATGGCCGACCTTCAGGGAACATTGGCTAAGTATCGTCCGGGTGATAAAGTGAAGATCACCGTATTGCGTGACAAGAAGGAAAAGACCTTTACCATTACGTTGAAGAACTCTCAGGGAACTACTAAAGTGGTAAAACAGGCAGATATGGAACTTCTGGGAGCAGCCTTCCGTGCCGTACCTAATGAACTGAAAAAACAGTTGAACTTGGGTTATGGAGTTGAAGTGACCGGTATTGATAACGGAAGAATGAAAGACAGCGGCATCCGCAAAGGTTTCATCATTCTGAAAGCCAACGGCAAGCAGTTGCGCACCGTACAAGATTTGGAAAATGTAATGAAAGCAGCTTCTCAGTCACCCGATCAGGTACTGTTCATGACGGGAGTTTATCCTTCAGGAAGACGTGCCAACTATGCGGTAGACTTGTCGCAAGCTGAATAAAAGATATTACTGTAAGGTAAAAAGATTTGGAAAGAAAAGGCGTTCCGATTTTTCGGAAACGCCTTTTTGATGTTTTTTTTCTTTCTCCGATAATATGGGTGGGAGATGAACAATTGACTTGTTTTGTCTGTTGTCATTTAAAGAATGGCGGTTGACAAAAAGAGAGCAGGTCCGTCTGTTTAAGAAAATTATAGATTCTTTCTTTGCAAATCTGCCACCTAAATAAAATTAATTTTGTACTTTTGTACCCAAATCATTTTATATAGAATGAGACAGTTAAAGATTACTAAAAGTATCACTAACCGAGAGAGTGCTTCTTTGGATAAGTATTTGCAGGAAATCGGTCGTGAAGATTTGATTACTGTAGAAGAGGAGGTAGAACTCGCTCAACGTATCCGTAAGGGTGACCGTATTGCTTTGGAGAAGCTTACGCGTGCTAATTTGCGATTTGTGGTGTCTGTGGCCAAACAGTATCAGAACCAGGGATTGAGTTTGCCTGACTTGATTAACGAAGGTAACCTGGGCTTGATTAAAGCTGCTGAGAAATTTGATGAAACTCGTGGATTCAAGTTTATCAGTTACGCCGTTTGGTGGATTCGTCAGTCTATTCTTCAGGCACTGGCTGAACAGTCGCGTATTGTACGTTTGCCGTTGAATCAGGTAGGCTCACTGAATAAAATCAGCAAGGCGTTTTCTAAGTTTGAGCAGGAAAACGAGCGTCGTCCTTCACCGGAAGAGCTGGCCGATGAGCTGGAAATCCCGGTAGACAAGATTTCGGATACGCTGAAGGTTTCCGGTCGTCACATTTCAGTGGATGCTCCTTTTGTGGAAGGAGAGGACAACAGCCTGCTGGACGTGTTGGTGAACGATGATTCTCCTATGGCCGATCGCTCCTTGGTAAATGAATCACTTTCGAGGGAAATTGACAGAGCACTTTCTACGCTAACCGAAAGAGAAAAGGATATTATCCAGATGTTTTTCGGTATTAACACGCAGGAAATGACGTTGGAAGAAATCGGCGACAAGTTTGGGCTCACACGTGAGCGCGTTCGTCAGATTAAGGAAAAGGCAATTAGAAGATTAAGACAAAATTCTCGTAGTAAGCTGCTCAAATCTTATTTGGGATAAGGTAGAGATTGATTTCCAAAAAAACAGAAGAGATGTATGAAGGTTAGCTCAGACCTTGATACATCTCTTTTTGTATGTAGGAAGGCTTTTTCTTTGTTAATTTATATGTCTTCTTTCGGTTTTTACGCATAATTGTGTACTTTTGCCCCCATAAATTGATGAATTATGCGTTATACAAAGTTTTTTTGTTTTCTGTTAATGATGGTATTTGCTGCTTCCGCATTCAGTAAGCAGCCGAAAGATAAGAATAAATATGGAGTGTATCTGGCTGGTGTGTCTGCTTCATTTACTGACTCATTAGTGTATTTCACAGACGTGCAGTATCTGGACAGTGCGGCTGTAGACGATAAGGGAATGCTTATTGGCCGTGCGCTGTATAGCATCCAGTTGAAGGACTATCTGGAGCAGAAACAGAATGGAAAGAACCGTACTTGCTTCATGTTTTTCAGCCGTAAAAAGAAAAACGTGCAGAAGGAATTGAAGAAACTGAAGGAAAAATATACCAAGGGCGGTTCATTGTTCCTTCAGGATGTGAATGCGGAATTTAAGTTTGAAAAGCCTGATTTTGAATAATGCAGATGAAGAAATGGCTTTACACCCTGTTGGTGATCGTACTGGCCGCCTGTTCCAATGAAATTCCGGAACAACAGCCTGCGAAACGCTCCGGGCGTACGGTATTGGCTTATTTGATTTCAAATAACAAGGCAGGTTCTTTAGATACTTATTTACGTGATAACGTAATCGATATGTATACCGCATTGGGTAACATGAAAGAATCATGTACTTTGCTGGTATTTTATCGTCCTTATACGGGTGATGCTCCCTTGAGTAAGCCTACTTTAATGAGTTTCTATGCCGACGGACGCGGCAATATTAATAATGTAGCAGCTTTGACAGGTACGGAGCTGACTTTTGATGCGGTCTGCCGTATAGCTCAGAAAAAGGAATATACCATGAACAGTCAGATTGCGACCGATCCGGCTGTGATGGAAGAGGTGTTTACCGATATGCAGACTGTTGCGCCTTCTGACAGTTATGGTCTTATTTTAGGTTCGCATGCTTCGGGCTGGATGAAGGGGACTTCCGTTCCGACAAAGGCTTTTGGCGATGACGATGGTTACAATATAGATATTCCGGATCTGGCTGATGTGTTGAAAAATAGTTTTTCGGAAAAACTTGATTTCGTCTTGTTTGATGCCTGCATGATGGGCACGGCAGAGGTGGGCTATGAGTTGAGAGAGACTACTTCATATTGCATTGCTTCCGTAATGGAGACTCCGGTGTATGGATTCCCGTACGATCAGATTCTTCCTTATTTGTATTCTGAAAACGTGGATTATTCTGCTGTTTGTCATGAGTTTATATCTTTTAATAAGACGAATAACTTGTGGGGTACATGTGCAGTGATGGACTGTAGTCAAATGGAAAACCTGGCCAGTGCGGTAAAAGCAAAACTCTCAGAGTGGCAGGATGCGCTTTCTTCTGTGTTCATGCAGAACGTACAGCAGTATGGAGTGAACAGTTATAAATATTTTTCCTACGATGTACTTGATTTCTTTCGAGAGTTAGGAAGGAAAAGTGGGGTAGTAAAGACTACTGATTTGAATGAGGCTATTGCTTCTGTACAAAGTGCATTGAATCAGGCGGTGATAGCTAAAGATTGTTTGTCTGGTGTAGATTATGATTTTGATGGGCTGGTTATAGATGGTACCCGTTTCTGTGGAATCGGTATGTATATTCCTGGAGAATATAATCGTTATGTTGCTAATAAAACAGCTTGGAATAGTTACTACGAGCAGTCCATCTCTTGGTATCGTGCTGTAGGTTGGGCAGATTTAAATTTGAACTAATTACAAATTTCTTTACTCTTTGTGTGAACATTCTATCGGCTAAGTGTGTTTTTATTTATTAAAACAGCTTTATAGGTATGTGGAATTTCATCAAAGAATTACGACGTAAGGACCACCAGCGTTATCTTGGTGGGCTGGATTTCTTTAAATATATTGGTCCCGGTTTGCTTGTGACCGTTGGTTTTATAGATCCGGGCAACTGGGCTTCTAATTTTGCGGCAGGAGCGGACTTCGGGTACTCCTTGTTGTGGGTGATTACCTTGTCTACTATTATGCTCATTGTGTTGCAGCATAATGTGGCTCATTTGGGAATTGTTACCGGACTGTGCTTAAGCGAGGCTGCCACGAAATATACACCGAAATGGGTGTCACGTCCTATCTTGGGAACAGCCGTATTGGCGTCTATTTCCACTTCTCTGGCTGAGATTTTGGGAGGAGCCATTGCCTTGGAAATGTTATTCGATATTCCTATTATCTGGGGTTCCCTTCTCACCGCTTTCTTTGTCACAATTATGCTGTTTACCAATTCCTACAAGCGAATTGAACGCTCTATTATTGCATTTGTGTCGGTGATAGGACTGTCATTCCTTTATGAACTTTTCCTAGTTGATATAGACTGGCCTTTGGCTGCCCGTTCATGGGTGACACCTTCCATTCCCGAGGGAAGTCTGTTGGTGATAATGAGTGTGCTGGGAGCCGTGGTGATGCCTCATAACCTGTTCTTGCACTCGGAAGTGGTACAGAGCTGGGAATACAACAAGAAGGACGATGCTTCTATTCGTAAGCGATTAAAATATGAATTCTATGATACCCTGTTCTCTATGGGAGTAGGCTGGGTCATCAACAGTGCGATGATTCTGCTGGCTGCGGCTACCTTCTTTGCCAATCATATTGGAGTAGAAGAGTTGCAGCAGGCCAAGAGTTTGTTGGAACCTTTGCTGGGCAATCAGGCTGCTACCATCTTTGCCCTTGCTTTGCTGATGGCAGGTATTTCTTCCACTGTGACAAGCGGGATGGCCGCCGGTTCCATTTTTGCCGGTATGTTTGGTGAGTCCTATCATGTAAAGGATGTGCACTCTCGTGTAGGAATTCTGCTTTCATTAGGAATAGCACTGGTTGTCATTTTGTTCATCGAGAATCCTTTCCAAGGATTGATTATCTCACAAATGATACTGAGCATTCAGCTTCCTTTTACCATTTTCTTACAGGTAGGGTTGACCTCCTCAAAACGGGTCATGGGGCAATATGCCAACTCCCGGTGGAGCAGTTTTGTGCTTTACACCATGGCAGTGGTTGTATCTGTGCTGAATCTGGCTCTTCTTTTCTCAGAAAGTTTTTAAGCTGTCCGTAAATCGGTGCCTGACATCTTTTTCTTGTAGTGGTATGCCAGCATCAAAGCTGCCACGGCGAAGGCCAAGGCATCGGATAACGGCATGCTGAACCATACACCTTCCACCCCATAGAAGGGTGGGAGAAAAGCCAGTCCCGGAAGAAGGAAGAGCAGCTGGCAGGAAAGAGACAGGAAGATGGAAATCCGGGCCTTTCCGATGGACTGAAAGAACTGGGTGATGACAATCTGTGCACCTACCACCGGGAAGGACAGAATACCAATTCTCAGGGCCAGTGTCGCTTCATCAGTCAGTTCGTGGTTGTCGGTGAACATGCCGACAAATACGCCGGGAAACAGCTCACCGATTATAAATCCTAATGTGGTAATGATACATCCTGCCGTGATTCCCAGTTTCAAGGTTCTTTTTACGCGGTCGAAATGCTGTGCACCGTAGTTGTATCCCGTAATGGGCTGCATTCCCATGGTAATACCCATTACAATCATGACAAAGAGCATCTGGATACGGTTGAGGATGCCGAATGCACCGATGGCCATATCACCTCCATAGTTAAGCAGACGGTTGTTGATGAAAATTACGATGCAGCAGGCACATACATTCATGACGAAGGGCGACATGCCGATGGCAAAAATGTTGGCTATGATGTGCTGTTTCAGTCGCATGCTGTGACGTTGAAACCGGATATAAGTCTTCGGGCTGTAGAAGTGATACAATACCCACAGCATGCCGATGAATTGTGAGCAGATGGTCGCAAGTGCCGCTCCCCGGATTCCCCAGTTCAGTACAAAAATGAAAATCGGGGCTAGAATAATGTTGCAGCCTACGGTCAGCATGGAAGAAAGCATGGCTTTTTTCGGATAACCGGTGGCACGCATGATGTTGTTAAGCCCGATCATGACATAAGAAATCGGACTGCCCAACAATATTACCTGCATAAAATCGCGGGCATACGGCAGGGTAGCTTCGCTGGCTCCGAAGAAAAAGAGAATCGGTTCCAGAAAGATAAATGCCAGTCCGCCGTAGAAGATGGCATTAATGACACAAAGAATAGCTACGTTGCCGAGGATGTCTTCTGCTCCCTTTTTATCCTTCTGTCCCAGTCGGATGGAAGAAAGTGTGGCACCTCCTACGCCCACCAGTGTACAGAAGGCTACCAGCAGGTTCATCAGCGGAAAGGTGATGGCCAAACCGGAGATGGCCAGGGCTCCCACACCATGACCGATGAAAATACTGTCGATGATGTTATACAAGGAAGTCAGTGTCATTCCGATAATGGCAGGAATGGAATATTCCACCAGCAGTTTCCCGATAGGGGCTTCTCCCAATATGTGCGGATTGTTTTCTTTCATGTACGTTTGTTTATTTTAATTTCCAAAGTTAGGAATATGAAGCAATATTTTAGAACTTTGTACCGTTAAATCAAACTAAACATGCCAATGGACAAAACTAAATGCGTAGCAGCACTTTTTGATTTTGACGGAGTAGTGATGGATACTGAGTCACAATACAGCATCTTCTGGAATGAGGTGGGAAAGAAATACCATCCGGAATACGAGGAATTCGGAAAAATCATCAAGGGACAGACGCTGCGGCAGATTTACGACCGTTATTTTCAGGGAATGGAGCATGAACAGGCTGAAATTACAGAAGGCCTGAACCGTTTTGAGACGGAGATGCGCTATGAATATGTGCCGGGAGTGGCAGAGTTCATGCAGAGTCTTCGTGCCCATGGAGTGAAAATAGCCATAGTGACCAGTTCGAACGAGAAGAAAATGGCCAATGTGTATGCGGCACATCCTGAATTGAAGGACATGGTGGACCGGATACTCACAGCCGAGATGTTTCAGAAATCCAAGCCGGACCCCGATTGTTTTTTGCTTGGAGCCAAAGTTTTCGAAACTCTCCCGGCCAATTGCGTCGTGTTTGAAGATTCGTTCCATGGCATTCAGGCGGGAAACGCAGCAGGCATGCCTGTAGTGGGACTGAGCACCACCAATCCGGCGGAAGCCATTCAAAATCAGTGCGCCCGGGTGATTCCAGATTTCACCTGTTTTACGTATGAAGAAATGATGAACTTGCTGTAAGGCTTGTCTGATTCGGAAAATTCGGCTATTTTTGCGGAAATTTTATTAATTCAGAAGAAAACTATGGCAGGATATCTTTCAGGTGATGCTCGTAAGGTAACGACTCACCGTTTGATTGAGATGAAACAGAGAGGTGAAAAGATTTCCATGTTGACCTCTTATGATTATACAATGGCGCAGATTGTAGACGGCGCAGGTGTGGATGTGATTCTGGTAGGTGATTCAGCTTCGAATGTGATGGCGGGTAACGTGACGACCTTGCCTATTACCGTGGAGCAGATGATTTATCACGGAAAGTCAGTAATGCGCGGTGTGAAGCGTGCATTGGTAGTGGTGGATATGCCATTCGGTTCTTATCAGGCAGACCCGTTTGACGGGGTACGCAATGCTATCCGCATCATGAAAGAAACACATGCCGATGCCCTGAAGCTGGAAGGCGGTGAAGAAGTCATCGACGTGATTCGCCGTATCATCGGTGCCGGAATGCCCGTGATGGGACACCTGGGACTGATGCCTCAGTCTATCAATAAATACGGAACTTACGGTGTACGCGCCAAAGAAGACGCAGAAGCTGAAAAGCTGATCAAGGATGCGCGTCTGTTGGAAGAAGCCGGATGCTTTGCCTTGGTACTGGAGAAAATTCCGGCAGCACTGGCAACCCGTGTGGCTCAGGAACTGACTATTCCGGTTATCGGAATCGGAGCCGGTGGAGGAGTAGACGGACAGGTATTGGTAGTGACTGACATGCTGGGTATGACCAAAGGATTCAGCCCGCGTTTCCTTCGTCGCTATGCCGACCTGAATACCGTGATGACCGATGCCATCGGACATTATGTAGCCGATGTGAAAGCTTGTGACTTCCCTAACGAGTCAGAACAATACTAAGATTATCACTTATGAGCCGCAGATGCATGGACTGCAAAGTCCGGTTCTTCCGGACAATTTAAAAGTCGCAGTCTGTGCATCTGTGTTTTCTATCAGATGTAGAAAAAATGTGGAACAAGAATTTTAATCTTTTGCTCATCGCTAATTTTTTCCTGTATACGGCAGTGTATATGCTGTTTCCTGCACTTCATCACTGGATGGTGTCAGAAGGAGGGTATACGGGATTTCAGGCCGGAGGGGCCATAGCCATCTTTGGAGCTTCTCTTTTTCTTTTGGGAGCTTTCAATAATTACCTGGTCGATACGTTTAAGCGTAAGAATGTGTGTACGCGCAGCCTTCTGCTGCTGGCGCTTTTGGGGTTGTTGTATCCATACGCCGGAGAGTGGGGGATGATTTTCCTTTTGCGTGTGCTTCAGGGAGCCTTGTTTGGGGTGGTACTGATGGCCATGGGCAGTACCCTGGTCATCGATGTAACTCCCAGCCAATACAGAAACAAGGCCAGTGTGGTTTTCACCTGGTCGGGGGTACTCGGTATGCTGTGCGGCATCCTGTTGGGATATAATGCAGGCTGGTATCTTTCTTTCCAGCAGCAGATTTATCTTTTTGTGGGACTTTGTGCCCTTCCGGTCGTACTGGTTTCCATGGTGGAAGTCTGTTTCCGTGCTCCGTTGGACCTTCAGTTGCTGTCGTTCGACCGTTTTCTGCTTTTCCGTACCTTGATTCCGGGACTGAACATGATGGTGGTTCCCTTCATTTTAGGGGTGCTGTTCAGCTCGATTTTCGATACTTTTTTCTACATTTGTATCATAGCCGGATTTATCGTCTTCCTGCTGCTGGACCGCGTGGTTCGCAAGCAAGTGAACGGCCGCTTGCTGAATGGTGTCGGACTGGTATTGATGTGCGTGGCAGTATGGCTGCTGGACTGTTCCACCGGAAAAGAAATGCTGATGGGAGCAGGTTTCCTGACTGGATTGGGCATGGGTTTCTCCCTGCTTCAGTTCTTGCGGATGATGATACGTCTTCCTTTGCACTGTGAGCGCGGAACGGGCTATCACACCTATCAGTTGCTTTGGGAGTCGGGCGTCATGCTGGGCGTGTTCTTCGGGAAATATACAGAAGACATCTCTGGAAAACAGTTCCGCGCTGCATCGCTCATTCTGCTGGCTGGTCTGTTGATTTATCAGGCAGTGGTGCACGGCTATTTCATGAAACGAATGAAGAATAGATAACTTAACTAATATAAAGAATATGGCAGACGACAAGAAAATTATCTTTTCAATGGTGGGAGTGAGCAAATCATTCCAGAACAACAAACAGGTATTGAAAGACATCTACCTATCCTTTTTTTATGGCGCGAAAATCGGAATCATCGGTTTGAACGGTTCCGGTAAGTCTACTTTGATGAAAATCATTGCCGGAATCGAAAAGAACTACCAGGGTGAAGTGGTATTTTCACCGGGCTATTCTGTAGGTTATCTGGCACAGGAACCTCAGCTTGACGACACGAAGACCGTGAAGGAAGTCGTGATGGAGGGAGTGCAGCAGGTGGTAGACACACTGGCCGAATACGAAGAAATCAATCAGAAGTTCGGTTTGCCGGAGTATTATGAAGATCCGGAAAAGATGGACGCACTCTTTGCGCGTCAGGCCGAACTGCAGGATATTATTGACGCTACCGATGCGTGGAATCTTGACAGCAAACTGGAACGTGCGATGGATGCATTGCGCTGTCCGCCCGAAGACCAGCTGGTGAAGAACCTTTCGGGAGGTGAACGCCGCCGTGTGGCTTTGTGCCGTCTGTTGTTGCAGAAACCGGACATCCTGTTGCTCGACGAGCCGACCAACCACCTGGATGCAGAAAGCATTGACTGGCTGGAACAGCACTTGCAGCAGTACGAAGGAACGGTAATTGCCGTAACACACGACCGTTACTTCCTGGATCATGTGGCCGGATGGATTCTGGAGCTCGACCGTGGTGAAGGTATTCCTTGGAAGGGAAATTATTCAAGCTGGCTGGAGCAGAAGACCAAGCGTATGGAAATGGAAGAGAAGACGGCCAGCAAACGTCGTAAGACGCTGGAACGCGAGTTGGAATGGGTGCGCATGGCTCCTAAGGCTCGTCAGGCCAAGGGTAAGGCTCGTTTGAATTCGTACGACAAACTCTTGAATGAAGATGTGAAGGAGAAGGAAGAAAAGTTGGAAATCTTTATTCCGAACGGTCCGCGTCTGGGAAACAAGGTTATCGAAGCCAAGCATGTGGCCAAGGCTTATGGCGACAAACTACTTTTCGACGACTTGAACTTCATGCTGCCGCCTAACGGTATCGTGGGAGTTATCGGTCCGAACGGTGCTGGAAAGACGACGTTGTTCCGCCTGATTATGGGACTGGAAAGTGTGGATAAAGGTGAGTTTGAAGTAGGCGAGACTGTGAAAGTGGCCTATGTAGATCAGCAGCACAAGGACATTGACCCGAACAAGACCGTATACCAGGTAATCAGTGGGGGGAACGACCTGATTCGTATGGGTAACCGCGATGTGAATGCCCGTGCTTACCTGAGCCGCTTCAATTTCTCCGGTTCTGACCAGGAAAAACTCTGTGGTATGCTTTCCGGTGGTGAGCGTAACCGTCTGCACCTAGCCATGGCATTGAAAGAAGAAGGTAACGTGCTGTTGCTCGACGAGCCGACCAACGATATTGACGTAAACACTCTCCGTGCGCTGGAAGAAGGTCTGGAAGACTTTGCCGGATGTGCCGTAGTTATCAGCCACGACCGTTGGTTCCTCGACCGTATATGTACCCACATCTTAGCTTTTGAAGGAGACAGTCAGGTGTTCTACTTCGAGGGGTCTTACACGGAATACGAAGAAAACAAGATGAAGCGTATGGGTAATGTAGAGCCGAAACGCGTACGTTATCGCAAGTTGATGGAAGATTGATTTTTCTTTATCGATAAATAAAAAAGAAGCCTCTGGCAAGGAAACTTGCTGGAGGCTTTAAGTTTTTCAGATATTTTTTGTACATTTGGGGTATAGTTTATGAGTTCTTATAATGGTTGGAGGCATTGAAAAATGATAACACATCCTATATATAGTTATTCGCTTTGCATCGCCTTGTCGTTGATGCTGTTTTTCGGCTTTTATTTTATTTTTGCCCCGGTGCCGGATAAGGCCATATTCGGCAATTACCTCCGCTCGCGGAGAATAATGGGAACCGCTCTGTTGCTGCTGGCTGCCAACTATGCGGTACATTTCTTTGTTGAAATCCGTTTTCGCAATGTCAATGCAGCCATTCTGATGAATCTGTCTACCTATTTCCTTTGTTACTGGCTTTTCAGTTCGGCGCTTACTACATTGCTTGATCGTTTCTATATTACGCGGCGGCGCTTTATGGTACATGTGTGTCAGTGGTTGCTGTTTACAGCCTTGTCGGGGGTGGTACTATTAGGATTGCCAAAAGGTTTGATTCAAAAAATGGGTATTCTGGTTATGTGCGTATGGCTGGTAACGTATGGATTTGTTCTGGCACGCCGGCTTATTCTGGCCTATCGTAGAGCAGTACGACTGTGTGATGATACCCATTCTGATAATGTGGGTGCTTATATACAGTGGTTGTCCATTTTTACTTATTGGGCGGTGATTTTTGGAGTAGGGTGTGGCCTATTGACCTTCCTTCCTGACAAATATGTGTATATCTGGATTCTGTCGTCTGTTCCTTTTTATATTTATCTTTATTGCTCCTATATGAACTATCTGTTGTTCTACGAGCAAGTGGAGCAGGTCTTCGAGTCAGAAATGCCATCGGAAGGAGATGTTTCAGCTATGGCGATAGGGGAAATGCAGGCTCTTCCTCCTAGTTTCTCTGACATTGCAGAAAGACTGGCTGTCTGGATAGAAGAGAAGGGCTATCTTAAATTAGGGCTGACACTGAAAGAGCTTTCAGAAATACTGAAGACTAACCGTACTTATCTTTCCAGTTATATTAAGCTGGTTTATCAGTTGTCATTCCGTGAATGGATTTCCAGTCTTCGGTTGGAATATGCAAAGACTATGCTGAAGGAATGTCCGGAATTGACGATTGCTGAAATTGCAGAAAAGTCAGGTTTCCAGTCGGCCAGCCATTTCATACGTCTGTTCAAAGAAAAAGAAGAGTGTTCGCCAGCCCGTTGGAGGAAGAAGTAAATCGGTAGCTGTACACAAAAATGCATTGAATAAAGAAATGAGAATGCTTTGAATGAGACAGATGGAATATCCTGTCAGGAATTGCAATGAATTTTAAATAATCAGGGGTAAATATTGGCTCTTGGATATTTTTCTTATCTTTGTATAAAGGCTTGAATCAAATAAGCATTTGCCGTTCCCCGTTATTCATTATTAATTGTTTAGTATGAAATATCCAATTGGAATACAAAATTCTGATTGCATCATGGAAGACGGTTATTTCATCAACTGAAACAAGTATAAATAGAAACACATTAACTAATATGGAAAAGAAAATACCCTTTGCTTCTGATGTAATTTTGATTGATGCAGCTTTCCTTGACCGTGTGGGGAAGGATATGGCGGCACATTTCGCACCGTTGGTGGGGCGTGAACTACCTAAGGCTGATTTGGCCGTGTTGCTGGAGTGCCTGGTTTTGGATGCCGGAATTGAGCCGGGCAAGAATGAGATACAGGTAATTTTTGTGTATGATGAGGAGCATAGCCGGATGAATTTCTGCCTTCCTTCCGATTTGGAAAAAGAGGTTCACGGTATGGCATTCCAGAGCCGCCTGGGCGAGTTTGCGCTTTATGCTTTCCAGCCTTCGGATATGGCCCGTCGGGAGGACTTGTTTACGGAATCACTGCAACTGCTGACCGAATCGAAAGATGCACGCCGAATCATGCTGGTGCCCGATGAAGAGGGATATGGGACTGCTGTGGAGCAGCAGGCAGCAAAGATAAAGGGAAAAGATGGTGTGACGGTGTTCGGTATGAATCCTCCGGCACACGATTATGAATATTCCTTTGAAATGTTAGGATTTGCCATTCTTCAGTCGTTGGGCATCCGGGCAGAGGAACTTTAATCTTTGTAGAGTATGTCTGATTTCCGTTTGAAAGCGTTCTATAGTGTGGCACGAAACCTTAGTTTTACCAAGGCTTCGCAGGAGCTGTTTGTGAGCCAGCCGGCAGTGACCAAGCATGTACGGGAGCTGGAGAGTCTCTACGGAGTGCGTCTGTTCGACCGGAAGGGAAATTCCATTTCGCTCACGGAGGCAGGGAAGTTGCTGATGGAGCACTGCGAACGGATTTTGGACGATTACCGCAAGCTGGAGTACGACATGCACCAGTTGAACAATGAGTATGCGGGAGAGTTACGGTTAGGGGCCAGTACGACAATCTCACAGTATGTGCTTCCGCCTGTGCTGGCTGCTTTCACGGAGCGTTATCCCAAGATGAGTGTGTCATTGATGGACACCAATTCGCGCAATGTGGAGAAGGCTTTGCAGGAGCATACCATTGATGTGGGTATGGTGGAGGGAGTGTTCCGTCTGCCCAGCCTGCGCTACGACCCGTTCTTGTGTGATGAACTGGTGCCGGTAGTTTGTCCGCGCGGCCACTGGGCCGGAAAGGAGGAACTGACGCTGGAGGAGTTTGTCAGTGTGCCGCTGGTGCTTCGTGAGCGGGGTTCCGGCACGCTGGATGCTATTGAGATGGTATTGGCAGAGCAGGGGCTGAAGCTTTCTTCATTGAATGTGCGGATGCACTTAGGCAGTACGGAAGGTATCAAGTCGTTCTTGCGGTGCAGTAACTGTATGGGCATCGTGTCAATCTGTGCCCTGGAGAGGGAACTGAAGGAAGGAGACTTTCAGGTAATTGACATTGAGGGTCTGCAATTCAAGCGGCATTTCTGTTTTGTATCGGCTCAGGGGCAGGAGTCGGATACGGTATTGAATTTTATGCGTTTTGTCCGGCACTTCCTTTCCGGAAAGTAAAGGCCGGACAAAACGTCTCTTTTTATTTCTTCCCGAATTCAGGGTCAATTTTCAACAGGGCGGTAACGCCGAAGGTGGCCAGAGTGCAAACCATAATCCAGATGAAGAACAGCTGGTAACCTAGGGTTTCTTGCATCCAGCCGGCTATCATGCCCGGCAGCATCATGCCCAAGGCCATGAAGGCGGTACAGATGGCATAGTGTGAGGTCTTGTGTGTGCCGTTGGAGCATGTAGGCCGTGAATCCGAATCCGTAGCCGAACTGTTCCACAAAGATGCAGCTGTTCACGATGATTAAGTTGTCGGGCTGGGCGTAACTCAGGTACACATAGACAATGTCGGGCAGGGAGATGGCCCACACCATCGGCCAGAGCCAGCGGCGCAGTCCGTGGCGTGCTACGGCAATGCCTCCTAAGATGCCTCCTAAGGTGAGACCGACAATGCCGAGCGTTCCTTGGGCAAAGCCAATCTGTGCCGTGGTCATGCCGAGTCCTCCTTGTTCCACTGGGTCGAGCAGGAAGGGGATACCCATCTTGGCTAACTGTGCCTCGGGGAGGCGGTAGAGCAGCATGAACAGAATGGCGGTAAGTGCCTGTTCTTTCTGGAAGAAGGAACGGAAGGTGAGCAGGAAGTCGGTCAGTATGCTCCGGGCTTCTCCTTGCCGGGCAACTGACGGACAGTCCTGGTCAGGACGGGGCAGTACGAAGGAATGGTAGAGCCACAGAGCCAGCAGGCAGCCTGCTAACGTGAAGAAGGTAATGCTCCAGGCGTACGATGTGCGTCCGGTCATTTCTTCCAGCCAGCCGGCCAGCATAATGAGCAGCCCTTGTCCGGCGATGGTGGCAAAGCGGTAGAATGTGCTGCGGATGCCCACGAAGAAAGCTTGCTGATGCGGGGTTAGGCCTAACATGTAGAAGCCGTCGGCAGCGATGTCGTGGGTGGCAGAACTGAAGGCCACGAGCCAGAATACCGCTAATGTGGTCTGGAAGAAATGGCTGGTGGGGATGGTGAAGGCAATGCCGGCCAGTCCGGCACCCAGCAGCAACTGGGTAGTGACAATCCACCACCGCTTGGTGCGGAGCAGGTCGATAAACGGGCTCCATAGGGGCTTGATGACCCAGGGCAGGTTCAACCAGCTGGTGTAGAGGGCCACCTCCGTATTCGAGATGCCCATCCGTTTGTACATCACCAGCGATAAAATCATCACAGCTACGTAGGGAAGTCCTTCGGCAAAGTAGAGCGAAGGTACCCAGTACCAGGGAGAGCGTGTGCGCATAGTCGTTCGTTTTTAGTATAACTTACGGATTTCAGCTCCCCGGTAGTAATGCAGCAGAATCTGGTCGTAGGAATATCCTTTTTCGCCCATCACGGCTGCTCCGATCTGACAGAGTCCCACACCGTGTCCCCATCCGGCACCGGTCAGTTCGAACCATTCGGGCACTCCGTTCACTTCCGGTCCCTTGTCGACCACGAATGCCGAGCTGAACAGGTGGGTAGGTGAGAGGGTGCGTCGTATTTCCAGTTCCTTTCCGATGGTCATTGTTTTCAGGGTTCCTACAATTTTCAGGCGGCTGATACGTCCCGATTTTCCACGCTCTACGGGGATAAGGTCGAGTATCTCTCCGTAATCGCTCTTGGTATGCGTGGCAATTAGTTCGGCCAGTTCGGCTTGCGTGTATCTCACCTTCCAGCGGTAGAAATCGTGTGTTTCCTGATCATAGTTGTTGAGTATCTGTGAAAGGATTTTCGGATCGGTGGTGTGGCAGAAAGATTCCGGACGTTGGCGTATCCATCGTTCGGCTTCTTCCTCTTGGGTGAGGTCGGGCAGGGGGGCATCCGTGTCCAAGTCGCGCACGGCACTGAGGTAAGGATAATGCTTGTCTTCCCAGCAGTAGTTGAACTCTTCAGTCACTCCGCCGCAGCACTTTGAGAAACGGGCGTCGCAGATGGCATGCTTGTGCATGAGTACCTGGCCGCGTGTTTCTTTTACGGCCTCCACCACACTCTGGTTGGAGGCACGGGTAATGCCCTGGTAGCGCTGGCAATGGTCGTCGGCGCATACGTCGAAAATGGTATGGTCTTCGCGGTCGTACCAGCGGATGTATTCTGTTTCGGTCTTGAGGAAGGGGAAGAAGTTGCTGCCCTGTTTGCTGAGGGCCTTCCGTTTTTCAATCTGTGCTAAAAGCCAGCTTCGGGAGATGACGGCATGGGCTTTCAGGAACTCCAGGGAAGAAGTGGCGTTCATCTCGGACGAGATGACGCTGGTCAGGTAGTCTTCTGCCGGCACCTGGTTGATGGCGGTAATCTTTCCTTCGTCTACTACCAGACGCAGGGTACCGAGGAAGGTTTGTGTTTCCTGACGTTCCCAGTGGAAATTGATACCGATGGTTACGTCTTCGAGCGAGAAGGAGGCATCGTCTTCCAACGGGGTGAAGGTCAGTTCCCGGTACACGTTGCCGTTCCAGGAAATTCCTCCTTCGTCGAAGGATACACGTTGCTTGCCCGATACGGTTTCTCCTTTAGCTAGAAACTTGGCATTGAGTGTAAAGGCTATTTCAAGGGCATTGACGATGCCCACGTTAATTTCAGGTTCTTTCATGATGCTTAATGTGTTACTTCGTGGTAGATTTGGCGGAGCGTGTCAGCGTCCAGTTTTTGAAAATCTTCTTCGCGGGCCGTCACAAGGATGCCGGCCATATCGAGGGCGCCGGGACTGACTATCAGCTGTGCGTCGCCTTCGGCAGTGTAGCACTGCGGACGATGGGCTGTGCGCGGAATGTAGACGGTGACAAATCCGTAGCGCGGGTCGTTCCAGGCAAAGAGGTTGTAGCGTGGCTCGGTTTCTCCTTCGTGCAGGGGCAGGCTGTGCAGGTAGCTGTCAATCAGCCGGACACCTGTGGCCAGTCCTCCTTGGGTGATGAAGGCACGTATCGGACAGAAGTATCCTTCGATGTCGTAGGCGATGCAGGATTTGCCGTCGGAGAGGGGTTCGAAACCTTTTTCTACCGCTGTGCTCATCAGTCTTTCCCATTGGCGGATGAGGGGTACATCTTCCTGGCGTACGGCTTGGAAATGGAAGTGGTCGGGGGCAGAAGCACCGCATTTGGCTCCATTGTAGAATACGGTGTAGCCGCTGGCAAAGTGTTTCTCCAGCCAGTCGACCAGCCGTTCGGGCAGTCGGCGCGAAGTCTTGTAGGCCAATGTCTGCCACTGGTGACTTTCCGTGGAGATGGTGAGGTGTCCCGGCAGAATGGGGTATGGATTCAGTCG
>ULMS01014442.1_pt1 | contig 23624 bp, 18 predicted proteins | sample 1951721 | NCBI WGS metagenome assembly ULMS01 (sample SAMEA4835557, study PRJEB28245) | human gut metagenome | biome: gut microbiome; material: fecal sample | place: Denmark | collected 2008 | reverse complement strand
AAAGGCGTCAAAGCCGCCGAAGCCAGGATTATGCTGTATAATGCTTTTGTTTTCATCACTATTTCAGTGCTTTAAGTCGTTTTTCAATCATTTCCTTTATATCGGTCTCCTTACCCGGATAGTTGGCCTTCAGACTCTCAAGATATTCGCGAGCCTGGAATTTGTCGCCCTGCTTGTTGTAAATGTCAGACAACAGGATGAATCCTCTCGCCATCCAATATTGATGCGTCGTTTCGGAGTCGAGCAATTTGTTGACCACCTTCTCCGCCTTCTTGTAGTTTCCGGCGTTGTAATAGTATGTACCGAGGTCGACAGCCGCCTTCGAGCCATATACGCTCGTGATGTCGTTGTCGACAAGGCTATTTAGATCAGCCACCGCAGCCTCATGTTTCCCCTGCCTCATCTCAGCCGTAACGCGGGCATATCTGGCCTCGGCACGAGCCTCGGCACCGACATTATCGTCGTCGATCAGACGGCCGGCATAGAGAAGCATTTTCTCATAGTCGGCGTTGCCCTCAGCCACGCGCAGCAATCCGAGCGCCGCACGGTTCTTGTTGTAGGTCGACGTAGCCTTCTTCTCCAATTTCTCGAAACTCTCGCGCGCCTTTGCATACTGCTTCTTTGCAATCAGCAAATCGCCCTGCATCCCCAGCGCCGACTCGGCGAACGCCGCGTCGGGAGCCTTCTCCAACGCCTTGTTTACGTAGTCCAGCGCCTCCGTCGTGTCGCCGTTCTGACTGGCAGCCTCAGCGATATAGAACGAAGCCTGAGCCACACCGTTTCCGTTAGGATATTGCTTCAGATATTTCTTGAGGCCGTCGGTCTTTCCCTTGTCGAGATATTCGTTTTCGGCAGCCTCAAAGGTGAGTTGAGCCATCTCGCTCTCATTGATTTCATAGTTAGACCCCGCACTCTTCAGCAATGCCGAGAGTTCTCCAAGACGTCCCTCCGAGGCATAAATGCGCTTCAGGTCGTCGACAGCCACCTTCGCCTCCTCGCTTGAAGGGAATTTGCGAATCAGCGCCTCGTATTGCTGTCTCGACTCCGCGGTCTTTCCCATAGAGTTCAGCAGCAACGCCAGCTGCAGCTGTCCCTTGCGCGCCTCCTCGCTCTGCGGATAAGCGCCCATCAGCTTCTCAAAAGTGTGCTGCGTTTGTGCGTGCTTGCCCTGCGCCTCATAAGCCTGTGCCTTTTCGTAGAGCGCCTTTGGCGCATAAGCCGACTGCGGGTATTTTGCGACGAGCTCATCCATCAACGCAATCTTGTCGGACTGGCTGCCCTGGAGTCCCCTCATCATAGCCTGCTGATAAACGGCATAGTCACCGTTGGCCGTGCCGAGCGCCAAAGCCTTCGAATAGAACGTTTCCGCCTTTGTGAAGTCGCGGTTGTAATAGTGGCAGTCGGCGATACGGTTGTATGTGTCGGCGCGCAACGTGCCTGTTATGTCGGCAGCATTGGCAGCCTTGTTGAACGCCGCCAGCGCCGTGAAATATTCACGCAGTTGATAGCTTGCATATCCCAATCCGTAGTTTCCGCGGCCATAGTTGGCATCAGTGGCGGCGGCATTGATGACGTATTGATTGTAGAGCGTCTGCGCCTGCTTGTATTTTTTCTGCCGGTAGCGAGTTTCCGCAAGCCACAGCTTCACCTCCTGCGCCACCTTGGAATCATATTGAGCAAGCTCGTCGGCACGCGTCAGAAAGTCGGCGGCAGAAGTGGTTTTTCCCGCCTGCAGCTCGCGCATACCCAAACGGTAGAGCACGTTCTGCTTCGCCTTCATCATCTTTGCAGACGGACTCTTCAACGCCTCGATGCACAAGAGCGCGTTGTCGTAGTCCTTGCTTGTCATATATGAGTTTATTATATAATCCTCCACATTCGACGCATAGCGCGAGTTGGGAAACTTGTTCAAGAAATCCTGGAACAGCTTCACGCTGCTCGAGAACGGCGTGCGTCCGCCACGGCTCTGCGCCAATGCATAGTTGTAGAACGCCGTCTCGCGCGTAGACTCGTCGTAAGGCATCTTGTAAGCCTTCTCAAATGCCAGTGCCGCGGCATTCAGATTGTCGTCCTTTAGATACATCTGCCCCATAAACAGATATGCGCTCTGCGCCATCACATCGTCGGCATCGGTCACCGCGCCCACATGTGTTTTGGCATTCTCATAGTCACCCTTGCGGAACTCGCACACACCCAGAGCGAAAAGTGCCGACCGTTCAGGCGCATCGACCGCGTTTACGTAGTCAGTCAGATAGCCAATCGCCTCTGCGCTGTTTCCCAGATGATACTGGCTTTCGCCCAGCATACGGTTCAGCTCCGTGGCCATCTCGACAGGCAGTTTTTTGTCGAGAAGGTCCTTGCCGGCGCTCACCACATCTGAATATTTCTCCTTTTTGAAATCAATCTGACACAGATAGAACTGCGCCTCACCCCAGAAACGGCTGTTCTTGCGGATAGCAGAAAACGCCTGTTCCGCACTGTCGTAGTCGCCGCGCGCATAGTCGACATAAGCCAGATAATATGCCGAATGCTCCGAGTATCGGCTGTCGGCGCGCAGCTGTCGCAATTCGGCGGCAGCACCGTCATAGTCCTTAGTGTTCAACCGGCAGAACGCCCTGCGGAAAAGCAAGTCGCCGCGCTTGTCGGCGTCGAATGCCGAAGCCGGTATACCCTCATATCCGCGCAGAGCCACAGCAAAGTCATTATTGTAGAAGTAATGGTCGCCGAGCGCCATTCTTGCCTCCAGCCTATGTATAGACGCCGGATAAGCCTCGACAAACCGCTCCAGCGCGTCGACACAGTCGGCATCGTTGCGCTGCATCTTAGCCATAGCGATATAGAAATCAGCATCCTCATAGACAGAAGCCGGCGCCTCCAGACGCTTCAGCTCCGACAGTTGGTCGATGCATCCCGTAAAATTCTTGTTGTCATACATACGGATGCCCCGCGACAGATATCCGTCGGCACCCGCCGTCGTTGTCGCATTCTGTGCCGACAGCATCGAAGCCGACGCCAGGCACAACATAGCCAATTTATGTCCTCTCATAACAGTTTTTCTTACTATTATACAAAGATAGCGCAAATCGAGTGCAGAGCATTCAAGCTTGCTTGAGCATGCTATGCCGAGATGCAGCCTATTTTAAATTGTGAACGGTTTTGCATAACCGTTTGACTAATAAACATTTAACGGAGTATCTGAAAAGTAATGGTAACGACTTGGCAACCGTGCGATTCTCTGCGTTTTGCGTTGCTTTACTGTCAAATAACTCTTAATGCAAAAGTAGTCAAAATCATTCGTTAAACAAATAGCTTAGTAGATTTAATGATTAACTACTTTAATGGCGGTAATTTGTTATCACATCTTTGTGCATTAGCATGGGCTAGCACTTTCCCGACAGATGTAACGCTAAACGAGTTCGGGATTTTTTCAATCCAGTCTTTTAATAATGACAAATTATGTCTGCTATTCCACTCTGATAAAAACTTTTCTTCTACATCCGTTTTTAATTGAGTATCTTTTGAATATAATTCAATTACAGTTTTAATCGCGGATTTTTGTTGTTCAGACATAGGTATAGATACAGAAGTATTATTCCCCATTGTATGAATAATGGAAAGCGTATTTACATCATCTAAATTTCTTATATTGACTCTGACATAACCTGGTAACAAATAATTCTCAACCAACAAATTAGGAAACAAAAGTTTATTATTTCGCAATATCGTAATGGCATTTTGATATTCTTCTGAATCTTTTTTAATACCGATTGTTATAATACCATTTAAAGCTTCTGAACAATATCCTTTTATAGTTTTAAATTTGCCAAATGGATTTATTCGAATAGCGTCAAGTATTTCCAAGTCTTCTATCCAGTCTATCCCATCTGGTAATTTAGCATATATTAATTTGCCATATAAATCATTCAATGCATTCAATGCCTCAACACATTCTGGTGATACAGGGATAAAAGAATTTAAAGAATGTATGATTGTTAGACCTAACAATGCTTCATTAGAAATATCTTCAACGATTTCTACTGCTCGATGTATCCCTGTCCTAACATGTCTGTCGTTACCTTTCTCTATTCTATGAACCAACAATTCTGATAGTAAATCATAATCAACAGATCGTTCAGTTGCTGCTGCCGTTTTTTGAGCGTCTACCAACAATAACTGAAAACTCGGATCCGCAAAAGCCTTTAATCCATCATTTACAGCTTCCATTTTGGGTATAAGCCTATTTTCAAGTTCTCTTACTCGTTCATTGGCTATACGCAAAGCTTCCTCTGTGAAATCTTTTTTTGCTATGCTATACTTTTCATCATATATTTCTCTAGCCCGTTTTTCATCAATTCCAATTGTGAGATTTTGAATTTGGAATTGTTGTGCATTATCGCCTGCTTTTTGAATTTCCATCATTGATAATGTTTCCAATTTGTACTTGTTTTGCATGGTCTCTCCCTTTTTGATATTGGGAAATTTTGTTTCTTATTCCTATTCGATAACCAATAGCACCACCTCCTGCAAGCCCTATCAACAATGAAATTATCTCTGTACCAATACCATCAAATATCCATTCCATAAAGTAAAATATGCCGTTAAAATTATTATTCATTTTCGTTAAACTTCTTATCTATTCACATACTTTGAGGCGATTTCGCTCCATCTTGGAATTTGAAGTCTTACACCATAATGCTTTTCATAACTGTCGAGAACTTTCTGAAGCCAGTCGGGAGCATCATCACGAGTATCTTTGTTCTTATACATAGTTTCTTCCATCGCAGCCAAGAAGTCTTCCATGTTTTCGAAGATGGAGAAACTTGTGGCTTTTCCATACCATTTTGCAGGACGCATTTTGTGTACGGTACCTTCTTTTATTTGCAGATTTATCGGCCATATAGTTTTGTTGTTACCAGATTTCATTGGTCTTGACATTTCCCATACTTTCTTCTGCCATACCTGTTTTATCGTGACAATGCCGTCATCCGACATATCATATCCAAAAATCAAATATGTTACATTGAACATCCAAGGCTTTTCTGAAATTTCTCGAGCATACATCCGGAAATCAGCAATATCGAAACCGGGACTGCCTTTATAGTTGAAGGCTTTGATTTCCATTAGCCCCTCTTTCTTGTTTTCAGGATCAAGATAGAAGTCCGGCGGCATCTGAGTGTTGTCGTTAAGAGAGTAATCGATATTATTCTTCTTGAGCCACCCCTCAATCCATTCCTGCATAATGTTACCAACAACATCGCGTTGTTTTACGATGATGTCGATGTCTCCTAAAGTAAATGTAATCTGGCCTTTCTTTGTCAGAATTTTATCATCATTGACAAGTTTGTTATAAACTTGTTCTACTGTAAGTTTCATATTGTCAGAGTTATAATATTAGTGTATCAAGTAATCTTTCGGCTACGGCTTTGATAACAGGTACTACGACTGTATTGCCTAATAAGTCAAAGCCATCTTTTTCGCTCACATTGAATTTGATTTCATCCGGATATCCGCATAATCTCAAACCTTCACGCAATGTGAGTCTTCGGAGACCGCCGTTGTCACCGACATACAATTTCTGCATATCCATTGCTACAAGAGTCGGTGATATTTCATCAGGAGACATGACTTTGTTTATCTCAAAACTCAATTTGCCGGCAACGATGTTATAGCCTTTGGGGGTTGATTTATCATATTCCCTGCGTGTCGTTTCTACCCCATTATCATTCTTCTCACGAATCAATTTCTTTGGATGTTCATATTTCAGATATCCTTTGTTTGTCAAGTCTACCAACATATCCTCAAGCTCAGAATCATCGTAAAATGTGCTAATCTGTTCGAGAGTTAAAGGCATACCATCCATCCAGTCAATTCCGATAATTTCAGCCCATTTTTTCTTTCTGCGTTCTGTGAGAATTGTATCAAGGAGTTTTTTCTGCTTTGCTGAAACAGGGCCTTTGATTTCCAAATCCCAACTATGTATGTTGGTTTCTCCACCTCTTTTGTCTTTGATTGCCTTTCCATAAAGTTGCTCTACTGAAAAATGCTTGAGCAATGTTCTGATAAAAGGAGTGTCCTCAGTCGGCATTCCGGATTCAAGAATATCTCCCAACTTTGCTTCTTTGACAGGGAAATTATCAAGATCCGGTTTGCGCTCAAGACTACCTACGATATAGATTCTTTTCCTTTCCTGAGGTACTCCAAAGTATTTTGAGTTGAGCACCCGGAAATCAAATTTGTATTTTAGGGCGTGAAGTCTGTCAATAATGACTTGAAGTGTCTTACCGCTATCGTGATTTACGAGACCTTCAACATTTTCGAGAATGAATCCCTTTGGCTTCTTGTCACGCAGTATGCGTTCAACCTCGAAGAACATTGTCCCTCGGGTGTCTGCAAAGCCTTGGCGTTTCCCTGCAGAACTGAACGCCTGACAAGGGAAACCGGCACAGAGGATATCGAAATCAGGAATGCTTTTTGTTTCAACTTTAGTGATATCTCCTGTAATAGTCTCTGTTGGATGGTTTTCTTTTAAGACATTAACTGCGTAAGGCTTTATCTCTGATGTCATAACACAAACCGGATTCAGTCCTTTCTCTCGGGCAGCTTGTTCGAGACCACAGCGAATACCGCCAATACCTGCAAACAGGTCAATAAAGCGCAAAACATTCTCCTGTTCAACTTCTGCAACAGCCGGGATGGCCTTTGTATTGTCAACCATATTTGCAATATCTTTACCCTTTAAGACTGCAGGAGAAAAAGGTACATTGACATTTTCGTTTGGCAATGCCTTTAACATTAGTTTTCGGATATCAAGAGGCTCAGAAAGCAACTCGTCACCTAACGAATATACAACATAACTGCCATCCGGATTAGGATAGCCAAGTGCCTCCATATCGCTTTGCTCCTTGATAGACGAACTTATGCAAGGAAACAGGTGATATCCGTCTTGTGGATTTTGCGTGTTATATATAAGAACGTAATCTGGTAATTGCTCCGAGATAACGCCTCCTCTTCGCTGTGAAAACAAATCTTTATTGAAACGGACATTGTAAAGCTTTTCATACCGATGAGGTTGCTTTCCAAGAATCCATTCCAACTGAGATTTTTCTCCACGATATGCACCGAAGAGAAATGTCCTATCTTGATTTTCAATATATCTAAACATATTTCTACATCTACTAAATCAGAGTCTTTACATTAACGTCTGTTTTGTCACATTCGACTTCATTTATCAAGTCTTTAGGGCTTACAGATAAGACTTTTGCAACTACCACTAATTGCTCCAAAGATGGTTGAGTCTTATTTTGTACCCATCTGCTAATTGTAATTTCAGATTTTCCCATTTGTTCGGCTAACCAGCGATTGGTCTTATTTTGCTCCGCCAAAGCAACTCTTATGCGGTTTATATATTGACTTGCCATATCTAACTAAATTTGCTACAAAGGTACGCAAAATACTTGAAAGTTTTATCGCATTATGATAAAGATTTAGCGTGACAAGATATTATCAAATTTCATATCACGTCATTTTTAAGATAGCCATTCCCGACTTTGGAGGAAAAGATTTTGGCAAGTAGTTTTGGGGTGCCGGTAATATTTAGGGTGCAGGCAAAATTTGACTTTATTATCCTTAAAAGATGAAAATTTATTTTTTTTATTTACCTTTGCGATAGCTTGTTTGCCTATATCCGCGGATATGCTACAGGCAGTTGTTGTCACTTCACCGAAACCAACATTTAACTTTAAATTATATGAAACATCTGTTACTATGCTTCATTGCCGCATTGCTGCTCATGCCTTCACCACTGATGGCCGACAATGCCAAGAAAAAAATCAAGACATTGGACATAACCATGGATATGCCCACCGCCGACATGGACCTCAACGCCGGAGAGGAGCTCGCCCTGAAGTCGGTGCAGACAGCCTACGGCGACCTTTTCAAGAGCGGCGTCATTTCGCTCATGTCAATCTCTTGGGACGGAGAGTTTGGAGAGAACAGCGATGAAATTCCCACATTCAAAGCCGGGTTTCCATACATTGCCACCATCCAGCTGTTGATAGATCCCAGCAGCAACTATCAGACCGACTACAAGACGATAAACGGCGACTTCGTGCTCTCTCCTGACAATTTCAAGGTCACAATCAACGGCAAAGCCACACGCCTCCTTAAAGATTGTGCCCCCTACGTTCCAATCGTAACGCTGTCGTTCACCGTGCCAGGCGGCAAGCCCGGACCACAGAATAAAGAGATTCCATTCCTTGAATACAACGAATATAAGAGCGAATTTCGCTCCACACTGCCTTATGTGTCGCGCAAAGAGGCCGACGAACTGAATCCCGCGCTCCATTCGTTTGACGTGTTGGTTATGGACAGACCCTACAAATTCAAAGAGCTTATGTATGATAAATCATTCACGACATCAAGCGGCCATAGCTACAAAAAGCACAACATGCTGTTTATAAGCAAGATAATCATCGACGTAAGCAACAGGGCTGACAATTACAACATATCTGAATTCACAGATTTGCTTGGCAACATGTATTCCAATATAGTAAACCTCAAAGAAGTGTGGCTCAGTTCGAAGGTCGACATTATCAAATACATCCGCGATCTCCACAAAGCCACTGTAAACCCAGTGTTTCCCCAGTACCGCCAGTATGAAGAACAAAGCTCAAAGCTTTACACCGCCAAAGGCACACTCTTCATCCCCGAGCAAGCAGCCAAGGCCGTGCTCAGCATGCTTGCCACCGACCCAACCGAGCCATCATACACCATCCGCACCTACAGCGGCGACGTGTATGCCGCGCAGAAAGCCGGAGTTTCAGCAACAAAGGTGCTCACTTGCACCAAGCACACCTTCACCGCCAAAATCAAGACAGCCGACCGCGTGTGCCAGTACCAGACATGCAAGCGTCCGTTCAAGTGGTATTATTCATGCAGCGTATGCGGCAAATGCGAATACAACAAAGCGCACACCTTCGGTGGAGGCACCGGCGCAGAATATATCTCCGTGCATGACATGTATGAGGACATAGCCAGCGACCAAGCCTACATCGGAGTCAACGCCGCCGGCGGACACGTGTATTGGAAGAGCTGCATCTACTGCGGCATACCCCACAACTACCATATGCATCATCTCACTCCTGCCGACCAGAAGATGATGGGCATTGACGGATCGTTTGCTGAATACAAACAAGGCATGCTGGAAACGCTGAGGACGATTGAAGAACAAAGCCTGCTGCAAACCTCGCTGATGAGCGACGAGATGTTTATCCTCCCCCTCAAGTCGGAGGCGAATATGAGCGTATGGGCACAGGACGGTGTCAACCGCGCACTTTGCGACAACCTCATTGACGACAACGTGCTCGGCACCGACTACACCAAAACGGTGACCCGCGACCAGCTGCGCTCCATCATGACACGTCTGGTGAAAGAGATGACCGGCAAAGACGCCACAGCCGCCGCCATAGGACTCACTGACGCCACCCTGCCACAAAGCGGTATCGTCACGCGTCAGGAGCTTGCAGCCTACGTGCACCGCACGCTGATGTATATAGAGCGGAATTCCGACCTTGCCTATTCAGAATATGAACCAAAACTCTCAAAATATGCCGACAACGCACAGGTCAAGGAATGGGCAAAAGAGCCTATGGAATTTTGCGACGTCTTTGAACTGATTGACCCCAAAAACGCCACTACGCTTGCCCCCAACGAGACATGCTCCATCGAGCAAGCCCTCGTCACAGCCGAACGAGCCACCATGGCACACCGCACGGGCTGGTATATGGCAGCATATATCGATGAATTCGGCAACTTCTTGTCGTCTTGGGGCGTGCGCAACCTGTACACGATACATTCCTCGTTCGGCAGCTGTGACCAGATCTGGGCAGACCGCATAAGAAACGGCATGTATGACAAGCTGCCGTCTACGGAACCGTTCACCGGTTCGCGCTGTTATATCGACGCAGGAGTGATGCACCCGATACGCGCCAAGATGGGCAGGGACTATCACAAGAAAGTCAAGGAATAAACACCCTCGGATAATTACACAGATGATGCGTAAGTGTGCGGCACACTTACGCATCATCTGTGTAATTATCAGGTTTTTAAGTATAAAAATTGCTAAAGCGGCAACACCCTGCGCAATTAATCTCTATATTTGCCCGAAGATTTTAAAACAGAAAAAGATTATGGGACATATTGAAGAAGTCGCCGCCCGTCTGAAAGGACTGCGCGAGGCCCTCGGGCTGAGTGTTGCCGACGTGTGCGCCGCATGTGGCATCGAAGAAGAAAAATACACCGCCTACGAGCATGGCACCACAGGCATTCCCGTAAGCACGGCAAAACGCATAGCCGAAGCCTACGGCGTAGAAATCATGGCACTGCTCTTCGGCGATGAGCCGAAGATGAACAGTTACTACATCACGCGCAAAGGCAGCGGAGAGACAGTGGAACGCCGCGACTGGTATAAATACCAATCGCTTGCCGCCGGATTTTCCAACCGCAAGATGGAGCCATTTCTGGTCACCGTGCAGCCCAACCCCACCGCAGAGGTGCATCTGAGCAGCCACGACGGACAAGAATTCAACTACGTCGAGCAAGGCGTCATGGAACTGCACATCGACGGCAAAATAATGACACTCAACGCCGGCGACACCATCATGTTTGACGCCCGCCGCCCGCACGGCATGCGCTCCGTCGGCGACAAGGAATTGAAATTTGTCGCAGTGATCATCTGATTCTACAATTCATTTTTCGAAAAAACTGGTAAAAAACAATATGTTAGAGAAATTTCTTAGCAAAACGAAGTTCGACTCCTACGAGGATTTCATGCAGAACTTCAAGGTCAACGTGCCAGAGAATTTCAACTTCGGCTACGACGTAGTCGACGAATGGGCACGCACCAATCCCGACAAGCCCGCCCTGCTCTGGACCAACGAGCAAGGCGAGAAGATACAGTTCACGTTTGCCGACATCAAGCGCGAGAGCGACAAGGCGGCATCGTTTTTCACATCGCTCGGCATTGGCCGTGGCGACATGGTGATGCTCATACTGAAGCGCCGCTACCAATTCTGGTTCTCCATCATCGCGCTCCACAAAATCGGAGCCACCACCATTCCCGCCACCCATCTGCTGACGGCAAAAGACATCGTTTACCGCTGCCAGTCGGCCGACATCAAGGCCATCGTTGCCGTAGGCGACGACATCGTGCTTAAACACATCGACGACGCCCTTCCGAAATGCCCATCGCTGAAGTATCGCATCTCCACCGGCCCGCACATTCCCGAAGGCTGGCTCGACTTCAACAAAGGCTGCGCCGAGGCGGCTCCGTTCGTGCGTCCGGCAGAAGCCAACAGCAACGACGACATCTCGCTGATGTACTTTACCTCAGGCACCACCGGCGAGCCCAAGATGGTTGCCCACAGCTTCACCTACCCACTCGGACACATCATCACCGGCTCCTATTGGCACAACCTTCACGAAGACAGCCTCCACCTGACACTCGCCGACACCGGCTGGGGCAAGGCCGTGTGGGGCAAACTCTACGGGCAGTGGATTGCCGGCGCAAACGTGTTTGTCTACGACTTTGAGAAATTCAAGCCCGTCGACGTGCTCCAAATGATCCACGACCACCACATCACATCGTTTTGCGCACCCCCGACAGTGTTCCGCTTCCTTATCCGCGAGGACTTGTCGAAATTTGACATCTCCTCGCTGAAATACTGCACCATCGCCGGCGAGGCACTCAACCCGAGCGTCTACAACGAATGGCTGCGTCTGACAGGCATCAAACTGATGGAAGGCTTCGGCCAGACCGAAACCACACTCACCATAGCCACCTACCCGTGGCTTGAGCCGAAACCCGGCTCCATGGGCAAGAAAGGACCAGTCTACGACATAGACCTGCTCACCTCCGACGGCCGCTGGGCAGAAGACGGCGAACAGGGGGAAATCGTGGTGCGCACTGGCGACAGCCGCCCGTTCGGACTGTTCAAGGAGTACTACCGCGACCCCGAACTGACACACGAGGCATGGCACGACGGCATCTACCACACCGGCGACGTGGCATGGCGCGACGAGGACGGCTATTACTGGTTTATCGGCCGCAAGGACGATGTCATCAAGTCGTCGGGCTACCGCATCGGCCCGTTTGAGGTAGAGAGTGCGCTGATGACCCATCCCGCCGTGGTTGAATGCGCCATCACCGGCGTACCCGACGAAATCCGCGGGCAGGTTGTCAAAGCCACCATCGTGCTGTCGAAAGACTACAAAGACCGGGCAGACGAGGCGCTGGTAAAAGACATACAAGACCACGTGAAGCGCACCACCGCCCCCTACAAGTATCCGCGCGTGGTGGAATTTGTCGACGAACTGCCGAAAACCATCAGCGGCAAGATCCGCCGCGTTGAAATCCGCGACAAGTCAAAAAAATAACCGATATTGTAAAAAAGCCACATAGCCGCCGCTTTGCCACAACGACAAAACGACGGCTATGTCTTGTTTTATGAACGGCAACATACAACACAACAAGCTTTTGTTAGCCATCTAAGGAACAAGATGACGGAAGCGTTTCTTTGACTTATTTTATGTTTACTTTTTTGTATTTCTGATTACTTGCTGTAGGATTATCAGGATTCGTCATCTGCAAATATCCTGCTGCAATAAGGGATGTGATGTAACGTTCACGGTTCTTGGTCTGATTTGAAACCCCAAGTCGTTCCAAAATTTCTGCTGATGTACGTGGTACAGAGCAAAAATTGACAATATCCTTCTGCTTGTTTGTCAAAGCCTTTCTTTTAGTGCCCAATTCCGAGTGTCTAAATCCAGTATCTAATACTTCGACTTGGTTACCGACTTCATCGACCTGGTTACCGACTTGGTTACTTCCTCCTCTCCAAAGAGTGATTACAAACTCCTGTGACTTGTCGTCATTCGTAAATGTGACATTAACATCTTCATCAAGCGCACGAGTGATGCCGCTGCCAACACCTGTGTATGGCAGCAAGTATATGGCATTATTAAACAGAAACATATTGCGGGGCATGGATGTCCCTGCCTTTATGTCATCAATCGTGAGGCCATTAGGCAAAGCACCTGGGCTGTGAATCTCCACACGATTATCGAAGATGAAAATGCGAACCGGTGATTTCATATTCAGCGAACGATGCACAAGGCTGTTTACAGTAAACTCAACCAAGCTGGTGTAAGATATTTCCAACTTACCCATGCTGTTGAATTCATCTCCTACTTGTACATTATGCAGATTACGAGTGAAGAAATCCATAATAGTGTCATATTGATGAAGCAGATTTCCCTCCATATCTGCATCATTCACTTTGTCACGAAAGACCTTGCTGCCAACGCTGTTACCAGCAAAACAGATGCACTTGGCTGTCATCATTGGCATCCAGCGCTGAGTGTATTTGCCAAACAGAAGCATAGCAGCAATAGTCAGTGTACCATCGGGGCGGATAAATCGCAGGTTGCGAAGTATCTTCTCACAGTCATGCCCCCTTGCTATCGCAGAGCATATCGTATCAAGAGATGCTTCATGAAAAGCGTCACCAGTCAAGCCTTTCTTCTCCAACACTCTCTCAAAACGGTTGCCAAGAAACAGTTTGACAGTCATTGCATCAAGGTCGTTGACAGTTGCGTCCCGAACACCGGCTTCGTCAGGAGCAAAACTGCCGCAGTCTGTCATCATTTCTGCGAGTTCGGCATTGTCGAAAACCTTACGCTTGTCTGCTCCATTCTTCACCCATACAATTCCTTTATTATCATGATATGGCTTGTTAAGGCCTTCCTTCACCGTAGCAACAACCACGTTGCCTTCTTCAACCTCAACTGTATCTATCCTTATCAAAATGGGAGGCACTACATTTTCAGAAGCAATGTCACTCAACAAGTTTGTAATTTCTTGCACTTCAGAATAAGACAACGCATTGATTTCACCAGTCTTGTCCTTTATGCCAATAACAAGTCTGCCACCATGCGAGTTGCTGAAAGCCACCAACTCGCAAGCTATGTCATATTTGTCGAGAATGCGTTCTTTAAACTGCACTCCCGACACCTCGCCAACCTTTATCTGTTTCAGTATATCGTCTGTCATTCTTCAATCCATTCTTAATTCAACAAATCATTTACAACCACTCTCGGCAAATCAGAAATCCATATTAATGTCTTCAAATCAGGCTGACAAGTATTTTTACACCACTAAGAAATGGTTGCTTAGTCTTTACCCAATATTTCCGACAACATTATCTTCAATCTGTCCATATATTTCTTTGCCATATTTTATTGTATAATAATCGAATACGTTTGTAAAAATACAACAACATTTTTAAATAGAGATTAAATCGTCTCAAAAAATTATAAGCAAGCACAAATAAGTGAGAATTTAGCAATCTTATGACTAGTCCGATTCTCATATTATTGTCACATCAAAACGTTCTTTGCACATTGCAACGTTATGAAAAGGGAAGAATACAATTCGCTTCAAAATCGTTGACAGTTACGACCTTCACTACGTTCAATTCAATCATATTCAGCCAATAAAAGATTACGCAACAACTCGTTTTATGAAAATAATTTCGTTTGTCGCAAATTAATTCTTACCTTAGCGCAAGAAAACAATAAATAACGCATCGATACAATGATGGAAAACAGATATTGTGTGATTATGTGCGGCGGAGTCGGAAGCCGGTTCTGGCCGTTCAGCAAATCTTCTGCCCCCAAGCAGTTTATAGACTTTTTCGGCACAGGCCGATCGTTGTTGCAAATGAGTTTTGACCGAGTTGCAGAACTCGTGCCGGTCAGAAACATCCTCGCCATCACCAACGAACGCTACGCCCCGCTGGTGAAACAGCAGCTCCCCGACCTTGCCGACGACCAGATACTTCTTGAGCCCGACCGCCGCAACACGGCACCGTGTATCGCCTGGGCAGCCTACCACATCCGCGCCATCAATCCCAACGCGATGATGCTCGTCACCCCATCCGACCACCTGATACTCAAAGAAGACGCATTCCGCGACTGCGTGGTCAAAGGTTTCGACTTCCTGTCGCGCCAACGCCGCGGACTGCTGACCCTCGGCATCAAGCCCAACCGTCCGGAAACGGGCTACGGCTACATCCAAATCAGCAAGGACGAGGTTGAAGACGGCATCACGAAAGTCAAGACATTCACCGAAAAGCCCAACGAAGAGTTGGCAAAGGTGTTTGTGCAGAGCGGCGAGTTTTTCTGGAACTCCGGCATCTTCCTGTGGTCGGCCGACGCCATCATCGACGCCTTCCACGACCACTGCCCCGACATCGCCATGCGTTTTGACAACGGTCTTGGCAAATTCGGCACAGCGAAAGAGACGGAGTTTATCGGCTCCGAGTTTCCAGCCTGCCCCAACATCTCCATCGACTATGCGGTGATGGAGAAGAGCAACGACGTTTATGTGGAATGTGTGGACATCGGCTGGAGCGACCTCGGATCGTGGGGCGCATACTACGAGAAGTCGCCAAAAGCGGAGCACCGCAACGTGATCCACAACTGCCGCACCGTGCTCAACAACTGCGAGAACAACATCTTCGCCGCGAAAAACGAGAAACTCATCGTGGCGTCGGGTCTCGACGGATATGTTGTGGCCGACAACGACGACATCCTGCTCATTTGTCCACTGTCGGAAGAACAGAAAATCAAGCAATACGTCAACGAAGTAAAGACCAATTTCGGCGACAAATACCTATAGCCGGCATTTGTCGGCATGACAGGGCGGACAAACCGCAAGTTTGTCCGCCTTTTTACGTGCGCTTAACCGATTTATGACTATTTTTGCAACAAAATTTAGAAACACAAAATAATGAAAAAGCTATTACTTATCGCAGTTGTCGCCGCCGTCACATTGGTGGCAGGCTGCAGCAATTCGAAAAAAGCCGATGTCGACGACGAAAACGTAGCCGTCAAGACCACAGGCGACTCCATCTCCATGTATCTTGGCACGCTCTACGGCGCGCAAATGGTGCAGATGGCAGACTCCACTCTCAACAAGACCGAATTTATCGACGGAATGAAAACCGCCCTCAACACAGCCTCAATGGACTCGCTGCAGAAAATGGGTATGGCACTGTCGCAACAGGCGCAGGCCGCCACAGGAGCGGAAAAGAACAAACTGCAAAGCCGTCTTGGCGGAATGGGCATGGCTGCGCAATATATGCTTCCTGCCATTGAAGGAATGAAAGCTCAATTCAAAATTGAACTGAACAAAGCCGTTCTTCTCAAATATTTCAAAGAGGCGATGACCGCCGACAAACCCGTAGACACCAAGGCAGCCGAGGAGAACGCCAAAGCCGGCGCAGCCTACATCGAGAAAGAGATGAAGGCCGACAAGTCGCTGAAAAAGACAGCCAGCGGACTGGTCTACAAAGTGATTAAGAAAGGCGTAGGCGCAAAACCGACCAAAGACCAGACAGCGATGGTAAAATACGAAGGCCGCCACATCGACGGCTCGGTGTTTGACGACGGACAGGGTCAAGTGCAGGAATTTCCCGTATCGCGCGTTGTGCCAGGCTTCAGCGAAGGCTTGATGCTTATGAGCCCCGGAGCCAAATACCGCTTCTATATCCCCGGCAATCTCGGCTATGGAGAGCGCGGCACAGGAGCCGGCGGCCCTATCGGCCCCAACGAGACCCTCGTCTTCGACGTGGAGCTTGTAGGCATAAAATAAAGCCGTTTAGGAATTTTTGATAAATAATTTACACACCTACGGCAAAATAGCATTAATTTTGCCGTCTGAACAATTAAACAAGAAAACAATATATGGATAAACTGAGTTATGCTCTCGGCATGAGCATGGGACACAACTTCAAGGGCACCGGCATCAAAACGCTTAATTCGGCGGACTTCGCAGCCGGCGTGGCATCCGTCTACGACGGTGTCAAACCAGAAATGACCTTCGACGAGGCAAAGCGCATCGTCAACGAATATTTCGCCAAACTCGAGGCAGAGATGCAGGCAGAGGCAGCCAAGCAGGGCGAGGTGAACCGCAAGAACGGCGAGGCGTTTCTTACAGAAAACGCAAAGCGCGAGGGCATCAAGGTGACCGAGAGCGGACTGCAATACGAAGTGCTTGAGTCGGGCAAAGGCGACTCACCAAAGGCCTCCGACAACGTAGAGGTGCACTACACAGGCAAACTCATCGACGGCACCGTGTTTGACAGCTCCGTGGAGCGCGGCGTGCCGGCATCGTTCGGCGTCACACAGGTGATTCCGGGCTGGGTAGAGGCACTGCAACTGATGCACGAAGGCGACAAATGGCGTCTTTACATCCCTTCAGACCTTGCCTACGGTCCTAACGGCGCAGGCGGCGTGATCGGCCCTAACATGACGTTGATTTTCGACGTCGAACTTCTCCGCGTAATCAAGAAATAACAACAATTAAAAAAACAAATAAAATGAAAAAACTTATTTTTGCCGGTGTAGCAATGCTTATGCTTGCATTTACCGGTTGCAAGGGCACAGGCTCAAGCGACAAACAGGCACTCGCATCCCAACAGGACAGCCTCGCAACAGCGTTTGGTGAATATTTCGCCGCACAATATGCACAACAGGAAATGTACACACCTGACAGCCTCCGCCTCGACAAGGCAGAGTTTCTCAAGGGCGTGAAGGTGGCACTCGCCGCCGACACCACAAAGGCAGGAAAATCATATCTCGCCGGCCTGCAGATGGGCTTGCAGATGTTCAGCCAGCTTCAGCAGCTGGAGAAGGAATATGGCGTGTCGGGCGAGAAGGTGCTTGAGGCATTCAAGGTTGCCATCGCCAAAGATTCCATCGACACCGACATGGCCGTTATCGGTCCGCGCATCCAGAACCTTATCGGCAAGGTAAAAGAGGCCAAACTCGCCGACAACGCGGAAGCACAGGCAAACAAGAAAGCGACAGAAGGCTACCTCAACACGCTGAAGAAAAACGGAGCCAAGTCAATGAGCAACGGTCTTGTATACCAAGTGCTTGAGAACGGCAACGGCGCCAAGGTCAACGCAAGCGACATTGTCAATGTAGTGATTACCGTAACCGACAAGAACGGCACAGTGCTTCAATCAACCAACGGCGAGCCACAGCAGATGCCAGCCAGCCAGTTCGGACAGATTCATCCGATGCTTGCCGAAGGCATCACAGCAATGCACGTTGGCGACCACTTCAAATTCTACGTCAACCTGGGCGCAGAAGTTCCACAAAACTTCAAACCTTACGACTTCATCGTGTTTGACGTCAAGCTCGTAGAGCCGGCAGCAGCCGAAAAGGCAGAACCAGAAAAATAAAATCCTGTCAAGGACTCACCGAAGCACGCTTCCCACGTTTGGGCGAGCGTGCTTTTTTATTGATGCAAAAAGCCCTGTTTTAGTAAATTAAAGCAACATTTTCTTGCAACTTTGTCACCCAAACGCCAAATTCTGCGTAATTTGACAATCTTTTGTAATCGCGCAGAAAAATCTTAACAAAAATGCAATGAAAAAAATTTTGTTATTCCACAATATAATTCATATCTTTGCTCCAAATCACTAATTTAAAAATCATTTAGTATGAAAAAACTTTTACTCTCTTCTTTGATGCTCGCTACCGGCATTTTCGCCGCATCTGCAGCCGAAGCAACAATTGATTTCTCACAGCAAGGCTGGAGTAATGAATTTGAGATAACCGCAACAACCCCAATCGGCGACAGCGGTATCAGCGTTGCGTTTGCCAAGGGCGAAGGCAAAAGCGCTCCAAAGTACTACACTTCAGGCACAGCAGTCCGTATGTATTCCGGCAACACAATGACACTTGCCGTTCCTCAAGGAACAACCGTGACCAGCATCGCGATGAAACTTTCCTCTCAGACATACAATTTTGCTGACGACAACACAGGCTACTCCGCTTCTACCGGCACATTCACCGCCGATCCTAAGACAGCCAGGACAGGCGCATGGACAGGCACTGCCACCGAAGACCTTGTTCTCTCCCTTGTCAACAAGCAAAACGCCGCAAAAAAATGGCCGCAGCTCCGCATCGTTTCAATGACAGTGACTTACACCGCCGGAGTAGAGACAAAGTGCGCCACTCCAAAATTCTCTTTGGCAGAAGGCAAATACTACAACCCGTTGGAAATTACATTGACAACATCTACCGCTGATGCAAAGATAATGTACTCAATCAACGGCGCAGCCGCTGCAGAATACACAGCCCCTATCGCACTCAGCGAGGTAGGCACCTACGCAGTGAAGGCTTATGCAGTCAAGACAGGTCTTGAGAACAGCGCAGAGGCGGTTGCCAACTACGAAATCGCAAACCCAGTAGAGGTTGGCAGCATCGCCGAGTTTATCATGGCAGGCGAGGCAGACGCCACTCCTGCTTACAAATGGACATTCCCAGTAGTCGTAACAGCCCAGATCAAGGGTGAAGGCTTCGGCGCAACTTACGTTAAGGACGCAGCCGGCGACGTTATGTATATCTTCGACAAGGACGTTCCAGCCTACAACACAGGCGACGTTATCCCAGCAGGTGTAGTTGGCGAATACCAGAACTTCAACGGCGTTTACGAAATGACATATCCTAACGGCGACACCTTCGCACCGGCATCAGGCAACGAGGGCTTCACACCAGCCGTTGTTGGCGCAGGCACAATCAAGGCAGACGACGTAAACAAGGTTGTTGTCATCTCCGGCACTTATGTAGAGACAACAGAAGGCACAAAGACAACCAAGTCAATGCAGGACGCAACAGGCTCAATCACTGTTTACTATCAGTCGAAATGGGGCGTTGAGTCAGCAACAAACGGCACAAAATACGATCTTCTCTGCGCAGTAGGTTTGTACAAATCAACTGTACAGGTTTATCCTATCAAGTTCTTGCCGGAAGGCGGCAGCGTTGAGACAGTCAGCACAGCAGCAGCTGTACGCGCTCTTGAAGGCGGCATCGAGGTTAATGCAGAAGGCAATGTATTGGTTGTGAACGCAGCCGGTCAGGTTGTAGCCAACCAGGCAGTAAACGGCACAGCAACAATCGCCCTTGCAAAAGGATTCTACATTGTACGCGCAGCCGACACAGTGGCAAAAGTAATCGTAAAGTAAACGGATTGCAATAGTCAATAAACAAACCGTCCCGGCGATGTATGAAGCATTGCCGGGACGGATTTTTTTGCGTTATTGCGCGCGTTTACTTCTCGCGCATATAAAGATTTATCGGAGTGCCGGTGAAGTCCCATTGCTCGCGAATCTTGTTTTCCAGATAGCGTCGGTAAGGCTCCTTCACCCACTGCGGCAGGTTGCAGAAGAACACAAACGTAGGGATGCGCTGGTCTTTAAGCATTGTGACATACTTTATCTTCACATATTTGCCCTTGTTTGCCGGTGGCGGATATGCGCCTATCACCTCCTGCATATAGTTGTTGAGCTGCGATGTGGGCACGATGCGCTTGCGGTTGTTGTAGACCTCCACAGCCGTTTCCAGCACCTTGTATATGCGCTGCTTTGTGAGCGCGGATGTGAAGATGATAGGGAAGTCGGCAAACGGCGCGAAACGGTCGCGTATCGCCGCCTCGAAATGCTTTATCGCCGCCGTGCTCTTGTCCTCCACAAGGTCCCATTTGTTGACACAGACAACGAGCCCCTTCTTGTTTTTCTGAATGAGCGAGAAAATGTTCACGTCCTGCGCCTCGATGCCGCGAGTGGCATCAATCATCAGGATGCAGACGTCGCTGTTCTCGATGGAGCGGATGGAGCGGATCACACTGTAGTACTCTATATCCTCGTTGACCTTCGCTTTCTTTCTGATACCGGCAGTGTCGACAAGATAGAAGTCGAATCCGAATTTAGAATAGCGCGTGTAGATGCTGTCGCGCGTTGTTCCGGCGATGTTTGTCACGATGTTGCGGTCCTCGCCGATAAACGCGTTGATTATCGATGATTTTCCAGCGTTCGGACGTCCTACGATGGCGAAACGCGGCAGCTGCTCCACCGTCTCGTCTATTTCGTCTTTCGGCGGGAAACGCTTCATAATCTCATCGAGGAGGTCGCCCGTACCCGATCCGCTGATTGCAGAGAGACAGAAGGGATCGCCCAGTCCGAAGGAATAGAATTCGGCAGAGTTGTAGCGCCATTCGTTTGAGTCGCACTTGTTGGCCACGAGAATCACCGGCTTGTTGGAGCGACGGAGTATCGCCGCCACCTTGTCGTCGAGGTCGGTCACACCGTTCATCGCATCGACCACAAAGAGGATTTCGTCGGCCTCCTCTATGGCTATCGCCACCTGCTTGTTGATTTCGCCCTCGAAGATGTCCTCCGAGTTTACCACCCATCCTCCGGTGTCGACAATTGAAAACTCCTGACCGCACCAGTCCACCTTTCCGTACTGGCGGTCGCGCGTAGTGCCCGAAGTGTCGTCGACAATCGCCGTCCGCGACTGCGTAAGGCGGTTGAACAGCGTTGATTTACCCACATTGGGGCGTCCTACAATTGCTACTAATCGTCCCATATCTCTTTTCCTTTCCTTTAAATTTTATTCAACATATCCGAATGCGCGCAGTTTGTTTTCGCGGTTGCGCCAGTCGGGCTCCACTTTCACAAAAATCTCAAGAAACACCTTCTTCCCGAAAAATTTCTCGATGTCGCGCCTCGACTCCATTCCCACACGTTTCAGCTTCTGCCCGCCGTGTCCGATTACGATGCCTTTCTGGCTGTCGCGTTCCACGTAGACCACCGCCATGATGTGGATGTCGGTTTTTCCCTCGTCATACTTCTCCACAATCACCTCTGTTGCGTAAGGCACCTCCTTGTCGTAGGTCAGCAATATCTTTTCGCGGATAATCTCCGTAACGAAGAAGCGCGCAGGCTTGTCGGTGAGGGCATCCTTGCCAAAATAAGGCGGCGACGGCGGCAGCAGTTCCACGATGCGCTTCATCAAGCTCTGCACATTGAAATTCTCCTTTGCCGACATCGGAAACACCTCGGCCTGCGGCAACAGGGCTTTCCACTTGTCCATTACCGTCAGCAGGTCGGCGTTGCCTTTAAGCAAGTCAATCTTATTGATTACGAGCAACACCGGCACCTTCTCCTTCGCCACCTTCGCAATGAAGTCGGCGTTTTTCGTAGCGTCCTCCACCACGTCGGTCACGTAGAGCAGCACGTCGGCGTCGGTCAGCGCGCCCTCCGAGAAGTTGAGCATGCTCTCCTGCAGTTTATACTTCGGCTTCAGCACACCCGGCGTGTCGGAAAACACAATCTGATAGTCGTCGGCGTTTACAATGCCGAGGATGCGGTGGCGTGTGGTCTGCGCCTTCTGTGTGATTATCGACACACGCTCGCCCACCAGTTGGTTCATCAGCGTAGACTTTCCCACATTCGGGTTGCCCACAATATTTACGAAACCTGCTCTATGCTCCATATTCTTCGCTTTGCACAAAAAATGCGGAATACGGTACGGGAATCAATCCTGTGCCGCGTTCCGCACGGTTTTATTATTAAATTTTGTCTTGCTCTTTCTCTCTTAGCAGTCCCAGACAATATACATCGCGCCCCAAGTAAATCCGGCACCGAATGCCGTAAGCACGATTTTGTCGCCCTTCTTCAACTTGTCCTTGTTCTCGTCGAGACACAAAGGAATTGAAGCCGCGCTCGTATTGCCGCGATACTGGATGTTGACAAGCACCTTGTCTGTAGGGACGCCGATACGACCACCGACAGCCTCGATGATTCGCAAGTTTGCCTGATGAGGCACGAACCAGTCGATTTGGTCAACAGTCAGATTGTTGCGCTTCATCACGTCGAGCGACGAAGTGAGCATATCGGTCACAGCGTGCTTATAAACCGCGCGACCTTCCTGATAAACAAAGTGTTCGTGAGCGTCTACCGTAGCGTGCGACGCAGGATAAGCCGAACCGCCGGCCTTCATCACCAAGTGAGACAAGCCTTCGCCGTCCACGTGGTAAACACCGTCGATTATGCCAACTGTCTGGTCTTCTGTCGGCTCCACCATCACAGCTGCCGCAGCGTCGCCAAATAGCGGACACGTTGAGCGGTCGTCATAGTTGGTCATGCTCGACATCATCTCAGCAGCCACTACAATCACTTTCTTGTAGAGTCCGCCACGGATGTATGCGTTTGCAGCCTGCAAAGCCACGATAAAACCGGCGCAAGCCGCCTGGATGTCGTAGGCATAGCAGTTTGTCAACCCTGCTTTGTGAGAAATAATCGACGCAGTCGACGGGAAGCGGTAGTCTGGGTTTGAAGTGGCGCAAATCACCAGTTCCACCTCGTCTTTGGCAGTTCCGGTGTTGGCAAGCAGCCGCTCCACGGCGATTGCTCCCATATACGACGATCCCAACCCTTCGCCTTTCAGAATGCGGCGTTCTTTAATTCCCACACGGGTTGTAATCCACTCATCGTTGGTGTCAACCATATGCGACAACTCCTCGTTGGTCAGCACATAGTCGGGCACGTATGAGGCTATTCCTGTAATTTTAGCTCTTAACATTATCTTTTTCAGATGTCTCCGTTAAACAAATTTGTCCTAAACGATTGCATTTAGGACAATTTTCTTCCACAATGGATTCAGCGGACTCCCGATTAGAGAGCAGCCTCTTTTTCGATTGCCACTTTTCC
>ULMS01002884.1_pt1 | contig 23851 bp, 19 predicted proteins | sample 1951721 | NCBI WGS metagenome assembly ULMS01 (sample SAMEA4835557, study PRJEB28245) | human gut metagenome | biome: gut microbiome; material: fecal sample | place: Denmark | collected 2008 | reverse complement strand
CCTTCAAGAGGTCACCTGCCTGGCCGTTGATAGGACGAACGAGCTCCTTAACGAATGCTGGAGCGTTATCCTCCTTAGCCTCATCGTCAGCGAGGTTAGCCCAAGCTGGATCTACTGTCAACTGCTTGTACTCACCACCACGGTCTACAGCGCCGAAGTTCTTGTCAACAACGTCCTGACCCTTCTTAGAGTAAGACTTAACGATGAATGCCTTCATCTGCTCTACAGCGAGATCCAAAGGAATAACCTCTGTAATACGGAAGAATGCAGACTGGAGAATGGTGTTGGTACGGTTGCCGAGACCAATCTCCTGAGCAATCTTAGTTGCGTTAATATAGTAAACAGTGATGTTGTTCTGAGCGAAGTAACGCTTTACCTTGTTAGGGATGAAGTTAACCAACTCCTCACCATCAAAGATAGTGTTCAACAGGAAGAAACCGTTCTTACGCAAACCACGAGTTACATCGTACATGTGGAGGTAAGCCTGTACATGGCAAGCTACGAAGTTAGGAGTATTTACCTGATATGCACTGTGGATAGGGCTGTCGCCGAAACGCAAGTGAGAGCAGGTGAAACCACCAGACTTCTTAGAGTCGTAAGAGAAGTATGCCTGGCAATACTTGTTAGTATTGTTACCGATAATCTGAACTGAGTTCTTGTTAGCACCAACAGTACCGTCTGCACCCAAACCGTAGAACTTAGCCTCGAATAAGTCGTCGCCACCCATTGGGATTTCTTCCTCTTCTGGGAGAGAAGTGAATGTAACGTCATCAACGATACCTACAGTGAAGTGGTTCTTAGGCTGTGGCAACTCGAGATTCTTGAATACAGCAACAATCTTAGCTGGAGTTGTATCAGAAGAACCGAGACCGTAGCGGCCGCCAACGATCAATGGCTTACGCTCGTCATCGTAGAGAGCTGACTTAACGTCGAGGTACAATGGCTCACCCTCTGCACCTGGCTCCTTAGTACGGTCGAGAACAGCGATACGTTTAACAGTAGCTGGGATAGTCTTTTTCAAGAAGTCAACAGAGAATGGACGGAAGAGGTGAACTGCAACCATACCAACCTTCTTGCCCTGCTTATTCAAGTAGTCGATAGCCTCGCGAGCTGGCTCTGTAGCAGAACCCATCAAGATAATGATGTTCTCAGCATCCTCAGCACCATAGTAGTTGAAGAGGTGATACTCACGACCAGTGATCTTAGTCATCTCCTGGCAGTACTTCTCTACTACCTCAGGAATCGCATCGTAGTAAGGGTTGCAAGCCTCACGGTGAGTGAAGAATGTCTCTGGGTTCTCAGCAGTACCGCGAGTAACAGGACGCTCAGGAGTCAAAGCACGGTTACGGAAGTCCTCGATGAACTCTTCCTTAACCAATGGACGGATGTCTTCCATATCCATCTCCTCGATCTTGTGGTACTCGTGAGAAGTACGGAAACCGTCGAAGAAGTTAATGAAAGGAACCTTTGTCTCCAATGTAGCCAAGTGAGGAACTGCAGAGAGGTCCATAACCTCCTGAACAGAACCTGAGCAGAACATAGCGAAACCTGTCTGGCGGCAAGCCATTACGTCCTGGTGGTCACCGAAGATACAAAGTGAGTGAGAAGCCAATGTACGAGCTGATACGTTGAACACGCAAGGGAGCAACTCACCAGCAATCTTGTACATGTTAGGAATCATCAGCAACAAACCCTGAGAAGCAGTGTAAGTTGAAGTCAAGGCACCAGCCTGGAGAGAACCGTGAACTGCACCGGCAGCTCCAGCCTCTGATTCCATTTCCTGGATAGAAACTCGCTGACCGAAAAGGTTCTTACGACCTTTGGCAGCCCATTCATCTACATGCTCCGCCATTGGTGATGATGGAGTAATAGGGTAGATAGCAGCAACCTCAGTAAACATGTAGCTTACATGTGCGGCAGCTGTGTTACCATCACAAGTGATAAATTTTTTCTCTTTAGCCATTTTACTTTTAGATAAAATATTAAAAATGTTTTGTATTTTTATTCCTTTGAACTTTGATAGTTGAATCTGTTTGAGAGTTCAATTTTCAGTTCTGTTTTTGTTTTTCGAATGTTTTTGCCCATTCCAACACCTTATATTAATATAGGAAACCCAGAAGCCATAACGGAATCCTGTTGTCCTTGCCTACCTCGGTATTGTATCGGGCGTAGATGATGTCGGGATTGTTGCGCACCTTGTTTGGAGATTGCGCATCGCAGATTCTGAACTTCTTCTCACCATCTACAATGAAGTAGTGGTCCTTGCCGGTCTGGCTTACCTTATGGTCTTTCCAGAGCGAGTTGACGAAGAATGTTTCCATCACCTCCTGCTTGTCTATCTTGATAGGATAGATGGCGTACATCAGGTTGGAGTTGTGCATCATCACCTTGGATGGTTTCTTTGGGAACTCCTGCCCGGTAGGGTAAATCATGTTGATGAGTCGCGCATCAGCAAGATACTTGATGTAGTTCATTACCGTAGCTCTGCTGGTATTGATCTCTTCGGCAAGCTGGCTCACGTTGGGAGCCTTGGCACCTTCTACAGCTAGCTGATAGAAGAGCCTCTTGATCTTGGTGAGATATTTCAGTTCGATTTGCTTGATGAGGAGGATGTCTACCTCGGTCATCATGTTCATTGTCTTTAGTAGATTCTCTGTGAAGTTGCGGTTCTCCAGGAAGAATGGATAGAATCCATGATGCAAGTAGTCCTGGAAGTATTTCATCGGGCTCACCTTGGGCAGTATCTGCTTGATGATGTGCTCGTGATTGCGCAAGATTTCATCGAGTGTATATGGCTGGAAACTGTTGCCAGTCTGCAGGTTGATAAACTCTCTGAAAGAGAAGCCTCGCAAATTATAGCTTTTCACGATTCCATTGAGCTCAGGATTCTCTTCCTTCAGTCTCATCACGCTGGAACCAGTGAATACGATTCTTAACTCTGGATAGAGGTCGTAGCATTTGCGCAGCTCCTTGCTCCAGTCCGACTGCTTGAAGACCTGGTCGATGAGAAGGGTTCTGCCGCCGTGGCGAACAAAGTCACCTGCAAAATCTGCGATTCCTCTGCTTTGAAAATAGAAATTGTTCATATTCACATACAGACACTTGCGGTCAGTAGGGCCAAAGTGCTCCTTGGCATATTGAAGGAGGAATGTAGACTTTCCTACACCGCGTGTTCCCTTTATGCCAATCAAACGGTCGCTCCAGTCGATTTCGTCCATCAGAGTGCGTCTTACTGGTGCGTCCGTATGCTCTACGAGGTATGTATGTGTTCTGAAGAATGCTTCTTCCATGAGTTTATATCGTTTCTAATTGTTTTTACGATGCAAAGGTAATTAAATATTTCTAATTTGCAAACTCTAGATAGCAAAAAGTAACTTTTTTTTCATTATTTAGCACTTATCTAAGTAAAAATGGGGATTTTCTTCCCTATTTTGCGCTTTTCTTTATATCTTTGCACCATGAAGTTACATATTTTCAATCCAGAACATGATTTGGCTTTGGCTGCAAATCTGAAACAGTTCACCGCGCCTCATGCGGGTAGACAACTTAGAAGTGATCTTGCTTTCATTCCGGCTCTTTGGGCGGAAGAGGGCGACCTCGTACTTGTGGATGATATTGATTTTGCGAAGAACAGGGTGCGCCATTTTGGAGCTGAACTGAACAGCAAGGTTGAGTTCATCACCAAGCCTCAGCTGAAGCATCTGCTCAAGACGGAATTTCTGGACAGTGTTCATCCCTGGGGATGGAACCTATCGCTGAAAGGTGAGTTGGATCGTTTGGGAATGCCGGAGATTATGTTGCCGACTGATGCTGTATTAAATAAGGTACGCAAGGTGAGCAGCAGGCAATGGGCTGCCCTTCATCTGCAGCGTGGCGTGGAATATGTTACTGAGACGGCTCGCGTCAAAGAACTCATTCTCCAGCACGGCAAAGCTGTTGTCAAGGCTCCCTGGAGCAGTAGCGGGAGGGGAGTGAAATATGTGAGCGCTGAGGACTTCAGAACAGCCGGAGATTATCCTACCTTCGAAAGATGGGTGGCAAACATGATTTATCATCAGGGCGGCGTAACCGTAGAACCCCTATATAATAAGGTGAGAGATTTCGCCATGGAGTTTGAAATGAAAGATGGCAAGGCGCTCTATCGCGGTCTTTCGCTATTCGATACGATCAAGAATGCCTATTCGGGCAATGTGCTCTGCTCTGAAGCCGATAAGGTGGAAATGATGAAACCGCTCATTAGCGAGGCTCAGCTTGCCGGAATCAGACAGCGCATCATCGAGGTAATGGAGCCGGCGCTGAAGGATATTTACAGTGGTCCGTTCGGCGTTGACATGATGATCTGCACGAAAGGGGAGAAGGATGAATTCTGCGAGGCTGTGCTGAATCAGGAAGGTGAGGACGTAAACAGAACCGGACTGGGCGTGGTTCCTTGCATCGAAATCAATCTGCGCAGAACGATGGGACATGTGGCAATCGATCTATACGAACATCTTGTGGCTAATTCGAGCGACGAGATGAAGACCAATAGGACGAACATCATGCGCGTGGAATATGATGGAAACAGATATCATCTCAGAATAAAGCCTGGCAGACCTTCGGAAGAGGCACCGCTGCATTGATTTTTTGTAAAGAACATAGTTGTTTTTTGTTAAGAAATAGTAAAAACGGCTTTTCCCGTGCAAGGATTAGCCGATTTTTCATTTTATCTTCAGAACTCACGATTCAGATTCCGATTCGGGAACTGCCTTTTAAAAAAGAGGAACAGTCCCTTTGGGTTCAGGAGCGTTGAGTCATTAAAATGAACCAATAAATTAGAGAAATATGTATAAGAAAGTATTTAGTGCAGCTATTTTAGCTTCAGCTGCAATGGCAATGACTTCTTGCAGCTCAAGCAAGAATGCACAGAATGAGAACGCAACAAAGGCTGAGAAGATAACGGAGGCAGAGGCTGCCCGTCCGTCAGCAGATGAGGAAATGGACGAGGGTTATCTTGTCCTCTCAGAGGCTCAGCAGAACATCGTGAAGAAGAACAACGATTTCGCTTTCAGACTCTATCAGCAGATCAGCGGCATGGATTCTGAGGTGGTTTCGCCAATGAGCATCGCCTATCTGATGGGAATGCTTGCGAATGGTGCCGACGGCAAGACTCAGCAGGAGATTCTGAAGGCAATCGGTTGCGAGGGCGTGAGCGTGAAGGAACTCAACGACTGTTATAAGGCGCTGATGCTTTCGGCTGGCAAATTTGACAAGCAGACAACCGTAAACATTGCCAATTTTATCGCCATCAATAAGAATTTCAGACTGAACAGTGATTTCGCTCACACCGTGGCCGATTCTTATCAGGCTGGTGTTGAGAGCATGGACTTTACCTCTCCTAAATCTGCCACTCGCATTAATGACTGGTGCAAGAAGCAGACTAAAGGTATGATTCCTAGCATCATCGACCAGGTAGACCCTGCAGCCGTTTCTTATCTCCTGAATGCTATTTATTTTAATGGAACCTGGCAGGAGAAGTTTGATGCGAAGAACACTAGACTCGAGAACTTCAGCGGTTACACTCGCGATATTAAGAAGGTGAACATGATGCACCAGAACAAGAAGTTTGCCTATACTGAAAATGATATGTTGCAGGCTGTAGAACTGCCATACGGAAATGGATGTTATCAGATGACCGTTCTTCTTCCTAAGGCTGGCAAGAGCATCAGCGAGGTGATGAAGGAGATGGATGCTGATAAACTTCAGAAGTTGAGTAATGACATGGACCGTTGCCAGGTAGATTTAAAATTCCCTAAGTTTACCACAGAGATGGATTTGTCGCTCAACCAGATTATTAGTAAATTGGGAGCTCCAAGCATCTTCCAGCCAGGCACGGCAGATTTCAGCCGTTTTGCCAATGGCAGCTTCTACGTATCGAAGATGTTGCAGAAGGCAAAGATTGAGGTAAGCGAGCGTGGAACCAAGGCTGCTGCCGTAACAGCTGCTGTGATGCTGACCTCACTGGGTCCTCACGAGATGAAGCGTGTAGAATTTCATGCTAACCGTCCATTCGTTTATTTCATTACCGAACGTAATAGTGGCGCAATTCTCTTCATGGGTCAGTTCCTGGGAGAATAATAACAGAGAATTTGCAGGTTCTTAAAACTAGAAAAGCGAAAGCCAAGTCCGTAATCCGGAATCTGGCTTTCGCTTTTTATTTCGCTTAATTCACTTGTTTACTCCTGAAACTTTTCAATGAACTCATCCTCTGTAATGATTGGAATATTGAGTTCATGGGCTTTCTTGTTCTTCGAACTCTGCGAAGCTGCATCGTTGTTAATCAGGAAGTTAGTACTCTTGCTCACACTTCCCGTAACCTTGCCGCCCTGGCTTTCAATATAAGCCTTCAGCTCGTTGCGGTTCTTGTAATGATGCAAATCTCCCGTTACGACGAAAGTCAGTCCTTGGCATTTGTTTCCCGTTTCTACAGGCTCATGCTCCTCGATAATCAGCTCGGACAGCAGATGCTGCACATGCTGGAAATGAACATCATCCTTGAACCAGGCGATAAACTTGGCACTCTTTTCAGGTCCAATACCATCAATGCTTGCAAACTCATCATCGAACATGCTCAGGCGCGCCGTTTCTATCAGTTCCTTCACCTTGTAACGGCTGAGCAGTTTTTTAGCCACATCGCCGCCACAGAGCGGAATATTCAAAGCGTAGAGCAGATGACGACCGTCAGTATGGCGGCTTTTCTCTACACTCTCCAGAAGATTGCTTACGCTCTTCTTGCCAAATCCTTCGAAACAGGAAATCTCGAACGCATAATTCTTCAGTTTGTAGAAATCTGCATATTCCCTGATAAAACCATGATTGATGAATTTCCAGACAGTCTGTTCTGAGATTCCGTCAATATTGATTCCTTCCTTGCTGACGAAGCGGGCAAATTTCTTAAGTTGTTTGGCTGGGCAGGCTGCATTGGTGCAATGGAGAGTCTTGGTGCCGCTCTCACTCTTGCGCACTACGGCTGGCGCATGGCAAACCGGACATTCGTTGGGAATGACAAAACTCCCCACAACCTCTGTAATATTGATTACCTTCGGGATAATCTTATTGGCCTTGATGACCTGCAGTCTGGTTCCCTTGTCACCAATGCCCAGACGCTCGCATTCGCTTACATTGCAGAGCGAGGCACGCTGCACGGTGGTTCCTTCTAGTTCTACCGGTTTGAAAACAGCTACAGGCGTGATGGTGCTGGCTGCGCACGACCATTCGATGTGGTCGAGTACGGTGTCAGCATGTTCATCTTGCCATTTAAAGGCAAATCCTGCCCTCGTAGCGTGGTGGCCTGTAACCGACCCAGTAGCTGCATAAGCCGTATCATCGTAGCAAATCACCAGTCCGTCTACCGGGAAAGGATTCTTCTTGCTTGTTACCTTCTCCGTAAACTTGTCTATTTCCAGCTGGATATTTTCTGTGGTAGGGTGGTCAATACGCTCACGTTCTACAGGATTCATTCCCAGGTCTTTCAGCATTTGCATGCGTTCGCCCCATGAGGTAAGTTCCCACTCAGTATAAACCAGGGTGAACGGAATCCATTGGATGTGGCGCTGCTTCACCTCTTCAATATCCTTCAGCGCGAGTGAGCCTGAAGCGAGGTTTCGTGGATTGGCGTAATCGCCTTCGCTTTCGATGATGAACTGTTCGAAATCAGCATACGAAATGACGGCTTCTCCTCTTACTACAAGATGTCCTTTCTCTGAAATGGTAGCAGGAATGCCTGAAATGGCTGGAGCCAAGTGGGTAATGTTGGTGCCGATGTGTCCGTTACCGCGGGTAACGATTTTGGTGAGTATTCCGCCGTCATAGGTTACTACGAGGGTCAGTCCGTCCAGTTTCCATGAAATCCAGATAGGGCGGTCTTCTGCCCATTTTACAAGATCACTTACCTGTTTGGTCTTTGCCAGAGAGAGGGCGGCAAATTCATGCTCCTCTTTCTTTCCTACGATAGAATCTTCTGGCACGCGATTAGTTGGGGAGTCAGGCAGAATTTCGCCTGTTTCCTCTTCCAATCTCTTGAGCTGGTCGAAAAGGGCGTCCCACTCATAGTCGGTCATGAGTTCGCCTTTTCCGTTATAATAACTATTCGAAGCTTGGTTGAGTCTTTCAACCAAGCTCTTCATCTGCAATAGTTTCTCTTCCATAATGAATGTTTGAGGATGTTAATCAAATGTTGTGTTTTTCGATGGCAAGAAATTATTCTGCTGGTTCCATGGCTATGGAGAGTTTTTCAAAGGCGAAACGCTGACCTCTGTTTCCTCCATAGTTTACACGTCCGCAGATGCAGAAACCCATCGAAGACAGAAGGTTAATCATCGGCGTGTTGTCAAAGTTGGTGTCAACCTTGATGCTAGGTATTTTTTCTACCTCGCACATGCTGTTCACCTTACTGATGAAAATACGCGCTAAACCTTCACGCTGGAAACTAGGCAACGTGGCAAAGCGATGTATTACATAATAATCGCCATCAGTAATCCAGTTGCCTACTAATTTCTTATATTTGGGTTCACCATTCAATATGACTGCTCCATAGACAACTACCTCTTCATTTACTGTCAGAACGAAGGCATTGCCATTTTCTATGTCTTTTCTGATGTCTTTTTCTGATGGATATTCCTCAGTCCATTGATGACGTCCCGATTCTATCATACTTTGGCGAGCCTGGTCGATGACTTTCCAACAAGCAGCAAAGTCCTTTATATACGCCGGTCTGAAGTTTGTCTTCATATTAATTACGCTTTTATTATTCGGGTGCAAAATTAACAAAAAAAAACGAATTAAACTAAAAAACGGAGGAAAAACTTCACTTTTTTTGTTCGTTTTCCTCCGTTTTTCTTGTTTGCTGCTCATTTTGAGCGGTTTTTTCTTAGCTTTTTGCTAGGAAGCCGGGTGAATAAGATTCTACGCCAAACACTTGTCGAGCTCAGCAATGATAGCATCTTTCTGTTCCTTGATATGCTGACCGATGAATACGATTTTTATCATGCGGTCGCCCAATTCCTGATCCCATTCCTTCTGCAGCTGTGGGTTATTCAACAAGACCTGGGCGAGTTCGCCTTTCGGCATGGTAGCCAACCATTGGCCAGCCTGCTTTACAGTCTTCTGCTTGCCTGCCTGTTCGAACACGTAGCACATGTCGCGCTCATCATCGAAATAGCAGATTCCCTTGGCGCGAACCACGTCTCTAGGCCATTTTCTTGCGACGAAATCATCGAAGAGACCCAGGTCGAAAGGCTTGCGACGATAGTAAACGAAGGTGCCGATTCCGTATTCCTCAACTTCTCCGCCTTCATGATCATGATCATGGTCGTGATGATGGTGATGATGATGATGCTCATGTTCGTCTTCCTCGTCTTCCTTGTCATGATCGTGATGATGGTGATGATGTTCATGTGCTTCTTCTACATCATCTTCTTCATGCTCTTCGTTTCTTTCTGATTCAATCTCCTGAATCCAACCGGCTGAAGTGGCTACGGTTTCCCAATCAAACTTCTTGGTATTGACGATCAGATTCAAGTCAACGTCACCATAGTTGCATTCAAAGATTTCTGCCTTAGGCTGGATGGCACGGATAATCTGCTTAAGGTGCTCCAGTTCCTTAGGTTCAACCTCTGCAGCCTTGTTCAGAAGAATGATGTTACAGAACTCAATCTGCTGGATAACGAGCGAAGCTAGATCTTCCTCATCCATATTCTTCTTCATCAGGTCGCTGCCGTTGGAGAATTCATCCTTCATGCGCAAAGCATCTACTACGGTAACGATGCTGTCAAGGCGCAGAATGCCATTCTCGATGTACTGAGGACCGAGGGATGGGATAGAGCAGATGGTCTGTGCAATAGGAGCAGGCTCGCAGATTCCGGAAGCCTCGATGACAATGTAATCGAAACGCTTCATGTCTACGATTTCCTTGAGCTGTTCTACCAGGTCCATCTTCAATGTGCAGCAGATGCAACCATTCTGGAGAGAAACAAGCGAATCGTCTTTCTGACCTACTACGCCACCTTTTTCTATCAGGGCTGCATCAATATTGACTTCACCAATATCGTTGACGATGACGGCAAATTTAATACCTTTTTCGTTAGCTAAAATCTTGTTGAGAAGGGTTGTCTTTCCACTACCCAGGTAGCCTGTCAAAAGCAATACAGGCACTTCCTTCTTTGCGTTCATATTAAAATATTTTAATGTTATACTTCTTAGACCCAGTCTGCTGATAATGCTGCTTTCTCGGGCAGCTGTCATCTGGCAGCCTGACGGTTTTGCGAAACTGCAAAGATTGTGCCACACCTTATTTTTTGCCATCTTTTTTTCCTACACCCCTTTTTTGTCAGTTATCTTGTGTTATTTTTAGGTTATATTTCATGTTTTTCTCATTTTTCTTTGGTGGTTTCAACTAGAAATAGTATATTTGCAGAGAAAATCTGTTTCAAACAGCACATAAACTTAATGAATAAACATAATATATATAAGTTAAGATGAAAAAGTTTAAGGTTTTAGTTCTGACGGTTGTGGCAGTCCTTGCGCTGTCATCTTGCGGCACTACTCAGACGGTGCCTCTGACCGGTCGCACTCATCGCATCTCTGTATCCGATGAGCAGGTTCTCAGTCTGTCTAATCAGGAATACACAAAGTACATGGCTTCTGCCAAGAAGTCGACCAATGCAGCCAATACGGCGATGGTTCAGCGAGTAGGAAAAAGACTTGCCAATGCTGTTGAACTCTATTTGAAGCAGAACGGATTTGAAGCTGATGTGAAGAATTATTCATGGGAATTCAACCTGGTACAAGATAAGTCAGCCAATGCATTCTGTATGCCTGGCGGTAAAATCGTGGTTTATGAAGGACTTTTGCCTTACACTCAGAATGAAACCGGTTTGGCAATCGTTTTGGGTCACGAAATAGCTCATGCTGTGGCTAAACATAGTGCTGAACAGCTCACCAAACAGCAGAATCAGCAAACCGGTACAAGCATCCTGGGAACTGTGTTGAACCAGACAGTTGGTAATGGTGTAGGTAATGTGGCAAGTGCAGTTGCCGGACGGTATTTCTCATTCCGCAATCTGAAGTATTCCCGTGATAATGAAACCGAGGCAGATTACATGGGACTTATCTTCGCTGCCATGGCTGGTTACGATCCTCAGCAGGCCATTCCTTTCTGGCAGCGAATGTCGCAGGGCTCTAGCAGCAATCAGAGTGATATTTTCAGTGATCACCCTTCAGACACCAAGCGTATTGCTGCCTTGCAGAAGGAAATGCCTACTGCGCTGAAGTATTATAAACCTCAGACAACTTATAAGGTAGGTTCTACGAGCAAGACTTCTACAACCAAGAAGACCAGTAGCAAAAAGAAGACTATAACCCGCAGAAAATAAGGAATTTTCCAAATCTCTCGAATCTGAAGAATCAAATTAAAATAGTTAAGTATGGAGTATTTATCTCATAACCTTTGGCTGGTATGGACGTCGGTGATGTTCATCTGCCTCATCTTAGAGTTGTCTTCCGGCGATTTCTATGTTACTTGTTTTGCCATTGGTGCGCTCATCAGCATTCCTGTGGCATTAGTAGGAGCACCTTTCTGGGTGCAGGTAGTGGTTTGGGCTATCTGCTCTATGCTTAGCATCTGGTTGGTTCGTCCGCATCTGCTGAAATCGCTACACAAGGGTGGGGAAAACCGCCGCAGTAACGCCGATGCGCTGGCAGGACAGATAGGGGAAGTGACTGAGATGATTCCTGCCGGAGGATACGGCAGGGTAAAGCTGGATGGAGATGATTGGAAAGCGGAAGCTCCACATCTTGCCGAACCGCTTGCTGTAGGCGATATGGTTCGAATCTTAGGTCACGAATCTATCATCCTCAAGGTAGAAAAAGTTTAGGTAGGAAAAGTTTAGAGTCAACATTATTCACTTAATCGTATAAACATCATGAACATAGGAATTTATGTGCTGGTGGCTCTAGTAGCACTTGCACTCGTAGTGGTTAAGAAAACCATCGTTATCATCCCTCAGAGTGAGACGAAAATCATAGAGCGTCTCGGACGATATTTTGCTACGCTCAAGCCGGGTATTAATGTCATCATTCCTTTCATTGACCATGCCAAGGATATTGTGTCTATGAGAAACGGAAGATACGTTTATACAAACAGCATCGACCTTCGTGAACAGGTCTACGATTTCGACCGTCAAAACGTAATCACTAAGGATAATATCCAGATGCAGATAAATGCGTTGCTCTATTTCCAGATTGTGGACCCATTCAAGAGTGTGTATGAAATCAACAATCTGCCAAACGCCATAGAGAAACTGACTCAAACTACCTTGCGTAATATAATAGGTGAGATGGAACTTGACCAGACTCTTACCTCCCGCGATACGATTAACACCAAACTCCGTGCAGTTTTGGATGATGCAACCAATAAGTGGGGAATCAAGGTAAACCGAGTAGAGTTGCAGGATATTACACCTCCAGAGAGTGTGCTCCAGGCCATGGAAAAGCAGATGCAGGCTGAACGAAACAAGCGTGCTACCATCCTGACTTCAGAAGGTGAGAAGGAAAAGCAGCGCCTGCTCTCAGAAGGTGAGAAGGCTGCCATCGTGAACAAGGCTGAGGCTGCCAAACAGCAGGCTATCCTGAATGCAGAAGGTGAGGCTACTGCCCGCATCCGTAAGGCTGAGGCCGAGGCTATTGCCATTCAGAAGATTACGGAAGCTGTAGGACAGAGTACGAATCCAGCCAACTATCTCCTGGCCCAGAAATACATCAGTATGATGCAGGAAGTAGCACAGGGTAAGGATAATAAGGTGGTTTATCTGCCATACGAGGCAACCAATCTCTTGGGTTCTATAGGAGGAATCAAAGACCTTTTCAAGGGATAAAGACCTCTGAGTCGATGGATAATGCCCTTTGACTCAAGAAATAAAGCACTCAGACATCAGTAAACTGTAACTTCAGTAAATATATAAAACAGGATAAAAATGAAGAAAATCTGTATCGTTGCAGGTGCAAGACCTAACTTTATCAAGGTTGCGCCCGTAATTAGAGCAATTCGTAATGCTCAGGAAGCTGGTAACGAAATCAGCTATCAGTTGGTTTACACAGGAAAAGAGGATGACCCGACACTGGAATCTTCTCTTTTCGATGACTTAGGCATTCAGAAACCGGATGCTTATCTCGGTGTAGACTGTCCAAACATGAACGAACTTACCGGACAGGTGATGGGTCAGTTTGAGCGCTATCTGCAGCAGAATGCTACAGATGTTGTCATTGTGGTTGATGATCTGGCTTCAACCATGGCTGTGGCTATTGTTACCAAGAAGCAGGGTGTGCAGCTTGCTCATATTGCAGCCGGAACCCGCAGTTTTGACATTACCATGCCAAAGGAAATCAACCGTCTGGTGATTGATGGCTTGTCAGATATTCTCTTTACCGCTGGCATTTCAAACAACAGCATCGCCAACAAGGAAGGTGCAGAATTGTCTAAGGTTTACATGGTAGGAAATGTGCTTATCGACAACATCCGCTTCCTTCAGTCTAAAATGCAGCGGCCTGAAGTCATGGACGAGTTTCATCTGAAAGAAGGCGAATATATGGTTCTGACCTTGAACCGCAAGGCCATCGTCAATAACATTGATGAGATGAAATCGCTCATTTCTGTCATAGATGAAGAGGCGCGCCAGGCTGGAGTGAAGGTGATTGCTCCGCTTCGAGGTAAAGCCTTGGGCTTCGTGCTCGCATTCAAGGCTTATCAGGAAGAGAGTAATCATCAGAGTGGAATCCAGGTGGTTCAGCCGCTCGATTATCTGTCGTTTGCTTATCTTACAGCTCACGCCAAAGGTGTGATTACCGATTCGGGTAATGTGGCTGAAGAAGCTACCTTCAATGGGGTTCCTTGCATTACGCTCAACAGCTATACTGAGCATATTGAAACTGTAAAGGTGGGTACAAACGAACTGGTTGCTGAAGATCCGGAGTTACTGAAGCAAACTATGCAGAAACTTCTGAAGGGTGAATGGAAGAAAGCGGGCATTCCTGACAGATGGGATGGCCGCTCAGCAGAAAGAATAGTCCAGATTCTCGCTGAATAGAATCTAAACTCATAGCGTATAATCTCATGGGGAGAGATGATGCTATGTAAACTGATTCTTTTCAGAATAAACTTAGAGGTTCACTTCAATATGATTATATTGAAAAGTGAACCTCTTTCTTTTTATGCTTTATCTTTTTCTTAATCCTTTTCAGGCGCCTTTGGCACAGGATAGTCGTATTGCTTGAAATAGGCTGGCGTCTTATTATCATACCATACTCCTTCTACGTTTAAGCCGATAGCGAAAGTCTTTTTGGAATTAGTGTATCTTACACCGGCTCCTAAAACGTTGGCGCCAGGTACTCCCATTCCGTAGCCACCCGGCATGATTCCTCTTCCTATCCCCCAAGGATACATTCCGTAGCCCCAAGGCGAATAGCCGTAGGGACCATAGCCATAACCGCCATAACGGCCGTAAAGAGAATTGTAATTGTTGGCTACACTAAGCTGACCGTAAACGTAAGCCTCCCAATGCTCATTAAACTGGTAGCCCAGAATGCCGTAGACTCCACCGTCATGATAACTGTCTCCACCATAGTTTACGTTGTTGATATAAGTGCCCAGAGCCAACCAAAGTTTGTTGTCTTTGGTGAGTGGCGTCAGGTAGGTTGCATCGATGGTCTGGGTGAAACCGCCTCTGTGAGGCACATTCTTGCCGAATGTAGCAAAGGCAGAAAGATCTACCGAGAGATTCAATCCCTTGTGCAGCCCCCAGCCATAGCCCAACGGATAACTCAAGCTGTTGGTAAGGTTGGAGATGGGATTATTATAATAGGTGCTGTCTAGCGAAGCATCACCCAGTAATCCGTTTTTGCCGAGAGTTTCTTTCTTATCTGATAGTCGGGCAGGAGTCATATATGCATTCTTCACCGGTTTTCCCTGATAAATCATAGGTTTTCCTGCCTGGTAAACCGTATCGCCAGGCAGCAACCATTCTTCACGCGGACTGTCCGGACTGTGCAATGGTCCGAAGCTTACCTGTTGCTGTGCACTTGCTTCTGTAGTGAGGAATGTGCAAAAAGCGATGATAATATATATTTTTTTCTTCATAATTGATTGCATTTTCTGTCTTCTGCTGCAAAGATATGAAGAATGTATGAAACAAAGGAACTTTTCCCGCATAAAAAATCAATTTTTTAGAATAAAATCATTATCTTTGCATCCGATAACATAAATAGATGTAAAATTATACAAAAATATGAAGAAGATCATCAGATTATTGACACTCGCTCTTCTTACGGTGCCTGTTATGACATTCGCTCAGAGTGAAGGCAATCAGAACACATCAGAACCAGCCGGAAAAGTTGTCGCGTCTAAGCCCGATTCTCTGCTCGACTGGGAAACACCGCACGATCCAACTTGCCCTCAGGTGTTGCTGGAAACTACGATGGGTAACATTCTCGTGGCTCTCTACAACGATACTCCCAAGCATCGGGATAATTTCCTGAAACTTGTCAATTCGGGCTATTATGACGGTTGCATCTTTCAGCGTGTCATCAAGAATTTCATGATTCAGGGTGGCGATTATTCATGCAGAAAGGTGAACATGAAAAAGCCGCAGAAGTTTGATGTAAACTATACGGTTCCGGCAGAAATCATCTATCCTAAATATTTTCATAAGCGCGGACAGCTCTGTGCTGCTCGCGAAGGAGATGATGAAAATCCGGCCAAAGCTTCGGCGTCTACTGATTTCTACATCACCTGGGGCAGAAATTTTTCTCCCCGGCAGATGGAATATTATGTAGAAAAACTGAAACGGGACGGCAAGTATTACGCCATTCCTTCAGAACAGTTGCAAAAGGGCTACATCAAGCATGGTGGTGTTCCTCACCTTGACAACGGCTACACTGTATTCGGAGAGGTGCTTGAAGGCATGGATGTGGTTGATAAGATTCAGAATGTGGCTACCGATAAGGCGAACAACGACAGACCTCTCACGGATGTCATCATTCTGAAAGCCAAGCAGATGAAGTAACTTTCTGATGGTAAACTGAAGAAATAAGTAACTGAGCCCATTAAAAGAGAAAAAATCGATAAGTAAAAATATTAAATACGAGAAAAATGAAGTCATTAAAGGAATTATATAGAGTAGGTAAGGGGCCATCGAGCAGTCATACGATGGGGCCTCAGCGTGCAGCCAAACTTTTTCAGGAGCGTTGCCCTAACGCTTCTTATTATGAAGTAACCCTCTATGGAAGTCTGGCTGCTACAGGTAAGGGACACATGACTGATGTGGCAATAGAAGAAGTGCTCAGACCTCATAAAACTGTGAATATTATCTGGCAGCCACAGACTTTCCTGCCTTATCATCCCAACGGAATGAAATTTGTGGGCAAGGATTTGAACGGCGATATTATCGATGAATGGACCGTTTACAGTATTGGTGGTGGAGCCATATCAGATGGTACTGCCGGCAACGAAGAGCTGGGCGCCAAGGATGTTTATGATCTGAACAAGCTCGCCGACATCAAGCAATGGTGCTATGATAACGGACGCTCATTCTGGGAGTATGTTGAGAAATGCGAATCGGAAGATATCTGGGATTATCTCGACATGGTTTGGCAAACGATGAAGCAGAGCATCAGAAATGGTTTGAACCATGAAGGTGTTTTGCCGGGTCCGCTGAAGCTACAGCGTAAGGCTGCCACCTATTATATAAAGGCGAAAGGTTACCGTGCTTCCCTGCAGAGCCGCGGCTTGGTTTATGCTTATGCGCTGGCTGTGAGCGAAGAGAATGCTTCGGGTGGTACCATCGTTACAGCTCCTACCTGTGGCGCCTGTGGTGTATTGCCAGCTGTACTCTACCACATGTTTACTTCTCATGATATGAGTGAACAGCGCATCTTGAGAGCCTTGGCTACAGCCGGATTGGTGGGCAACATCGTAAAGCAGAATGCTTCTATCAGTGGTGCTGATGTAGGTTGCCAGGGCGAGGTAGGTGTTGCCTGCGCCATGGCTTCGGCTGCAGCCTGCCAGCTTTTCGGAGGCAGTCCGGCTCAGGTAGAATATGCTGCCGAAATGGGATTGGAGCATCATCTCGGAATGACCTGCGACCCGGTTTGCGGACTGGTTCAGATTCCTTGCATCGAGCGAAATGCCTTTGCTGCCGCCCGAGCTTTGGATGCAGACCTCTACGCTTCCTTTTCAGATGGCCATCATACCGTATCTTTCGACCGTGTAGTTGAAGTAATGCGACAGACGGGTCATGACCTACCTTCGCTTTACAAGGAAACAAGCGAAGGCGGTTTGGCAAAGGGATTTCCAAGAGACATTTAGTCATAAAATGCTTCGCTGAATCATAAAATGTTTTTCAGCTATTTTATTCTGTTTGGTAAGAGGGCTTTTATTTTGGCACGCTATTTGTAAGTCCCCTTGCCAAACAATAATAAAGTAAATACGAATAAAAACATTTTATATTATGGCACAGAAAGGTAATATTGGTGTAACGACAGAGAACATTTTCCCTGTCATCAAGAAATTCTTATATTCAGATCACGACATCTTCCTCCGCGAGATGGTTTCAAACGCCGTAGATGCTACACAGAAGTTGAAGACTCTTGCAGCTCAGGGCGATTTCAAGGGCGAGATAGGCGACACAACCGTTCGTGTCTCTCTCGATGAGAAGGCTGGAACCTTGACTATCAGCGACCATGGTATAGGTATGACTGAGGAGGAAATCGATAAATATATCAACCAGATTGCATTCTCAGGCGTAACTGACTTCCTCGACAAGTATAAGGAGAATGCCAATGCCATCATCGGCCACTTCGGTCTCGGCTTCTATTCTTCTTTCATGGTAGCCAGCAAGGTAGAAATCATCACTAAGAGCTACAAAGAGGGAAGCAAGGCTGTAAAGTGGAGCTGCGACGGTTCACCTGCTTTCGAAATCGAAGATGCAGACAAGGCTGAGCGTGGTTCAGACATCATCCTCCATATTGCTGATGATTGCAAGGAATTCCTGCAGAAGAACAAGATTGAGGAACTTCTGAACAAGTACTGCAAGTTTATGGCAGTGCCTGTAGCTTTCGGCAAGAAGACCGAATGGAAGGACGGCAAGAATGTGGAGACTGACGAGGATAACATTATTAATAATGTGGAGCCTCTTTGGACCAAGACTCCTAGCACCTTGAAGGATGAGGACTACAAGAAGTTCTATCACACCCTTTATCCGATGCAGGACGACCCGTTGTTCTGGATTCATCTGAATGTAGATTTCCCATTCAATCTCACGGGTATTCTCTACTTCCCACGCATCAAGAGCAGCATCGACATGCAGCGCAACAAGATACAGCTCTATTGCAACCAGGTGTTCGTCACCGACCAGGTAGAAGGCATTGTACCAGAATTCCTCACATTGCTTCATGGTGTAATCGATTCACCGGACATTCCGCTGAATGTAAGCCGCAGTTACCTGCAGAGCGACAGCAACGTGAAGAAGATCTCTACCTATATCACCAAGAAGGTAGCCGATCGTCTGAACTCAATCTTCAAGGAGAACCGCAAGGAGTTTGAAGAGAAATGGGATGATCTCAAGATTTTCATCAACTACGGAATGCTCTCTCAGGAAGATTTCTACGAGCGCGCAAAGGACTTCGCACTTCTGAAAGATGTTGAGGGCAAGTACTTTACTTTCGAGGAGTACAAGACGCTGATTAAGGACAATCAGACCGATAAGGACGGCAACCTGGTTTATCTCTATGCCAACAATAAGGAAGAGCAGTATTCTTACATCGAAGCTGCCAAGCAGAAGGGTTATTCTGTACTCCTGATGGAAGGTCAGCTCGATACGCCGATGGTAAACATGCTGGAGCAGAAGCTGGAGAAGAGCCGCTTTACACGTGTTGACGCCGACATCATCGACCGCCTCATCGTGAAGGAAGATGCTAAGAAGACCGATTTGAGCAAAGAGCAGTCTGACAACTTGACAGAAGTATTCCGCTCTCAGATGCCTCAGCTTGACAAGACAGAATTCTTTGTTGAGATTCAGGCTTTGGGCGAACAGAACCAGCCAGTGCTCATCACTCAGAACGAGTACATGCGCCGTATGAAGGCGATGAGCCAGTTCCAGGCAGGCATGAACTTCTACGGTCAGATGCCAGACAGCTACAACATCGTACTGAACTCAGACCATGCTCTGGTAAAGAAGGTATTGGAAGATGCTGAGGCCAACACTGCTGAAACATTGAAGCCAATCCTTGCAGAAATCAAGGGTCAGGAAGCTCGCCTTGCCGTACTCCATCAGGAGCAGAACAAGAAGAAGCCTGAAGAGATTACCCAGCAGGAGAAGGATGATGTTCACAATACAGAGAAGGCCATCAGCGATGAGAAGGCTAAGCGCAACGAAATCATCTCGGGTTATGCTAAGAACAACAACATTGTTCACCAGCTCATCGACCTTGCTCTGCTTCAGAATGGTATGTTGAAGGGTGCTTCGCTCGACGCATTCCTCAAGAGAAGCGTTGACATGATTAAGTAATCCAACCTGTAAAAAGGTTTGAATTAAGAAATAAAACTTTGCGATGCGTAACATTTCATGTTACAAATTGTTTCTATCATATGTGCTAAATGTTTCAAAACGAACATTTAGCACATTTTTTTTTCGCTTTCCTTTGGTGGCTTTCCTTTTTTTTATTACCTTTGCAATATCGATAAACGAAAAACATGATTAAAAAAATCGCCATCATGGAACAAACAAATTCAAATTACAGCATTATTGCTGATTATTACTCTGAACACTACAACGAGCTGAAGTTGTATGTCATGTCCCGTTCGCTTCCGGCAGACGAGGCTGAAGACATCGTGCAGAATACTTTTGTGCGATTACTTCGAGGCGATAAGATGATTACGCCTGTTACTTTACCTTGTTTTGTATACACCATTGCCAAGAATCTGATTATCGATTATTACCGGCGCAAGCATAAGATTGAGGAGTATGAACACTTCCTGGGAGCTAGTGACTGGATGGGAAGATATGATGTTGATGGCGAATCTGTTTTCTCTGCCCAGCAGACCAACGAGATTCTGGAGCGTGGCATTGCCCGGCTCACAGAGAAGAGAAGCAAGGTTTACCGCCTGAATCTCTTCGAAGGAATGCAGGTGAGCGAGATTGCCCAAAGTCTGAACCTCGGATATAAAGCGGCTGAGAATCGTCTGACTCTGGCTAGAAAAGAAATAAGAGATTATATGAAAAAAGAGTTGGCTAGTTAAAATGCTAGTCAACTCTTTCTGTTTATTCTTACTGCCTTGCTGAAAGGCAATTCTTAACTATTTTTTTAGTTTTCCTTAAACCCGATTACTCTTGTCAAACCTTTATCAAGATAAAAGGTTTGGGTTACTTCCTGCTTCTCGCCCTGATGGTTGGTCAGCTTGTATGTAGCCCTTAAATATAATAAGGTGTCGGGATAAGCTGCATCATTATAATTAATATTCTTCTTGACGTAAGGCAGTTTGCTGACATTTTGTCGCATCACCTTCATCTGGTCGAAACTGATCATGGCGGTAGGAGTGAGGCGGGAGAACCGCTCATAGCTGCAGTCCTGCTCAACGAGGTTTTCATTAAGAAAATCCTTGACCAGAGATTGAGCCTTGTGCTGATCGCCACACGAGGTGAACATCAGCACAAGTCCTGAAACCATGAAAAACATCATTCTCTTTATCATAGACATCTTCTTTTTTATTAAGCCGCACAGCTTTTATTAAGCTCGTTGTTTTATTTAGCGAGCTTGCTTATTTAGCCACGCTGCGGAGAATCTCCAGCAAGTGATCCCAAACCATCTCTACAGTAGGAATGAGAAGAGCCTCGTCTGGGGTGTGAACATTGCGAAGGGTAGGACCGAAACTTACCATATCGAGCTCAGGATAACGCTCTGAGAAAAGACCACACTCCAAACCGGCATGAATACCCTTTACCAATGGCTTTTTGCCGAAGAGCTTTTCATAAGCCTTCACAGCCAGGTCGGTAAGCTCGCTGTTGGCGCGCATCTTCCAAGCTGGATACTTGTCGCCTACAGTTACCTCGGCGCCAGCCAGAAGGAAGGCAGCCTTTACGGTGTTGGTCATGTTCTTCAGATTGCTCATCACGTTACTTCGCTGAGAAGCTACGATGTTGATGCTGTTTTCATCGGTCATCACGCTTGCCACATTGCTTGAAGTTTCTACCATCCAGGCAATCGCCTCATCCTGACAGGTAGTAAGCGGACCGTTGTCTACAGCCTGGAGAGCCATTACGAACTTGTCAGCTACAACTTTCTCGATGACAGGTGCAGCATCGGTGCTGCTCATATTGAACAGCATAGCCTGTTCGGTTACGTGGAATTCATCTTCTACTTCTGATGCAAAGATGTTCCAGTCGGCACGAACCTGTTCCTTATCAGCATTTTTGACGGCGAAAACAATCTTTCCGTCGCGAGGGATTGCATTGTGCATTTTTCCGCTGTTGAAGCTTACGAGGCGCAGACTTCCATCCAGTTTCTCATTTTCGAGGAAGAGGAAGCGGGCAAGAATCTTGATGGCATTGGCGCGCTTCTTGTTGATGTCATCGCCCGAGTGACCACCGTTGAGACCCTTCAGCGAAGCTTCCATGAAGAAATAACCCGCAGGAGCCTCTTCGCGTGAGAAGTGGAAAGTGGCATGGGTTGTCTGACCACCGGCGCAGGATACGAAGATTTCGCCCTCATCCTCTGAGTCAAGATTGATGAGCATCTTTCCGGTCATAAAGCCCGCCTTCATGCCGTGAGCACCGGTCAGTCCGGTTTCTTCATCACGTGTAAAGACGCACTCGATAGGACCATGCTCAATATCGTTGCTTGCCAGGATAGCCAGCTCGATGGCGCAGCCTATACCGTCGTCAGCACCCAATGTAGTGCCTTTTGCCTTAAGCCATTCTCCGTCTACGTAAGTCTGGATGGCGTCTTTGTGGAAATCGAAATCAACATCTACCAGTTTATCGCAAACCATGTCCATGTGGCTCTGCAGGATGATGGTTTCAGCATGCTCGTAGCCTGGAGTGGCAGCTTTACGGATGAGCACATTACCGGTTTCATCTACCAGCGTTTCGAGCTGATGAGCCTCCCCGAAAGATTTCAAAAACTCAATCATGTTCTCCTCGTGCTTGGAAGGACGAGGTATTTCGTTGATATTTGCGAACTGCTCGAACACGAGAGCAGGCTTCAATTCACTTTTATTCATTTATTTTCTATTATTTTGTTTTGATAAAACATTTATTTCTGCTATTTTGTTTTGGTTATTCCCAAAAAAATAGTACCTTTGCACCCAAAAGTGCACTAAGGCACTGCAAAGGTAATAAAAATGATAAAATTAATGTTATTAAGCGTGTTAATAATTGCTATCTGCATGGCATTATTTTGCGTAAAGGTGATTTTTAAGAAGAACGGCAAGTTCTCTTCCCAGCATGTGCACGACAATCCGGGCTTGCGCAAGCAGGGCATTCATTGTGTGGTGGATCAGGACCGCGAGGCAAGGGAAGCCAACAAGGCTTATTAGAAAATAGTAATAATATAATATGATAGAAAAAATGAAAAAGAACATTTTGAGTTCAGTGGCAATTGCAGCTGTTGCTGCCCTGTCATTGGCATCATGCAACAAATCTCAGCCTCAGGTAGAGGCTAAGTCAGAGAGCAAGGCTCCTGCTGAATTGAAGATTGCTTATGTAGAGGTAGACTCTATCATGACTCAGTATACCTTTGCTAAGGAGTATTCTTCTATCTTGGAGAAGAAGGGTCAGAACATTCAGGCTACTATTGCGCAGAAGGGCCAGCAGCTTCAGGCAGCAGCAGCCAACTTCCAGCAGAAGATTCAGCAGAATGCTTACACCCGCGAGCAGGCTGAGGCTATCCAGGCTGGACTGCAGAAGCAGAACAACGACCTGCAGGGCTTGCAGCAGCGCTTGAGCAACGAGTTTGCTGCTGAGCAGGAGAAGTACAACAAGGCGCTCCACGACAGCATTGCCAACTATCTTGCCCGCTATAACAAGGACAAGAAGTACAGCATCATCTTCTCTAAGAGCGGCGATAATCTGCTCTATGCTGACAAGGCTTACGATATTACAAAAGAGGTGATTTCCGGCTTGAACAAGGCTTACAAGGGAAAGCTGAAGAAAGAGGAGGCTGCTCCTGCTAAAAAGTAAGAGAAATGCTTCGTAAGGAAAGATACGATTTTATATTGAATCATTTCAGAAGTGCGCTGCCGAATGTAACTACCGAGTTGCAGTTCGGTAGCGCATTTCAGCTTCTGGTGGCTACCTTGCTTTCTGCGCAATGTACCGACAAACGCATCAACATGGTTACGCCTGCTCTCTTTGCCCGTTATCCTGATGCGCAGCACATGGCACAGGCGAGCGAGGAAGATATTTATGAGTTGATCAGTTCGGTGAGTTATCCGAATGCCAAGGCGAAGCATCTTGCTGAAATGTCTCGCCAGCTGGTTGAGATGTTCGGAGGTGAGGTGCCTGAGGCTGCGGATGATTTGGAGAAGTTGGCAGGAGTGGGGCGTAAGACGGCGAATGTGATTCGTGCCGTATGGTTCGGTCATGCTACGATGGCGGTGGATACGCATGTTTACCGGGTGAGTCATCGTATGGGGTTGGTGCCGAAAACGGCAGATACGCCCCGAAAAGTAGAAGATTATCTGATGAAACACATTCCGGCTGAGGATATTCCGAATGCGCATCATTGGATTTTGTTGCATGGCAGATATATTTGCAAGAGTACGAAGCCG
>ULMS01038390.1_pt1 | contig 25329 bp, 22 predicted proteins | sample 1951721 | NCBI WGS metagenome assembly ULMS01 (sample SAMEA4835557, study PRJEB28245) | human gut metagenome | biome: gut microbiome; material: fecal sample | place: Denmark | collected 2008 | reverse complement strand
CCTGCGGCTGCTTGTCGACACGTTGCGCTCGCTCGATGCCGTGCCCGACGGATTCGTGATGATGAGTTCGATGGGAGTGCTCGGTGTGGGCGATGAGAAAGGCTACACGCCCTTCACGGCTGACAGCATACCGATGGCAAATACAAAATACGGCTTGTCGAAACTCAAAGCCGAGACCTATCTGCAGTCGATAGCCGGCTTTCCGTATATAGCCATGCGCCCTACGGGAGTCTACGGTCCGCACGAGCGTGATTATTATCTGATGGTTAAGTCGATAGCGCAAGGCTTTGACTTCAGCGTAGGCTACCGTCGCCAACTGCTCACGTTTGTCTATGTCAAGGATCTTGCGTCGGCGGTGTTTGACGCGCTGGAATCCGGCGTGCGCCGCAAGTCGTATCTGCTCACCGACGGCAAAACATACACCCAGAGCGAATTCCGCAGCATCGTCAAGCATCTGCTTGGCAAGCGGTTTGTGGTCCCCGTGAAAGCCCCGTTGTGGATCGTCGGGATAGTATGCGCCATTGCCGAGCGCATTGCCGCTGCAAAGGGCAAGGCAAGCACGCTCAACCGCGACAAATATAAAATCCTGCGCCAGCGCAACTGGACGTGCGACATCACGCCCGCTGTCAACGACTTCGGCTACCATCCGCGCTACGACCTGCGTCAGGGTCTGGAAGAAACCATACGCTGGTATCGCGACAACGGCTGGCTGTAGACACTCAATCGACTTTTGCCATGGAAATGCTGATGCAATATATGTGGGAACACCGTCTGTGGGGCGCGCGCGAGCTCGCCACCAATGACGGACGCCGTGTGCGTGTCATCGACCCGGGCAGGCGTAACACAGATGCCGGCCCCGACTTCTTCAATGCCAAGGTGGAGATTGATGGCTGTCTGTGGGCGGGAAACGTGGAAATCCACTATCGCGCCTCCGACTGGCACCGCCATGGGCACGACGATGATCCGGCATACGATACCGTTGTGCTGCACGTCGTGGCAAAAGACGACGCTCCGGTGGTGCGCGCCAACGGCGAGCGCATCCCGCAAATGGTGATGGAATGCACCGCAGAAATCGCCGACCGCTATGCCGCGCTCGTGAATTCCACCGTGGAATTGCCATGCCGCCAGGTGATACGCGAAATGACAAGTCTCGATGTGGCGGAATGGGTGCAGTCGCTCATCTTCGAGCGGCTTGCCGACAAGAGCCGCCGCGTGAAGGGCTTGCTGGACCGTTTCCACGGCAGTTGGGAAGACACCTGCTACGTCACGCTCGCACGCACCATCGGATTCGGCACCAACAGCGATGCCTTCGAACTGCTTGCCAAAAGCCTTCCGCTCAACCTGCTGCACAAGCACGCCGACTCATTGCTGCAGCTTGAAGCGCTGTTTTTCGGGCAGGCAGGACTGCTCGACCGTCCAGCCACCGACCGCTATCAAGAGCAATTGCAGCGCGAATATGCGTTTCTCAGCACCAAATTCTCACTGCGCCGCCCTGAAGGACTTGTGTGGAAGGCATTCCGTATGCGTCCGCAGAACTTCCCGTGGCGCCGCATCGCCCTGCTTGCCCATTTTGTGCACGACGGCTTCCGCCTGATGGCAGACCTGCTTGAAGCCAAAGGCGACGAGCAGCGTCTCCGCGACCTTTTCAGCGTGACGCTCACTGGCTATTGGAGCAACCATTACACATTCGGACGCGAGAGCCAGGAAACGCAGGCAGCCCTTGGGCGTAGCAGCGTCGACATCGTGCTAATCAACACCGTCGCACCGCTCTACTACACGTATGTCGAAACCGCCGACGACTACGATTGGACGGAACGAGCCGTTGCCTTGCTTGAGAATCTAAAACCAGAACACAACCATATCACCACAATGTTTGGCAACGCCGGCATGAAGATTGACAATGCCATGGTGTCGCAGGCGGTGATACAGCTGCGCAACGCCTATTGTCTGCCCCACAAATGCCTCTATTGCCTCGCCGGACACAAGATGCTGGCCGCAAAATAGTCGATTAGTCGTATTTCTTGGCATATTGGTCTTTTGGTGCTGAACAAAAAAGCCAATGGGATGTTCTTTGGATATAAGACCAAACTAAAACAAAATTTTATGAAAAAATTTATCTTATCAGCGATTTTAATCGTAAGTGCAGTGATTGGAATGAACGCGCAGGATGTTGCGTTGAGTATAAATGCCGGAGTAGGCACATCAACATGGGTTGGCGACCACTCATCAGGCACATCTCCACGTTTCGCCTATCGTGTTGGCCTTGGCGTGGATATGCCGATTCAGGGACGCTTCGGCTTCCGCACAGGTGTGAACTTCGAACAGATAGGAACAAATGTTGATACAAAGGACATTGCCAAAGATCTTGACACACACGTAAACCAAATGTATCTTGAGGTGCCATTGATGGGAACAATGCGTTTCGGTTTGAAGAACGCCGATGTGGTGTTTAATGCCGGTCCGTATCTCGCAGTCGGTGTAGGCGGCAAGACAAAAGCGTCTTATCGTGGTGAAAGTGTGTCGGAAAAAACATTCGGCGACGACGGTTTGAACCGATTTGATATGGGTATGGGCATCGGCCTCGGATTGGAGTTCGACCGATTCCTTGTAGGACTTGACACCCGCTACGGCTTCCTGCATATTGCAGACAACACAAAGGCTTACAACATTGCCTTGTTTTTCAACGTAGGATATAAATTCTAAAAAATAAAGACATAACTTTTTCCCGGGTGGACAGGATGCCTGTCTGCCCGATTTTTTTATGCCTACGGCTGGCGTTTTTGCCAACTGAGGAAACGAAAACGCGCCAACTGAGGAAATGAAAATGCGCCAACTGAGGAAACGAAAATGCGCCAACTGAGGAAACGAAAACGCGCCAACTGAGGAAACGAAAACGCGCCAACTGAGGAAATATATAAAAAAATAATTATATTTGCAGTCTAAATCAGTTACTTATGGAAATGGAATACAAGCATAGGATAGCCGATGGCATTTTGGAGAAAAAACTTAGGAGTAAAGGTGCGGTTCTTATAGAGGGCCCTAAATGGTGTGGTAAGACAACAACCGCGGAACAACAGGCACGAAGCATCCTGTATATGGACAATCCAGCCTCGTTTGAATCCAATTTGCAGATGGCTGAAATAGATCCAGGCATTTTGCTTGAAGGGGATACGCCAAGGCTTGTTGATGAATGGCAGTTGGCTCCAAAATTGTGGGACACCATGAGGTTTGAGGTTGACCATAGGCATCAGGTCGGACAATTCATACTTACGGGTTCTGCCGTTCCCTCGGATGAAGAATCCATGAAACATTCCGGGACAGGCAGGTTCAGCTGGTTGACGATGCGACCGATGAGTCTATATGAGTCGGGCGAGTCAAATGGAAAAGTAAGTTTGTCGCATTTGTTTGAGTCGCGCGAGAACATTGTTGCAACGAATAGCCTAAGAATAGACGACATTGCTTTTTTGATTTGTCGTGGAGGATGGCCTTTCGCATGCAGCTTGCAAGGAGACGCCGCGCTTGCTCAAGCGTTTGACTATGTTGATGCCGTAATAAAAAAAGACGTGTCGCGGGTTGACGGCACAAACCGGAATATAACAACAACGAGATTGTTGATGCGTTCCTATGCCCGGAACCAAGGTTCGCAAGCAACGATAGGCACAATCGTTGCTGATATGATGACAAATGATGAGAATGAAATAGGGATCAAAACGGCAGGTAGTTATTTGGATGCTCTTCGAAAAATTTTTGTGATAGAAGATAGCGAAGCGTGGAATCCGAATTTGCGCTCAAAAACAGCCATACGCACAGCAAATACCAGATATTTCATAGACCCATCAATTGGAACGGCTGTCTTGGGTCTTGGCCCGAAAGACCTAATCAACGACCTAAATACGATGGGTTTGTTTTTTGAAACTCTTTGTGTGCGCGATCTCCGTATATTTGCCGATGCTTTGGATGGACAGGTGTTTCATTATAGAGACAAGAGTGGGCTTGAATGTGATGCCGTAATACATCTTCGCAATGGTCGCTACGGTCTTGTGGAAATCAAGCTTGGAGGAGACCGATTAATCAACGAGGGAGCGTCGAACCTTCTTGCCCTTGTCGATAAAATAAATACAGACAAGATGAAAGAACCATCGTTCTTAATGGTTCTTACTGGTACTGGCGATTTTGCCTATCGTAGAAAGGATGGTGTTTATGTTGTGCCAATCGGATGCCTTAAAGATTGACCAAAACAGTTTGTCTTGGCTGGCGTTTTTGCCAACAGAGGAAACAAAAACGCGCCAACTGAGGAAACAAAAATGCGCCAACTGAGGAAACGAAAACGCGCCAACTGAGGAAATGCGGTTTGTTTATAATTGATAATCAGGTGTTTGCATTTTGATGGAAAATAGCGGCAAAAACTGAAATTTTGACTGTTTTTTTGTGGCTGATTTTGACCGCGAGTGCGCCGGGTTACGACAAAGAGTCATCGCTCTGCGGCGATAGCCAACGTTGCCATTGTTTCAAAGCGCAAAATACGGCATATTCCGTCTAAATGATAAGAATGGCTGCGGTTCGGGAAAACATTTTCAAACAAGTTTGAATGTTTTTCACTCGAATTGCACGGTTTTTCACTTGATTTGCACTATCTTTGAATCAGAAAAAATAAGAAATATGAGTGACGTATTGTTAGGCCTTATGGGTATTGGCAGCGGTGAGGTTATAATCATCGCTTTGGTGGTTCTTCTTTTGTTCGGAGGACGTAAGATTCCGGAACTGATGCGCGGCATCGGAAAAGGTATCCGTTCCTTCAAGGATGGAATGAACGAAGTGAAGGAAGAAATCGACAAGCCAGTCGACAATAATACCGATAAGAAGAAATAACAGGCTCGCCTATGGCGGAGACTGACAAAAGTTTTTGGGGACATCTTGACGACCTGCGTAAGGTGCTGTTCAAGATGGCTGGAGTGCTTGCCGTTTTTATGGCCGGCTTCTTCTATTTTATGCCGTGGCTTTTCGACAACGTCATAATGGCGCCGTGCCACGGCGATTTTGCTCTTTATCGTCTGTTTGCCGACATTACGGGCAGCATTCCCGGACTTGAGGCGTTTTCGACCAGCGATTTCAACGTTGAAATCATCAACTATAATCTGACGGCTCAGTTTTTCACACACATCAATCTGTCGTTGTGGCTTGCCGTTGTTTTTGCGTTTCCCGTGCTGCTTTATCTGCTGTGGACGTTTGTCCGACCGGCACTTTACGAGAAGGAGGTGCGCGGAGCGCGAATCGCGTTCGCGCTTGGCACGGTGATGTTTTATCTTGGTGTTGCGGTGGGCTATTTCCTCGTGTTTCCCATCACGATGCGCTTCCTCTTCACATATCAGTTGAGCAGCACGATCCACAATCAGCTGTCGCTCGACTCTTATATGGACAATTTCTTGATGCTCAACCTTGTCATGGGACTTGTTTTTGAGCTACCGCTGCTGGCATGGACTCTGTCGGCCATCGGCATCCTTCGTCGTAAATTTTTCAGCCGCTACCGCCGCCACGCCGTCGTGGTGCTGCTTGTGCTTGCCGCCGTGATAACGCCAACCGGCGACCCGTTCACGCTGATGATAGTGTTCTTGCCTCTGTATCTGCTGTTTGAGGTCAGCGCGCTGATTGTAAAGAAATAGAATTATGACAAAAAAGACACTATATATATCAGACCTTGACGGGACACTGCTCAACAGCCAGTCGCAAGTGTCGGCAGCAAGCCGCGACATGCTCAACCGTCTCATCGCCGACAATGGCATCAATTTCTCAATCGCCACCGCGCGCACCCCTGCCACCGTGGTGCAGCTGATGCACGGCATCGACAGCCGTCTGCCGTATATCGTGATGACCGGAGCCGCCATGTGGCAGGATGGGCTTATCAACCAGACTTATCTGTGTCCGGAGGATGTTGAATGCCTGTCGGAGTTGAGCCGGAAGTATGGTATCCGTCCGTTTTTCTACACGTATAACGGCAGGGTGATAGAATCCTACCATCTGCCGACGATGGACGACTATGAGCGACGTTTTGTGAGCCAGCGCCGCAACTCTCCATACAAGCGTTTCCTTTTTCAGAACTCAATGCCTGTAGCCAAAAAAGAGCATACGATGCTCGTTTTTGTAGCCGGCGACTATGAGAAGATGGGAAATGTGTACAACGAAGCCAAAAGCCGGCTGAAATGCGAGATGACTTATTATCGCGACATCTTCAACCCTAAGGTGGGATTTCTTGAGGTGATGGCAGAAGGCGTGTCGAAGGCACGCGCTGTAGAGCGGTTGAAGCAGCAGGTCGGCGCCGACCGGGTCGTCGTGTTCGGCGACAGTCCCAACGATTTGTCGATGCGCAAGGTTGCCGACTTGTTTATCGCTCCGTCGAACGCGGTCGAGGAGGTTCGCCATGTAGCCGACGAGGTGACGCAGAGCAACGATGACGACTGCGTGGCGCGCTGGATAGAGAAAGACGTCGCAGCCCGGCAGTAACCAATAAAACAAAAAGCGAAGGCTGCTCCGCTAGGGGCAGAAAAAAGTTGGCACTTTTGAGAGTTCAAACACGAAAGTGTAGATGCGTCACAACGAGATGAGGGTCGGCGATATAACCTATGCCGAGACAGAAGAGTGGGTATGCGATTTCAGTGTGACGCAGAAGTCTATGGCTGGCGGATTGTTCCTCACAAACCCGTTTCCCCTTTGCCTTACCGACGGCATCCAAAAGCCGAGGTTGTAAAGAAAAATAGAGAATCGTTCTTGACGGTGTAAACCACCTTAGTTAATCGCCCTAAAATCTGTCAACACATTCAGGTATAGCACGGCTCTTTCATTTAAATTAGAAGTAATGATGTATTGCCCCTTACCCGATTCATTGCGAATCGGGTATTTCTTTTATGTTGTATGTCAGATATTTATGGGTCAGTAGAAATTTATCCCCACTAAATTTCTACTGACCCGTCAATACCTGTCACTTTGCTAAGAATTCCCTTTACTATTTCGCCACTAACTTTTGTTAAAATCTTTGTTCCACTTGTGATTACTTCCTTGAAGTTTTCTGTAGAATCAAACGAGTCATATAGTTCTGACATTATTGCGACAAAAGGGTCTTCTTGGAAGTCACATTCCCAAGCATTGAAATAAATACATCTATATCCATCATTTGTCAATTGCTGCTTCCACATTTTTACAAAAGTGGTTTTACCAGCACCCCATTCTCCATTTAATGAAATGACGGCACCTGAATCCGAGAATAAGTTTGCGATTTTTGTTAAGTTCTTTGCAATTGGCTCGCGATTTAATTTGTCGTTTGAAAACGGTTCTCCTTTGGGTGTTATAATTTAAACGTCTTTACAAATCATAATACTATATTATGTGTTGTTAAATTATTATAAATTCTACGTGTTTATTCTTTGGATTTCCTGAATAGTTTGCATTTCATATGATTGTACGCTTTTATTGAAATCGCATCAATAATCATATATATGGAATAGCCGCCAAAAACAAAAGGTAGTACAATAAGATATTTTCCTATCTCTTTTATAGTTTCACTTTCTATGCTGTCAAAAAAGTTGATTAGTTGCTTAATATAGTTATATTCCCAATCATCAAGAAAGAACGTAAGGAAAAGAATAGAAGCCATAATTAAAAGAATAGCGAGCCAAAAAGAGATCTTTTTTAATCGCCAATGGTATAATCTATATTTATTTAGTTCTATCTCCATTTCTGAATGTAAAGCACTTTCTTTATTTTTTATTGACTCATTTAACTGCGAGATTTGATTTTTTAGAGAACAAATATCCTTTTCTTGCTTAGATATGGTCTCAGCTGTTTGATTAGCTTTTTTCGCATATTCTTCATTCTCTTTTTGCATAGACTTAATCCTTTTATCAAACTCTTTTTCTGCAAAACTTTTTGAACTTTGCTCGATTTCTTCTTCGGACATTTGGTTGATCCCATCCACTGTCTCAGATTCAATATAATTCTTAATTAAAGACTCTTGAAATTCAATATCGTTAGTAATCTCGTCAATTCCTGCAATAATAGACATAATTCTTTCTGTGTTAATATTTTGCTCAGATGTTTTCATAGTGAGAAAACTAATAAAACTTCTGTAGTCATCATCGGTTCTTTCTATATATCGTAAGATTATTCCTATCCATTGGCTTGGGGGCATAACGACTGGTATTTGAGACTGAATTCTGGAATAGTCCCAAAAATATAGAGATTTGTCTGAAGACAAAAAATAATTTTTTGTATCAAAAAGATTGTTTGAGCAATCACCTCGCTTTCTTTCAACCCACAAAATGTTTTGTGCATCGTACTCTGCGGTTAATGATGTTTTATCTGTACAAGATTTTTGTATTTCAATTTTGTATTTTGATAAGATTTCTTCTGATTTTTCGGCATCGTATGGATAAACATCATCTTTCTTTATATTATATTTCTTACACAAGGAGTCAAGTTCTGCTAATAAATATAGTCTAAAATACTCAAGACTATTATTTACTCTATTTAGACTCCATTTATGATATGCGTGCAATACGCTATCTTTGGATATGTATTGCAAAATAACTTTAGAATTAAGTTTGTAACCTTTCTTTCGGCCCAATTTGTCTATATAGAAGCTAATTGTATCTTCAAATTCTTTTTTTGTGCTTCGAGATATATATAGATTCTCTTGAACACTATTGAATTTTGAAAGGAATAGCAAAGTTCTGGTCTTTAATTCCTCCCCATTAAGGCCAATAGCTCGATATAGAATGTTTGTATCTAAATAGAAGTTTTTATTCTTAAGGTTTTGTAATTGGAAATTTGTGTTTTTGGAATTTGTTAGCATACAATATTCTAATGAATAATTGGCTAAATCAAATATCGCTTTATTTTTGTGGTCATTGTTCCAATACAAAAACTCATTAATAAGTTTTCTATCAGAAGTACTATAGTCTTGTAAAGCCTGTAGGCTTTGAACACCATCATTTAACAATCTCTTGAAAACTTCGATGTTGGACGTGAAAACGTTATATAAAAATTGTAATATTATATTTCTTTTCTCAGAACGTTGGACGTTGCAATTACTGGCGTTAAGATAATCCTCGATGTAGTCGATTAGAGTCTTCTGCTGACAGTTAATGGTCACTTTGTTTTTCCTACTTTGAGTAAGAGATATAAGAAGTTCACCATCCTTATAAGAATATATAAATCTATCTTTAGATTTGTCGTCGGTTACTATTTTGGTTATCTCTGTCTCAGAAAACAAAAGAGCATAATTTGAATTTATATAGGAAATTAGGTTTGACAAAGAGATTATCTCCTGACCACAACAATAAATAGCATCTTCAATAACCTTACGAACTATGCTTTTATTTGATACGACATTATTGGTTTTTGAGTATAAAATTGCAGAAAGCCTGAATATATTTTTCTTTTGGTTGTTATATGAGTCTTCCATAATAATAGTGTTATCGTTGTTGTGAATTGTGAACAGACAATAAGTAATCACAATAAGTTTGAGCTGCATTTGAAATCAAAAAGGCTTCCCTTTCTTTAATTTCTATGCGGTTGTTCCCAGCACTATGTGCATCGCTATTGATATTTCTCAGATTTGTAATACTATTAACAATTTTTTCAAGTCCTCCCAATAAATCATTAATTCTTTTGTCATACTCGTGGCAGCATTTCATTTTAAGCAAAGCTTTACATTGTTGAGATAATGTATTAATATTTCCCTTCTCTGATGGCTTTTCATTGTGTTCTGCTATTATAAACATTAGTACTTCTTCAATAAGAGTCCGACATTTCGTGATGACACTATCATAGTTTTGATTCTCTATATCAATCCTTATTCTATCAGACAGACTACTTATGTATTCGGAATTTACATTTTGTATTTGTTTACTTGTAATTTGTAAATTGCAATTTCGGTCTTGGATACGACAAATGTATTCAGTTATGATTAAAAGTTTCCCAGATAAATAGAGCTGCTTATTTATATAATCAACGCCTTTATTACAAACTGCGGAATAATAAGTTTCAAACTCATCAATGCTATTGAATTTATTCAATTTTGAATGAAAGTGTTTCTTGCTAAATAAGTAGCTTATTAGTTGGCTTGCCTTTTTGACTTTGTCAAGTTCTGTTATCAAGGTTTGCATTCTTGCCCACCTACTGCTGCCAAATTCATAGCATACAGGTGTTTCAAGACCAAACTGGATAAATAAATTGTCAATTTCAGCACCTTTTAAATAAGGTAGATTAAATGGCTCATCGTGATAATTTTTATGTGATAAATCAAAAACTGCAGTATCTTCTTCTATAGTGGTAGGAAGATTGAAATCACCAATCAAGAAATCAAGTACTTCTCGAACGCACAAGCATAAAAATGATGAGTCTGATATTTCTTTTGCCATAATAAGAAAAAGGAAATCTTATCCTACAATTCAATTATTTCAAATCTCCATTAGAATAGCGCACAGCCAGTCCGATTGCTTTGCCGAGGAGCGGTGGAACGGCATTGCCTATTTGAACAAGTTGTTTGTTTTTTGGACCTTCAAAGATAAAGTCATCTGGGAATGACTGCAAACGCGCCATTTCACGAGCGGTAAGTACACGAGGTAACTTGGGGTGAATGTTTACACCGCCATGATTTTCTTTAATTGTACACGATGCCTCGTTCCAGGGACATTTTTTCCAAGCATCAGAATAACCTTTGTATAGGCTTTGTCCCTCCGGTAGTTCAAGCATACGCTGAGCCATATCGGGGCGGTGCTTTGTAGGGACATGGTTGAATTCCTTATTCTCTGGCATTTCCATAAGGTCGGCAATCGCTGTTCCGGTGGTAATATATTGAGAAGATTGAAGAATTGGCTTTGGATGGTAATTCTTCAAACCTTTACGGTTGCCGATGAAAATTACACGCTCTCGTTTCTGCGGTGTATAATAGTCCGCAGCGCATAGCGTCATTACATTCATTTCATAACCGATTGCGTGAAAATCGTCAATGATTTTATTCTCAACAAGTCCATTGAGCATACTGCGTAAACCTTTTACATTCTCGCAAATAACAAAATCGGGCTGCAAGTGTTTCACGATCTCAATCAATTCAAGATATAAAGAGTTCCTTGGATCATCGACAATTCGATTACCAGCCATACTAAATCCTTGGCAAGGAAAACCTCCAGCAACAATGTCAAGGCGTCTGCCATTCAACTGTTTCTTAACAGTTTCATAGAATTGTTCTTTTATTTCTGGGGACTTAATGTCGCCATTTACGAATGGGTGGTCAAAGTTTCTGTTATAGGTCATACAAGCCTCTTTAAACCAATCAAGACCACAAACGCCCTCAAGGCCAGACATTTCAAGTCCTTTAGATAAACCACCTGCGCCACAGAACAAATCAACGAAAGTCATCTTTGATTTGGGAGTATCTTTCCACCAAGCAGAGATATCTGCTAAATTAGGTGCTTTAGGACGGTATGCCTCAGTTTTTTTTGTGTCTGGCTCTCCGAACAAATTTAATTGAATGGAATCATTTGGGGCTGACTCGTTTTTTTCTTTATATTCGTCAAGAGCTTCGCTCGTTATAATATACTTTGTTCCGGATTTAGAACTTTCCAAATCGCCACTGGCAACCAAACGCCGAACGGCTTTTTGGGTTGTTTTTAAAATCTTAGCTACTTCTTGTATGTTGTAAACTGTATTCATTATTTGCCTTTAAAGAGTTCTGGATAAAGTTTGCGCATTACGAATTCTACACTCTGTTGTATAGCTTCTTCACTCAGTCTACGCACAGATTGAATGCGATATTCAACAGGGTCATATTGGTAACATCCCTTGCAACCTAAATCATCGGTGTAATTTTCATCACCCTCATAGAAAGAGTATGGGTTGCCAGAAATATTCTTTGCATCCCATCGCTTGTCAGTCATTTTGCAATATTTGCATATCTGACGTTTTATGTCATTCGCAGCTTTACAAAGTGGTTGAAAATCTTCAATTCTTTGCGTAGCCATATCTGAAACACGCATATCATCCTTTCGTCCATCTTTGTGATCTACTTCGATAGTCGTGTTTTCTGATGTGCCTTTAACACCAAGCATAACACATCTGCGTTTGCTGATTTCATCTTTAATATCTTGACGAATATTTTGACTAAAATGTTTGTCACCATTGTAGCCAATTAATCGAATGGCAGTAATGGCATTTCCTGCACCCTCTCTTTTGACTTCAACTTTATATTTGCGCTGAAGGCGAGAAGATTTTCTACCCCAGCTCCAACCATTGCCAAGCACAAGACCTTTATACTTACCAACAAATTCTGAAGTATCAACCCAACGGCTTTCGCCTGTTTCTATATTTGGATTGGCCAATTCCAAGAATAGGTCAATTAAATTATTCTTTGCCATAACTATTTTGAAGTTTTTTTGAATACAAAAATATACTCATGCTTGAAAAGGAAATTATCACTTTTCAATGCTCGGTATCGCCAAAGCGATTCTATGCCGATTTTTCCTCTATTACCTACCATATCTTTAACCACAATGCCTTTCAATTTGCATTTGAATGCTCTTTTTATGGCGTACATCAGATAAAAACCTAAAGGAATAACTTCACTGTCTCGATAAATGTCACCAATAACAAGGCAAAAGTATTTGCCCACTTTCAAAAAAGACCAAACATTGTTTACCGACTCTACGAATTTTGATATAAAAGTATGGAGATCTGCGATGTTTGACAAGTCTTCAGGCTTATTCGAGAATTTCACAATGTCCAAATATGGAGGATGGCACATTATCAAATCAACGGTACGCTTACCTGTTGACTTCAAATCCGACTCTACAAAATCAGAAACCTTTTTTGAATTAAGGATGTCACAATTGTGAATATGGTAGTTGATAGGTGATGAAGCCGAATCCATCTTTGATTCAACATAATTGATGATTTCTTCATTTATGTCAAATCCGATGTAGTTGCGTCCAAGTGTTTCACATTCAAAAAGTGTTGTGCCACTACCCATAAACATTTCAAGCACATTTCCCCCTTCTTCAGTGTAACGACGAATCATTTGATTTGGAATCTGAGGAGCAAAGTTGCCATGGTAAACATTTTCATGCTTGCCTCCTTTAGCTCTTGGTCCCATAATCCATAGGCTGTCTACGTTTATGTCAAGTTCTTTCCATTTGGATTTGTCGAACTTCATTTGAACAATCAAAAAACTCCAATGTGGCTTCTGAAGGCGACCAAACCTTGTGCAACTACAAAGGAGTTCTTATTAAAAAGTTACCGGCAAACGTGCCGTTATAAGTTTAATTCTTTGGTCATTTTCAGAATTTATTGCTTTCAGTAGCAAAGTTACAATTTTTTGCGATAGCTTAATTATTTTGTGAATAAAAATTTATTCAACAAAATTTCAAGGCACGGCTCGTTCATTTAAAAATGCTTTGAATTTGCAATATCCATGAGTATTAGTCGGTTAGAAGCAACTCTAAATAACACCCAACAAAGCTGTTTTTATATATTCCACAGATTAGACTTGGGTAAATGCTACTTATTCAAGCAGTTGCTAAACAACACCAAAGTTAAATGAAAGAGCCGTGCAGGTATAGTCAGATTTTATAGCCAATGTAAGGAGTTACAAAATAAAATCACTATTTTTGTATTTCCAAAATATGGTACATGTACCAATAATTTGAAATAGTAATGGTGATAAATCGTGGTAGTCAGCGATATTATATACAGTCAGCGTTTATTATGCCAACAGATTCAAAAGAACGACAAGAGTCAAATTCTCTACTTAACATTGACGACGCTTTTAAAAAAATAATAATAGTCAAGGATTATATAAAACCAAAGAGGAACCAGTTGGGTATAATAACAATTGGTCTTATTGATTTTTTGTTAAAACCAGAATTAATGGAGATGTAACAAAAAGCGAAGGCTGCTCCTGGCGGGGCAGCCTTCGCTGTGTATTGACGTGAGTGTCGGAATGCTATTTTGCAATAATCTTGCTGATCGTGCGGTTGCCGTCGGCACCTGTAGCCACAACGATGAGCAGACCTTTTGCGTCGACGCTCAGACGGTCGGCACGAGCCGAGCCAACGAGCGCGCCCGTAGTGGAGTATGCGTCGATGCGTGCAGCGCCTTCAGCCGTCACAACACCGTCGGCGTAGCGGATAGCCAACGCGTCGGCGTCAATGCTTCCAACCGAGGCGTCGCCAGTTACAATCACCTGGCAGGTTGCAGTCTGACCACCGAAAGCCACAGTGATGGTAGCCTTGCCAGGTTTCAACGCAGTCAGTTCGATTTCCGCATAGTTGTCCTCGATTTCAGGCTCGCTTACGCTTACGGTCTCAGGGTCGGACGAAGTGAACGTAATGCCGGTTATGTCGTCAGCGCCGAACACTTCAACTTCAAGGGTAACATATTTGTCGTCGACACCCATAAGGATTTCATGCGAGTCGAGCGATACGACGCACTCTGAATTCTGGAAGTAAAGTTTCGGAAGACCTTCAGTCTGTGCAACCCATGGAGAGTCGGCGTTTGCACCGAATTTGAATCCGATACCCGACAGGAATGCCTCGGTCAGCGCATCGGCGGTTACGGTTTCGCCATTGACAGTGGTGGCGCCGGATGCCTCCGCCGCATCGACAAGAGGGAAGGCAGCATAGTTGCTTGCCAGCCCAGTCTCAGTCTTGCCAGCAGCCTCAGCATCGTCGGCCATGGTTGATCCGATGATGCGGTGTGCGCCTTTGTGAGAGTTCTCAGCTTTGTCAAGGAAGATGAACGAGCAGTCATTTCCGGCAACGTTACCCGATATAATCACTTTGTTGGCATTAGCCCAGTCTGGTTCCAAATATCCGGCTATGGCACCGAGCGAAACGAGATTTGTCCACTGGTTCGGTTCCGATACTGAAAGCTCAGCGTTGTTCACATAGCAATTCGTAATCAAGCTGCGTCCTGCGCTTCCAACAATACCACCAACGGTGTTTTTTCCGCCAACCGAGCCGTTGTAGTAAGCGTTGGTGATGTTGCTCGTATTGGAGTCGGTGGTTCCGGCGATGCCTCCAACAGCGGAAAGACCGCGGATTGTGCCGTTGACAACGCTTGACGCATTGATTGTAGACGAAGTAGACAGGTTGCCGACAAGACCGCCCACATTGCTTGCTTGCTCAGCGTCAAGATAGAGCTTGTCGATGTCGGTCGACGTGATTGATGAGTAGAGCGAAGCCTCTCCCACGATTCCGCCAAAAGGAGCATCAACAGAGTTGCCGTAAATATCGGCGCCGTAGACGTGCACATTGTCGATAGCCACAGCCATAGCGCTTCCAGCCAAAACCCCGGCATTGCGTGTTTTTGCCGAAACTGTGATAGACGGCTTGACAAAGGACAAGTTTTTCACCTCAGCGCGGTCGGTCTCGCCAGTTCCGATGATTTGTCCGAACAGACCGATATGCGCGGCACTGCTGACCGGTTCAAGGTTAAGCAGTTTGTGGTTTTTGCCATCGAAATGGCCAGAGAATGTAGCAATCGGCGACCACTCAACGTTCGACATATCGATGTCGTTCACGAGCTCGTAGTATGCCGACGGATTTTGAGCAATCATCATCAAGTCGCCCACGGTTGAAACCTTGTAAGGCGAAGCGGCTGTACCCTCGCCGCCATTTTCAAACTTCTCGAACGGCAGGTTGTAGAAGTCGACCGAGTATGTTCCCTTAGTCTGGTTTGCGAAGCTGACAACCAAGCGGTTGTCGAGCACGTCGCATACGCTCATGTCGCCCTTCGTGTCGTCGCCTTTGAATTTTCGCAGCACCTCGCCGTTCTCGTTTGCCACCCACAACTCATTTGCGATGATTCCCGTTTCCTGATTCTTGATTTTAGCAAGGAACAGGTATTCGTGCATGTTGTCGGTGTTGAAAAGATAAGGGTTCAGGACAGTGCCGTTGACAAGCGGCGTGAAGTTTTCGCCGTCCTGTCCGATGTTGAAACTAACAAAATGGTCGACCGAGCAGTCCTTGTTGAACCAGCCGATGCGCGAGATGACGTTTTTCTGCTCGTCGTAAAGACCGTTTCCGATGCCGAACACATATTGATATTCATCGCCCACAGGGTAGCGGTCGAAGTTGTCGGACAGCTGAGCGTCGCCCACCATAGCCGAGAATGTAGCCGCCACGTCGCACGACGGGATGTTGACCATCTCGATAGCCTCCGACGAACCGCCGGTTATTATAAACCCATATTGCGACTCGTGGCCAGGGATGTCAGACAGTTTCTGCCACGACGACACCGCCTGGTTGATGACCGCAATCTTTTGCGAATCCTCGTTGTAGACCTCGAAAGTGTAGGTGTAATCATCGTTTGCAACAGTGTAGTTCTGGTTTGTCACGATGAAATTCATCTTGTCGTCGCCCGAGAACGTGCCCTTGCACATGTCGGAAGCATCGTCGGAGAATAGACCGAAAGAGCGCATACCGTAGAGCGCGCCCTGTTCGGCTGCGACAGGCACCGATAAGGTGTTTATCTGGTTGAACTTCTTGTCGTACACCTCAAGGATGAAATGGTTGTCGGACGTAGCGATAGGGTCGTCGACCGTTTCATCGACAAAGAACGGTTTCTCATAGTGAGAGAACACGAAATACGGGTTGCCGTCGATGTTGAACGAGTTGAAGTAGGAGCCAGCGCTGTAGTTTAGCAGCGTTGACGGCACGCTGAGCGTCTTTTCGACAGTCGGAGCTTCGTTCCAACCGCAAGGCTGCATCACAGAAATCTGAGTTTTTGCCACCCCATCTTCTTCAACAGCCTTCACCAGCGCGATGCGCTGATAAGAGTTGAACCCCTCCGAATAGTCGACAAACAAAGCGTTGTCGGCGTCGTATGTGCGCACAATCTCGCCGTTCTGGTTGTAAACACGGAATTCGCCATACTGCTTGTAAGAAGCGTCGTAGCTATGGATGAACACCATCACCTCCCACGTCTTCTCATCGCGGTCGAAGAATTTTTTTGTCACCGACCCGAACGGCTCGATTACATTCACATTCTTGTCGTCTGGAATATCCACCTTGATAGTTGCCAACGTCTCGTTGTCGGCATTCATCACCGAGAATTCCGAGCCGGTGTATGTGTGGCGTTTCGGGTCGACAGAGAATTTCTGATAGTAAAACCACGATTTACCATCGGTTCCGGTGAGCAGTCCCCACCCCTCAGTGTTGCTGATGGCAGCGTCTGGCTCAGAGTTTGCCAGCGCCGCGCCCTTAGGCGAATTGCACACGCTTGACATTGTCAGTGCGCTCTGCTTTTTAGCGACAGCCGCAGAGAATGCGTTAGGCGAAGCCAATGCGCGGAACTTCTTGGCGGAAGCCATTCCCGTCGCACCCGCTCCGGCGAGCATTGCCGCGAGAGTCAGATAGTAGATTTTTTTCATTTTCAGAATATTTTGGTGAATAAATTTTCGTAATCCCATCAAAGCGTTCTCCCAGTTGTGAATGATAAAAACGACACATAAATCGTTTTAATTCTGTCAAAATGAAGCCTATTAACCGCAAAATTATTATTTATTTATGTCAAAAGCAACTATTTTAGAGTATTTTAACAACCTCGAGCATTCCCGTCGTGTTTCCGGTGCGGGAATTTATGATATGCCAGACGGCAAGAAAGTTTGCAGTAAAAGCGAGTTTGTTTTGGAAAATTGCGGAAAAATGCCGAATATTGCAAATTGAATATGGAAAGTACAAGACAAGCAAAGATTGCACGACTGCTGCAAAAGGAATTGAGTGAATTGTTCCGTCGCCAGACCGCCGCTATGGGCGGAGTGTTGGTGTCGGTCAGTGGAGTTAGAGTGTCGCCCGACTTGAGCGTTGCCCGCGGATATCTGAGCATATTCCCTTCGGACAAGGCTCAGGACATCTTGGCGAATATCAATAAAAGTGCGAAAAGCATCCGTTATGAGCTGGCAAAGACGTTGCGCTATCAGTTGCGCAAGACCCCGGAGTTGTCGTTTTTCATCGATGACTCACTTGACTATATAGAGCATATCGACAACATCCTGAAACAAGACACCGCCCTTCACCGCAACGAAGGAGGCGAAGAAGAGGAATAATCGGAAATGAGACTGCTGCCGCTGAGAATAGCATTGCGCTACCTTGTGTCGAAGAAGTCGCACACGGCGGTCAGTGTGATATCCACCATTGCCGTGTGTGCCGTGGCAGTCACAGCACTGGCGATGATTTGTGTGTTGTCGGTGTTCAACGGCTTTCACCAGCTTGTCGACAGCAAGATGTCGAGCATGGAGCCGGCAGTCAAGGTTTCGGCAAAGCGGGGTGTGATAGTCGACGCATCGGCGTTGATAGGGAAGATACAGAAGGTTGAAGGCGTTGAAGTCGCCGTGCCGACGGTTACTGAGAGCGCACTCGTGATTTATGGCAACCGTCAGATACCGATAGTGCTTAAAGGCATCACCGACGACTATGACCGTCTGACAAATCTGAAAAAACTGATAAAGCCCGACGGCAGGTTTCTGCTGACTGACGGCAACAGCGACTATTGCATAATGAGCATCGGAGCCGCCTTGACGCTCGACGCCCGACCAGGGTTCGAGCCGATATGCTATATCTATGCTCCACGGCGTGTTGGGGCAGTCAATGTGGCGAATCCCGCCACAGCGTTCCAGCGCGTGCCCACATTTGTAAGCGGAGTGTTTGAGGTGCGCCAGGGAGCCTACGACCAGAATTATGTGTTCACGTCGCTTGCCGCAGCCCGAACGCTGCTCGACTATACCACCGAGGCGACAGCCATTGAGGTGGGTCTGCGTCAAGGCGCAGATGAAGGGACCGTCATGTCGGCTATAAGCAAAGCCGTAGGCGACGGCTACAAGGTTGAAAACCGGCTAATGCAGCACAGTCAGTCTCTGAAGATGATCAACGTTGAGAAATGGATTTCGCTGCTGTTGCTGTCGCTCATCCTTGTTGTTGCGTCGTTCAACGTCATCAGCACGCTCGCCATCCTCATACTTGAGAAAGACGAGAGCATCCGTACGCTTCACAGCCTTGGCGCCGACAACCGTATGGTGGAACAGATATTTGTGGCGGAGGGATGGCTGATATCGATAGTCGGCGCCGTTGCCGGATTGGCAGTCGGAGTCGTCTTGTGCGTACTGCAACAGCATTTCGGGTTTATCCGGCTGAGTGCCGATGCGAGCAACCTTGTAGTCAACACCTATCCGGTTGCCGTCAGCGTTGGCGATGTCGCGATGATTCTCGGCATAGTGGCAGTTGTCGGACTTCTTGCCTCGTTGGCTACGACAAGGGCGATGCGCGGATATCTGTACAGAAAATAGCAGTATGGGCATTGATGTTGCCCATACAGGTTAATTAAGACTTATGTGATGCATTTTGTGTGGCGGATTTTGTAGAGTAGATGAAACAATCCGTACATTTGCAATGTGTTTTTCATGGTATTAGATTTAAGGTTAACAAGATTGGTTGTCGTGAGACAATCAATTTTTTTTATCCTTAGTGGGATTTTTGGAATTTTATATATTTGCAGATAGGAGGGTGTGCAAAAATAGGCGCATCCTCTTTTTTTCAGCGTGTTGTAAAAACAGAAACCCAAATCGGTTATTAGGATTTGGGATAAATCAATAAGGCGGTCAGAATATTGGCCGCCCAAATTTCGCTTATCACGAGCGGTAGTAGCGCATCTTCGAAGCGCCCGGTCTGTGAGGTGCGTTTGTTCCCATGCGCCCTCCGCCGGCGCGTCGTGCGGATGAGGTTATGATGTAGTAATGCGCCTCTGGCGCATCGTCGACACGCTGGATAAAAATGATTGCAACCTGAATTCTATAGAGGAAGTTTGTGGATAATTGTGAGTCCGTCGCGAAGAGGTATTATAACCTTTTCCACACGCTCGTCGGCAGCAACAAAATCGTTGAACTCAAGTATTCCCGCTGTCTGAGCGTCGAGTTTCTTTCCGTAGTCGACCACTTTTCCGTCCCACAGCGTGTTGTCGGCAATAATGAACCCGTCGGGGTTCACATAGTCGAACACCAAGTTGTAGTATTCCAGATACTGTCTTTTATTGGCATCCATAAACACGAGGTCGAACTTTCCACCCACCTGAGGTATTATGTCGCGAGCGTCGCCGATGTGCAGGTGGATGTTTTTCCCCTGTTGCGCCTGGCAGAAATGCTCTCTGATGAAATCCTCCAGCTCGTCGTCGATTTCGATTGTGTGCAGCTCCGCCCCCGGCACCAGACCTTCCGCCATTGCCAAGGCGGAATATCCGGTAAACGTGCCGAGTTCGAGAATCCGCTTAGGGCGGATCATTCTTACGAACATCTTCAGCAGTTTTCCCTGTAGGTGTCCGGAACACATCCTCGGTCGCAGATGGTATAGGTGAGTCTCCCGGTCGAGCCGGCTCAGCGTTTCGCCCTCCTTGTCGATGTGGCGCAGGATATATTCTTCAAGTTCTTCGGTCATTATTTCTCTGGGTTTTCGAGGTTTGGCAAGTCGTAATGGTCATAGTTTTCGAGCACGTCAGCCACACGGTTGATCTCAAGGAACGTGGTGCCCTTACCCTCACCGAAACCACCGCCGAGGTATGCGATTTTGTCGTCGGGCGTAATGATGTTCAGTTCGATGAGGTGCTCCAGCCCGTTGTACAGATATGCGCGCGACGACGTTTCCTTTTTCTGATACATCGGGTACACACCGTAGCTCAACGCCAACAGTCGCGGCACGTTCGGGCGGTAGCATATAGCGAGCGTAGGCGATATGCCACGGAAAGAAGCAATGTAGCGCGCTGTGCGTCCGGTGTAGCTGTCGGTCACGATAGCCTTCGCCCCGATTTCGTATTGCGCGTCGACGGCACCGTGGGCAAGGAAAGTTGTCACATCGGCAGTGTCGCGGCAGAACAGCGTGTGGTTTACCGCGTCTTTCCGGCTTGACAGCGACATCTCCGTCTCCTTTATGATTTTCGACATTGTTGAAATCGCCTCCACGGGATATTTTCCATAAGCAGTCTCACCGCTGAGCATCAGAGCGTCAGCCCTTTGAAACACCGCGTTTGCGATGTCGGACACCTCCGCGCGAGTAGGGCGCGGGTTGCTGATCATCGTGTGGAGCATCTGAGTAGCGACAATGACCGGCTTGTGAGCGTTTACACACTTGCTAATCAGCTGTCGTTGCAGCACCGGGATTCTCTCCGCCGGCACTTCAATTCCGAGGTCGCCACGAGCAATCATGATTCCGTAAGACACCTCGAGAATCTCGTCGATATTGTCGATGCCCTCCTGGTTTTCGATTTTAGATATGATTTTAATCGGGCTGTTGTTAGCGTCGAGAATTTTCTGGATGTCGAGCACGTCCTGTCTTGATCGGACAAACGAGTGAGCGATGAAGTCGACCCCCATCTCGATGGCATATCCGATGTTCTGAATGTCGCGTTGTGTCAGCGACGGCAGTTTGATGCTTGCGCCAGGGATGTTCACGCTCTTTCTCGAACCGAGTTCGCCATCGTTCAATGCCGTGCAACGCAGCGTTTTCCCGTCGATGCTGTCGATTAAGAAGTCGAGCTCGCCATCATCGATGAGCAGGTGCATGCCCGCTTTGACGTCATTGGCAATGTCGGGGTATGACAGATGTATGTTCTGCTTGTCGCTAAGTTCGTCGGGCGCTCCGGTCACACAGACCTTGTCTCCGGCAGAGAACGACAGGTTTTCGTCGTCGACATTAGTCGTTGTTCTGATTTCCGGACCCTTTGTGTCCATAAGGATTCCTATTCTGTCGCTGACCGCGCGCACGTTGTTGACAATTCTTTGGAAACCTTCGCGTTGAATGTGTGCAGAGTTCATGCGCACCACGTTCAAGCCGTTTTCCGCCAACTGTTTTATAAAGTCCACGTCACAACGACGGTCGGAGACAGTTGCGACAATTTTCGTAAATTTAGTCTTCATCTTGTACTTTTGGGCTTATAAAAATATATCTGTTTTTTTGTAAGACAGTGAATCTCAAGCGTTCATCAGAGCCATAACCGCCAGGCGGTAACTGTTGAGACCGAATCCGGCAATCACACCCCGGCATGCCCCGGCAATCATTGATACGTGGCGGTATTCCTCACGAGCGTGTACGTTTGAGATGTGGACCTCCACCACCAGCGCTTTCACCGCACGGATAGCGTCGCCGATAGCGATTGACGTGTGGGTGTAAGCACCCGCGTTGAGGACAATGCCGTCCACGTCGAACCCCCGGTCGTGGATTTTATCGATAATCGCACCTTCGTGGTTGCTTTGGAAATATTCAAATTCTATGTCGGGGAAATCCGCAGTCAGCGTGTTGAAGAAAGTCTCAAACGAAGAATCGCCATAAATGCTTTTCTCTCTGACTCCCAACAAATTCAAATTTGGGCCGTTGATAATAAGAATTTTCATAATCGCTTAGTCTTGGGGTTATCGAGGTTTTTCCGGCGGAATTGCTTACCTTTGTTGCAGCAGGATTCTCCCGGAACATCTGCAAAATTAATAAAACTATCCGTATTTTTCAACACCGCTATGACAGAATTACCCGACAACGCGACATTGGTAGAACTTTTCAACGCCCATTTGTCGTTGGAGAAAGGCTTGTCGGCCAACACGGTGGCATCGTATGACAACGATGTCCAGAAACTGCTGCAGTTTTTGGACGAGAAAAACGAGAGACTGCCGTCGGTTACCGAGCCGTTGCTCCATGAGTTTCTCTCCGTGCTCCACGACATCGGCATCCATCCCCGGTCGCAGGCACGCATCGTGTCGGGCATCCGAATGTTTTTCCAGTTTCTGAAAACGAGCGGATACACCGACCACAATCCCGCCACACTGCTTGAGTTGCCCCGTCTCGGGCGTCAGCTGCCCGACATCCTGACCGTAGATGAGATCGACGCCATGGAGGCAGCGTGCGATGATTCGACCTATGAGGGCTGCCGCAACCGCGCCATCATCGAAACCACGTATTGCTGCGGACTTCGCGTGTCGGAACTTGTCGGACTGCAGATGTCGAAGGTGGACATCGACGAAGGGTATGTCACCGTAGACGGAAAAGGCAGCAAACAGCGCATCGTCCCCATCGCCTCATCGGCAGTCGACGCTATCCGCGCCTATCTGCCCCTTCGGTCAAACCTGACGCCCAAACGCGGCAGCGAGGACATCCTTTTCCTCAACCGCCGCGGCGGGCAGCTAACCCGCACAATGATATTCTACATCGTAAAGAAACTCTGCGGCGAGTGCGGCATAAAGAAAAACATTAGTCCGCACACCCTCCGTCATTCCTTTGCCACGCATCTTCTCGAGGGCGGCGCCAATCTGCGCGCCATACAGGAAATGCTCGGACATGAGAGCATCACCACCACCGAAATCTACGTGCATATCGACCGCTCGTTCCTTCGACAGGAAGTGGCAAACTGCCATCCCCGCAGCAGGAAGTAATAGGAAAAATCATTACCTTTGCAAAAATAAGCAGACACATTATGGCAAAAAGCAAGATATACGTTGTGTACGTTGGGCGTCAGCCAGGACTTTATGAGACATGGGATGAATGTCGAGCCGAGGTAGAAGGCTACCCCGGCGCCCGCTACAAATCGTTTTATTCCAAGGAAGAAGCCGTAATGTCGATGCGAGAGAGCGACGCATCGGCATCGATGGCGTTGCGCCAGATAGCCCGCCACCTTCAGGAGGACACCCCCGAGGTTGTAGCACCCCGCACCAAAAAAACGTCGCCGTCGGTCTATCCCCCCGATGTGATACTCAACAGTCTTGCTGTAGACGCCGGCTGTATGGGCAATCCAGGGATAATGGAGTATCGCGGCGTTTATGTCCAGACCGGACAGGAAGTATTCAAAGTGGGGCCCTATCACGACGGCACCAACAACATCGGAGAGTTTCTCGCCATTGTCCACGGACTGGCGTTGTTGAAGCAAAAAGGCAGCAACATCCCCATCTACAGCGACAGCAAGATAGCCCAGAAATGGGTGCGCGACGGCAAATGCCGCACCACGCTCGCCCCCACATCCCGCAACGCCGAGCTGCTCGGGCTCGTGGCGCGCGCCGAGAAGTGGCTTGCCACCAACACTTATACGAATCCCATCATCAAGTGGGAAACCAAGCAGTGGGGCGAGATACCAGCCGACTTCGGCAGAAAAGGATAGTCCCACAGAAGAATTTCCGGCAAAAAAGAACCAACGCAGGTGTCTTTTTCCCCTTTTTTACGGGAATCCAGACACGCTGCGTTTTATTTTTGCGGAAAAACACAAAAGCAATGAAAAACACAAAAAAGATTGAATTCAAGCCATTGACACCAATTGATGGCAACCGGTCAGAGGCCGTCAACGTGCGCCGCCGCGGAGACTGGATGGAAGTGACCGGCACCCCCGCCGCCGTGTGCCCGAAAACCACCGACGACCGTTTTCTCGGCGCCGACCGTCGCGGCAGCCGCACATACTACTTCATGCAGCGCAACGGAAAAGACGTAATAATGTCAGGCTACAGGCAGGACGGAACGTTTACCGCCGTTCAGCGCACCCTGTTTGCCGACGGCGGCAGCGTGACAGGATTTGCCGTCAGCGGAGAGTTTGTAGTGATGTCCACATCCGCCGGACTCCGCTATCTGCATTTCAACGGATCGGGCTACGACAGCCTTGGCGGTATGGTAGAGATGCCGGAATTTGCGTTCGGCACCATCACGTCGGCAACGATAAGCACCGACATAGCAGGCATCACCCTCAAGGGGTCGTATCCGCAATGGAAAGGCACGTTGGCAGCATCCGACCGCAGCGGCGTGGAGCGCGCGTTCCGGTCAGCCATAAGCGAGTTGCAGACCGTCGCTTCGGCGGGAGGCTGCTGCCTGCAGCAAGTCGTGCTTCGCGTGGCATTGCGCTTGTGGGACGACAGTCTGCTCTGGAGCGGCGCAGCGGCATGCGTAGGCCATGCGTGGCAGCCCGAAACCCTTGCCGATGCAACGCCCGGCACCGTCAGCACCATAGACGGCACCACCCTCAGCGCAACGATGTGGCAGCCCACGCTGCACCTTGTCTCGTCGGGACTCGGACACTGGCAGCCGTTTGTCAAAGCCGTTGAAATCTATGCCACCGAAGAGACCTCCGACTTCTCCACAATGCGCTTTCGCTGCGAGCAGAGTCAGACCGGTCAGAAAACCTACCATCTGCGAATGCGGGCAGAGAACGACACCTCCGCACAGCTCCGCCAATCAGCCGAGGCACAGGAAATGCGTCTTGTGGCATCTATCACCGACACGAAATCACTACAGGAAGGCACAGTGGCAGGCAGCAACCTCACAGATATAGGCGGCG